>ERZ824473.5253-NODE-5253-length-10595-cov-5.511290_pt1 | contig 10595 bp, 6 predicted proteins | sample MGYA00519874_ERZ824473 | MGnify/ENA primary metagenome ERZ824473 (study PRJEB31778, sample SAMEA3449151) | human gut metagenome | biome: human gut; feature: human-associated habitat; material: faeces | place: United Kingdom | collected 2010/2012 ... | reverse complement strand
CAGTCGAAGAATTTGCGTATGTGCAATATAACCATGTACGTCCGCATTCTTATAACAATTACAAAACGCCTTATGAGGCACGCCACGGGGTTACATAACCCCTGTGGCAGAAATTAGGTCATAGTGTTACAAAAAAGCTTGGCCACAACAAGAGAAATGTGCTATCATAATTATGTCTATTTTTGGAATGTAACTTGTAGCGTTTACAAATAATTTGTCGAATAGGAGGAAAAATTCAATTGTTAATAATTGGATTGAATTTATATGAAAAAAAAGTTGATTTTATTTTTGATTTTAGTTCTAGTTGGTTTTTTTGTGTGCTGTAATGAGCAATCAAATAAACTTGAGGACTTGTTGGCTAATCTTGAGAAGAAGGATGATACCAATGAATTTGAGAAAAACAAGCTATTATGGGAGAGTGTAATTAAAAAAGTGTGGTTAAAGGAAACATGGAATAGCAGTGAAACATATGAAGATATGTCATTTGTAATCACTAGAGTAGAAAAAAGTAAATTATGGGGGGCGTTTTTGAAAAAAGGTATCTTAAGACCAGATTCGGATTTGTATTCGGAAAAACAAAATCATAATATGATGTTAACAGGTAATTTTAATGAAAATAGAGCGGAACTCACTATTGTAGATGGCGAAAAAAACATAGGAAAATTGTATATATTATTAGAAAAGGAGAATATGCTTAAAATAGATGTTCAGTATACTGAACAAAAAAGAAAAGATACTTTTAATTTTATATCATATAATTTAAAAGATTTAGAATTAGATGTTCGTGCGGAGTTTGATAATGATATTGAAGATGTTACTTTGAAAAAATGGGGTAAGGTAAAATTTGTTTCTGTAATTAGAACAAGTATGAGACGAAAAACATTGTTTATATATTTAGTTGATGATAAAGAAAATATACTGTACGACTTTTCTGAATCAGTGGTGTTTCCGAGTGATTTTAGGGTAAATGATTTTTTGTTTAAGGATATAAATAATGATGGTAGGGAAGATTTTTTATTGATATTAGGCGGAATAACAGATTTAGAACTTCATAAGGCTATAATTTACGAACAAAATAAAATAGGTGGATTTGAAGTGAATGTAAATAAAACAAAAAAAATAAACAATAAAATGAATGAAACTAATAAATATTCTGTTTGGGATATGTTTAAGTATTTAAGGCTTTCAAGTTAACTGCAACCAATATTCAATCGATGACAAGTCTTACAGAACCATGGCGGAATGCCGTGGAAAATAGATTTCTTGGTGTTACTCCGGCACAAGCACTTGCACAAATGAGTGCAATTGTACAGAATCACATTTATGCGTCCTCTAGCGCAGGGCAGTTGTCACCTGCCACCTAAAATGGTATGATACCAGTTTGGGTGGCGAGGCATAGAGTAAAGACCAGGGCACCCTGGGAACAGTGACAGAAAGATGGATAAGGTAAACTATACTTACGATGCCGAGGGACTGCGTACTGGCAAGACTGTGAATGGAGAAAAAACAGTTTTTGTCTGGGACGGGGATTAACTGGTAATGGAACTCTCTGACAGCGGCAAGGTGCAGAAGCGGTATATCTGTGGAAATGACCTTGTATATGCGGATCGGGGAGAAGGAGCAGAGAAGCAGTATTATGTCAAAAGTCCTCATGGCGATGTGCTACAGCTGACGGATGAAAGTGGCAAAGTCATCAAGACCTATGAGTATGATTCCTTCAGGAATGAAGTGAACCCGGATAGAAAGGATTAAACTTTTGCATTAGGAAACAAGTTAAAACATATGTATAACTAATATTAAAAAATGAGAAGCAGTACATACTTTTGAATGAAACTAATTGCAAAATAAAATTATAATATCTATAATATAAAGAAGATGCATAAAGGAGAAAAACATAATGGCGAATAGTGATGAGTTAATTACAAGCGTTGGTAAAAATTCCAACGATACAGCAGCTCTTGTATGGTCTGTTGCTGATGACCTTGTAGGTGCATATAAACCACATGAATATGGTCTTGTTATTCTGCCGATGACAGTAATCAAGCGTTTCCACGATTGTTTGCTGCCAACACATCAGGCAGTTCTTGATACATACAAGAAAGTAGAAAAGCTGGCTGTAAAAGATGGGTTCCTGCGTAAAGCATCAGGCTATCAGTTTTACAATACAAGTCCATTTACGTTCAAGACATTAATTGCTGACCCTGAAAATATCGTAGATAATTTCAAGGCGTATCTGAATGGATTTTCTGATAATATTCAGGACATTCTTGCACGTATGGATTTTGATTCTCAGATTAAGCATATGGAAGAAGCCGGTCTTCTGTATCAGGTAATCTCTGATTTCTGTACAGATAAAGGCGATTTTTCACCTGAGAAGATCAGTGCTGTTGATATGGGATATGTGTTTGAAAATCTTGTTCGTAGATTCTCTGAATCATATAACGAAGAAGCTGGAGCGCATTTCACAAGCCGTGATATCATCTATCTGATGAGTGACCTTCTTGTGGCTGGTGATGAATCAGCATTTACAGGAGATGGTATCTCAAAGACCGTTTATGATATGACAATGGGAACATCTCAGATGCTTACCTGTATGGAAGAAAGATTGAAACAGATGGATGCGGATGCAGACGTTACTGTATTTGGTCAGGAGTTCAATCCATTTACATTCGGTATTGCAAAAGCTGATATGCTTATCCGTGGCGGAGACCCTAACAATATGCAGTTCGGTGATACCTTGTCTGATGACAAGTTCAGCGGATATAAGTTTGACTATATTATCAGCAATCCACCGTTCGGTATTCCATGGAAACGTGAGGAAAAAGAGGTCACAGCGGAATTTAAGAAAGGTACTGCCGGAAGATTTGCACCGGGACTGCCAGCAAAGGGTGATGGACAGCTTCTGTTCATGCTGAACGGTCTTGCAAAGCTGAAAGATGATGGTCAGATGGCAATTATCCAGAACGGTTCCTCTTTATTCAATGGAGATGCTGGTTCCGGTCCTTCAGAGATTCGTAGATATTTAATCGAGAATGATTGGCTGGATGCGATTGTACAGTTGCCAAACAATGCTTTTTACAATACAGGCATTGCAACGTATATCTGGATTGTCATGAAGAATAAGCCTGTGACACATCAGGGCAAGGTACAGCTGATTGATGCATCTGGTTGCTGTTCAGCAAGACGTAAGAATATCGGTTCAAAGAACGTAGATATTACAAAGGCTTGCCGTGATTTGATTATTGAAGCGTATGGTGCGTATGTAGATGGTACATACAATGGTGTAGATGAAAATGACAATACAATCGTTGTAAAGAGTAAGGTCATGGATGCCATTGACCTTGGCTATAACAAGATTGTAGTCGAAACACCACAGCTGGATGAAGATGGCAATGTTGTCATGAAGAAAAAGAAACCAGTAGCCGATACATCAAAACGTGATACAGAGAATGTGCCGCTTGCAGAAGATATTGATGCTTACTTTGAACGTGAGGTCATTCCGTACAATCCGCAGGCTTGGATTGATAAAGCCAAAACAAAAGTAGGATATGAGATTCCGTTCACCAGAACATTCTATGAATATAAGCGGATTGAGCCGTCAGATGTGATTGCAGCACGTATTGAAGAACATGAAAAGAGCTTGATGGCGAAATTGCATGATTTGTTCGGGGGTGAATGATTATGGCAATGATTAGACCTGAAACAGAAATGAAGGATACAGGCATTGAATGGATTGGTATTATTCCAAGTTCGTGGACGATTTTTCCAGCTAATGGAGTGTTTAGTGAAGTGAAAGAAAAAAACATGGACTTGAAACTTACAAATGCTTTTTCGTTTAAGTATGGTGAAATTGTTGACAAAAAGCAAGTTGGTGATGTGGATAATAATTTAAAAGAGACTTTAAGCTCATATACAATCGTTAGAAAAAATACCATTATGATTAATGGATTGAATTTGAATTATGATTTCGTATCACAAAGAGTAGCGATTGTAAATGAAAGCGGAGTTATTACATCTGCATATTTAGCTATACAGCCTGATGAAAATAAAATAAATCCTAGATTTGTGCTTTATTTGTTAAAATCTTATGATTATCAACAAGTTTTTCATGGATTAGGAAGTGGTATACGAAAAACGCTTAAATATCAGGATTTCAAAAAGATAATGATTGTAGCACCAACATTATCCGAACAGCAAGTTATTGCCGATTATTTGGACGAAACTTGTTCCAGAATTGATGAAATCATTGCAGAAGCAAAGGCAAGTATTGATGAATATGAAAATTTGCGTCAGTCTATAATTTATGAGATTTTGACAAAAGGTCCTGATGATAATGTTGAAATGAAAGATTCTGGCGTTGAATGGATTGGAAAGGTTCCATCACATTGGATGATTGGGAAAGTAAAATATGGAACAACAAAGGTAGGAAGCGGAAAAACACCTAAAGGTGGTGCTGAGGTATATATGACATCTGGTGTTATGTTCTTGAGAAGTCAAAATATTTATAATGATGGTTTGAGGTTGGATAATCCTTATTATATTTCAGAAGAAATTGATGAGGAAATGAAAAATACGAGAGTTCAAAAAAACGATGTTTTATTGAATATTACCGGAGGGTCTATTGGTAGATGTTGTATTTTTGATGGAAGCATTCCAAATGCTAATGTAAATCAGCATGTTTGCATTATTCGTGTAAACTCATCCGTATTCTTGCCTGAATATATGCACTTGTTTTGGATTTCACCTATCGGGCAGATTTCTATCAAGTCGTATCAAACGGGTGGAAATCGCGAGGGTATGAGTGCCGAAGCAATTAAAAATACGCCTATTCCAATTATTCCAATAGGTGAGCAAAGAAGGATTGTTGATTTAATTAAGCCTAAAATTGATGATTTCAATTCTCTCATCACCGAAAAAGAATCTCTTATCAATGACCTTGAAGCATACAAGAAATCACTGATTTACGAAGTGGTAACAGGAAAAAGAAGGGTGGTATAAGCTATGGCTGAAAATGAAAAACAGTTTGAATCCAATATCGAAGCCTTTCTTATTTCACCTGATGGTGGATACGAAAAGGCAACAGATGCTGGATATACTTCATCTTCTGGTATGGCGTTGGATATTCATACATTGGTTGGGTTTGTGAAAGCCACCCAGCCGATTATGTGGCAGCGTTTTGAAAAGCAGTGCAACTCTGACCCGTACAAGAAGTTTTATAAATGTTTTGAAGATGCCGTACAGATGGATGGCTTGCTGTCTGTCATGCGACATGGATTTAAACATCGTGGAATGGATTTTAAGGTTTGCTATTTCAAGCCGGAATCCACTTTAAATGATGTTGCTGTAAAAAGATATGAGCAGAATGTGTGCCAGTGTATTAGACAGTGGCACTATTCAGAGCAGAACAACAATTCAGTTGATATGATGCTTGCAATCAACGGTATTCCAGTGGTTGCGATTGAATTGAAGAATCAGCTGACAGGTCAGACGGTAGACAATGCAAAATTGCAGTGGCAGTATGACCGTGACCAGAGGGAACCTGCTTTCTGGCTGAATCATCGTATTCTGGCATATTTTGCAGTAGATTTATATGAAGCATGGATGACTACAGAGTTGAAAGGTACAGATACATATTTCTTGCCATTCAATCAGGGTTCCAACGGTGCCGGAAATGATGGTGGTGCAGGTAATCCGCAGGCAGAAGATGATAATTATGTGACATCTTATATCTGGGAAAACGTATTACAGAAAGATAGCTTGTTGGATATTATCCAGAAGTTCATCAGCTTTGAGGTGAAGACCGACAAGAAAGATGGAAAGAATGTTACAAAGAAACGTCTGATTTTCCCTAGATTTCATCAGCTGGATGTAGTACGTAAGCTGATTGCTGATGTGCGTGAGAATGGTTCTGGAAAGAATTATCTTATTCAGCACTCAGCTGGTTCAGGAAAGTCAAACTCTATTGCTTGGACAGCGTATCGTCTGGCATCCTTGCATAATGATGATAATGAGCCTGTATTTACATCGGTTGTTATCGTAACTGACAGACGTAATCTGGATGCACAGTTACAGGAAACAATCACCGGATTTGACCATACACTCGGCAGTGTATGTGCGATTGATGAAAAGAAATCCTCTAAGGATTTAAAGGATGCATTGAACGCCGGAAAGAGAATCATTGTAACAACATTGCAGAAATTCCCAGTCATTTATGAAGAAGTGGATGATACAACAGATAAGCGATTTGCAATTATCGTAGATGAAGCACATTCTTCACAGACTGGTTCCTCTGCAATGAAATTGAAGGCTGCGCTTGCGGATGTATCGGATGCTCTGAAAGAGTATGCGGAACTGGAAGGAAAAGCCGAAGATGAATTGTTGGATGACAATGACCGTCTGGTGCGTGAAATGATTGCTCATGGAAGACATAAGAATCTTTCATTCTTTGCGTTTACAGCAACACCAAAGGGTGCAACATTGGAGATGTTCGGTACAGAATGGAACGATGGTTCTTATCATCCATTCCATGTATATTCGATGCGTCAGGCAATCGAAGAAGGATTCATTCTGGATGTTCTTCAGAACTATACAACGTATAGAACGTGCTATCAGATTGCGAAGAACACAAAGGATAATCCTGATGTTCCGCAGTCAAAGGCATTGAAGACAATCAAGAAATACGAAGAGCTGCATCCGTATAACATTCAGCAGAAATCAGCAATTATTGTTGAAACATTCCGCAATGTAACGAAGCAGAAAATCAAGGGAAAAGGAAAGATGATGGTTGTAACATCATCGAGACTTGCTGCTGTTCGTTACTATCATGAGATTAAGAACTATTTGGAATCAAATGGTTATCATGATGTGGAAATCTTGGCTGCGTTCTCTGGTTCTATCAAAGACCCGGATGACCAGAAGGATGTTGAATGGACAGAAAGCAAGCTGAACGGTGTGAATGAATCACAGACAAAACAGGTATTCCATGATGAAGGAAATATTCTGATTGTGGCTGAGAAATATCAGACTGGATTTGATGAACCATTACTTCATACAATGATTGTCGATAAGAAACTGCGTGGTGTAAAAGCTGTTCAGACACTGAGCAGATTGAACCGCACACATCCAGATAAACAGGATACATTCATCATTGATTTTGTGAATTCAAAAGAAGATATTTTGAAAGCATTCCAGCCGTTCTATCAGGAAACATCATTGTCTCAGGAAATCAATACTGATTTGATTTACAAGACACAAAAGATGCTACGTGCTTTTAAAATCTATGATAATGCTGACATCGAAAAAGTAACAAAAATTTACTTTGATGAGGATAAACGTAAAGCCAATAGGATTCAGGCGGCAATTACAAATATATTGTTACCGACTCAGCAGAAGTACAATGCGCTAAATCAAGAACAAAGATATCAGTTTCGTAAACTTTGTAGAACATTCGTAAAATGGTATGGATATATTACTCAGATTGTACGTATGTTTGATAAAGCGATGCATGATGAATATATCTTTTGCTCTTATTTGGCGAAGGTTATACCAGCCGATCCAACGACACCATTTGACCTTGGTGATAGAGTTAAGCTTGAGTATTACAATCTTGAGAAAACCTATCAAGGCTCTATTGGTCTTGTGAAAGAAGAACATGGTGTTTATAAATCAGCCAAATTGAAAAAACCAGTAAAAATGACGGAAACAATGAGTCCATTAGAACAGGTTATCGAGAAAATAAACCAGCAGTACATGGGCGATTTTACCGATGGTGATAGGGTTGTAATTACTACGTTGCACCAGAAGCTGAAGAACAACAAAAAGCTGATAAAAGCAGCAAAGACAGATGGGCGTCAGATTTTTGAAAATAATATTTTTCCACAGTTATTTGATGATGTAGCGCAGGAAGCGTATGTTGAAAGTACAGAAACATATACGAAATTGTTCGAGGATGCTGGAAAATATCGTGCCATCATGAGTGCATTAGCGCAGGCAATGTTTGATGAAATGAAGAATGTAACGGATTAAACGGTGTTGATGTAGAAGGGCAATTATTATAGTTGTGATATTTTAAAAATCTGGTTGAATAATTCAACTGGGTTAGGGAAAAGGAAGGAGTCTAGAAAATGCCAACAACAATAGAGGTAAATAAACAGAGTGTAGAGGCTTTACTTGGTAGTGGGAGGGAAAAACCATTTGTTATTCCAGAATACCAACGTCCCTATGCTTGGACAGATGAGCAAGTCGAAACACTCTTTGAAGATTTATGGGAGTTTACAACTACTAGCGGAGGTACGGAACATAAAGGTTCGTATTTCCTTGGTAGTGTTGTTGCCTATGAAAATGAAGATGGTGAGCAGGAAATAATAGATGGGCAGCAGCGAATTACTTCTTTGTTTTTACTGTTAAGAGCTATCTATACAAAGCTAGTTATTACTCCTGCATCAGAACGTACTGCAGAAGCAAATAATTTCATAGGTAAAATTGAGCCAGCAATTTGGCGTACAAATAAATTAACTGGAACAGTTGATTACAAAAATATTCTCCTTACATCACGTGTTGTGAATAATGAAGGTAATGAGATTTTGCATAGTATTCTTGAAACAGGAAAAGCAGATGAAAATGCAAAGGACAATTACTCTAAGAATTATAGACATTTTCAGGAGATGTTTGATAAGCACTCAACGGAAAATCCATTGATGGTGTATCAGTTCATCTATGCATTATTGAATCAAGCTATTCTTTTACCAATAACCGCAGATACACAGGATACAGCATTGACTATTTTTTCAACATTGAATGATAGAGGGCTACCTCTTTCTGATGCGGATATCTTTAAAGCAAAGATTTATAATCAGCTTGAAGCAAATGATAAGAAGACATTCATTGAACGTTGGAAAGACCTCGATGAACAAGCCACAGAAGCGAATGAAAGCATCCAGCAGTTGTTTTATTATAATATGTTTTATCTTCGCGCTTTGGAAGGGGACACAAAGACAACTACTCCTGGTTTAAGAAAATATTATGCTGCTAATAAATTTAAGCGTCTATTTCAAACGAATTTGTTGGACAATCTGTTTGTAATTCTTGACTTATGGAAAGTAATTAACAGAGGTGAAGAGCTTGAAGATGAAGTTTGGTCTTCAAACATAAAGATTAAACAGACATTAGATACGCTCACATCATATCCGAATGAGTTTTGGAAATATCCAGTTGTAATCTATTATATTAGTTATCGCGAGGAAGTAAATTTTGAGGCTAAATTTGGATTATTCTTGAATAAGTTACTTGCTGAGCTTATGACGAAGTATATTTTAGCTCCTACTATCAATGCAGTTAAGCCGGATATTTTAAAGTTGAACTCTGCAATTGTTGCATCAAGTATGCCTGAGTTCGATTTTAAGGAATTGGATGCAAGTCAGCTTGAAGTACGTATTCAGAATCCTAATCGTAATGTGGTTCGTATGCTGTTGAAGACACTTGCTTATGAACAGCAAGATACATTGCTCCCAGACAAATGGGAAATTGAGCATATATTCCCTCAGAAGTGGCAGACAAACTATTTTCCTGATGTGCCAGATAGTATTATCAAGGAGAAGATTGAGCATATTGGAAACAAACTTCCATTTGAGAAGAGGTTAAACATAGTTGCTGGTAACGGATACTTTGGAAAAAAGAAAAAGGCATACTCTGCTTCTAAGATTACAATTACAAATGCGATGGGGACAGTCAATATTCAAGATTGGGATATGGATTCTATTATGAAGCGTGACATCCGCATCTCAGATGAAATTATTAAAATTTTGAATAGATGGAATAATGAGTATTTGAATATACCTGTTGAAGTAAGCGAAGCAGAGGAGCCTTCTGAAGAAGATTTAGCTCGAATTGAAGAATTCAAGAAAAAAGGCTGGATATAAGGAGGAAATCCTATTTGAAAAAGAAAAAAGATGAAATTACAATCCGCTCCAGCGCAGCGGAATATTTAACCTATGTTGCCTCTGTTGGTAACGAACAGGACAGCATTGAGATGCGCTATGAAGATGAGAATATATGGCTGACGCAGAAGATGATGGCGACATTATATGACGTTGGATTACCGACCATAAATGAACATATTAAAAAGATTTATGCGGATAGTGAATTAGAAGAGACTGCAACTATTCGGAATTTCCGAATAGTTCAAACTGAAGGTTCTCGTCAAGTGACTCGTGATACAAAGCACTATAATCTTCAAATGATTATCGCAGTCGGCTTTAAAGTGAATAATGAGCGAGCAGTGCAGTTTCGCAAGTGGGCCAATGGTATCGTGAAGGACTACACCATCAAAGGCTGGGTCATGGATGATGAGCGTCTGAAAAATGGTGGCTCCGTGCTTACAGTAGAATACTTCGACCGTTTGCTTGAGCAGATTCGAGAAATCCGTCTGTCCGAGCGTAGGTTTTATCAGAAGATAACAGACATTTATGCGACAGCGCTTGATTATGACCGAACCGCGCAAACAACTAAGCAGTTCTTTGCCAAGGTACAAAATAAAATGCATTATGCAGTTCACGGACATACAGCAGCGGAGTTGATTTACGAGCGAGCCGATGCAG
>ERZ824473.5250-NODE-5250-length-10599-cov-6.452864_pt1 | contig 10599 bp, 7 predicted proteins | sample MGYA00519874_ERZ824473 | MGnify/ENA primary metagenome ERZ824473 (study PRJEB31778, sample SAMEA3449151) | human gut metagenome | biome: human gut; feature: human-associated habitat; material: faeces | place: United Kingdom | collected 2010/2012 ... | reverse complement strand
AATTATATATAGAAAAATTAAAAAATGGTTTAACAGTAATGATAATTCCAAAAAAGGGAATCCAAAAAAAATATATAATATGGGGAACAAATTATGGCTCAAATGATAGTACTTTTATAGTACCAGGAGAAACAGAAATTACAGAGGTACCAAATGGTGTAGCACATTTTCTAGAACATAAAATGTTTGAACAAGAAAATGGAAAAAACAGTTTAGATGTTTTAACAGCAATAGGAGTTAATGCAAATGCATATACAACAAATAATCATACAGCATATTTATATGAGTGTACGGATAATTTTTATGAAGCATTAGATGAATTTATGGATTATGTTCAACATCCATATTTTACAGATGAAAATGTTGAAAAAGAAAAAGGCATAATTGGTCAAGAAATAATGATGTATGATGATTATCCAGAATGGAAAGTATATACAAATGCACTAGAATGTATGTACCATAAACATCCGGTAAAACTTGATATTGCAGGAACAATTGAGACAATAAGCCATATAGATAAAGAAATTTTATATAAATGTTATAATACATTTTATAATCCATCAAATATGGCAATGGTGGTATCTGGGGACTTTGAACCAGAAAAATTACTAGAAGAGATAAAGAAAAGACTAGTAGATAAAAAAGCAAATGGAGAAATAAAAAGAATTTTTGAAGAAGAACCAAAGCAAATAGTAAAAGAAAAAGCGGTTCAAAATATGGAGGTTAGTAAGCCTCTATATACAATAGGAATAAAAGATGTACCTGCAGAACAAAAAGAAAAAGTAAAAAAACATATAGCAATAGAAATATTATTAAATATTATAATTGGTGGAAGTTCAGAATTATATAAAAAATTATATGATATAGGTAATTGTTACTCATCACCAAGTATTGAATATGAATTTGACAAGAATTATGCGCATATTTTAATTACAGGACAATCAAATAATCCAGATGAATTATACAAAATGTTTAAAGAAGAAGTAAAAAAATTAATACAAAATGGAATAAATAAAGATGATTCTGAAAGAATAATAAAAATGATATATGGTGAATATGTAAAAGAGTATAATGATATAGTAGATATTTCGAGAATGTTTTTGGCAGATTACTTTAAGGGAATAAATAGTTTTGACTATTTAGAAGAAATAAACACAATTAATGTAGAATATTTAAATCAAGTGTTAAAAAATGTGTTTAATGAAAAAAATATGGTATTATCTGTTGTAAAAAACTAGATAAAAATATTGTTGAAGAAACAGTGTAAAAAATGAAAAATATTTTATGCTGTTTTCTTTTGATTTTCTATGTCGAAAAATGTTGAAAACACTCGTACGAAAGTTGCTAAAAACCGTTGAAAATACTTGACTTGAAGATTTTTATGTGGTAATTTATAAGCATACGAATGAGAAAAATTGAAAAAGGAGAGATGAGTATGTTAAATGAAGAAATTTGTAAATTAAGAGACAAATTAAATAAAAGCATAGAAAACGGCGATGATTATTCTATTACATATAAATTAAGCATAGAGTTAGATGAACTTATTGCAAAATATTATAGAGATTTGAAAAATAAAGCTTGTGATAGGACAAGTGTTTAAAATAATGATAAATGGCAGGCAGATATTGCCTGTTTTTTCTGAGAGAATTTGACATGTTATGTAAATAATGCTATAATAAATGTAACATTTTGCACAATGAAAGGAGACAAAATATGGCACTTTGGAAAATTTTTTTAGTAGTTGTTGTTGCGGTTTTATTTTCTGCAATACTTATTAAGCATTGGCGGATAATAATAGAAATATTGAAGATATTTCTATTATTAGTAATATTACTGCCCATTGGGGTAGTTATGGACGTAATATTTTTTCCTATAAAGTTTGTGCTTAAAATATTGAGGCATAATTCAGTGGAAAAAATTCAGGAGGACATAGTTAGGAAATATGATGATATCTTCTATAAGGCAGATTCAAAGAAAAAGGTGGCTAAAATTATAAGAGATATAGATCATGCAGAAAAAGTCTTACAAGAGGATAAAAGACAAAGGGAAGAACAGGAAATAAAAAAGATGTTGAAAAAGTGCAAGTGGGTCTTATAAGAAAAAAGGTGGGAGCTTAAAAATTTGGCTCCCACCTTTTTTCTTTTTCTCCCCTTGCTAAAACTTTAAAAATATTATATAATAGTACATCAGAAAAAGGAGAAAAGAAATGCTAGTAAACGAAAATATTATAGAAGAATTATGCACAGACGCAGGAAATACAAGAACACAAAAAGCAAAAAAATACCAAATGCAAGGAAAAGTAGTAATTACAAAATTAGAATACGAGGATGAAAACAATTTTGAACTACATGCGAAAGTATTTGGAACAGATGAATATGACACATATGTTGAAGTGAAAAATGGAGAAGTAAATGAAATAAACTGTGATTGTCCAGATTATTATAACACATATGGAGTATGTAAACATAGTTTAGCATCAGTTTTAGAATTTAATCAAAATGGATTTCAAGACATACAAAATCCAAGCAATATCAAAAAAAATAGTACAAGAAGTAATAACAAAAATGCTAATAAATACAACACTTTTCATCAAATTGTAAAAACACTATATAATGAAGAATTAGATGAAATAGATTCAGACATAGACGTTGAACTAAAAAACAAAGGGACTATAAAAATAGAACCACAAATAATATATGATAAGTTTACTAGAGAAATGAAAATAGAATTTAAAATTGGAAATAAAAGAATGTACAAACTTAAAAATTTAGCAGAATTTTATACAAGAATGATAAACAAAGAATTTTACAAATATGGAGATAAATTAGAATTTGTACATACAAAAGAAGTATTTGAAGAAAATAGTCAAAAACTATTAGAATTTATAATGAAATATGCAGAAGTAATTGCATACACAAATTCATCAGCAAACTCAAATTATAGATATTATGGAAAAGCATTAAATGAAAGTTCAATAATAATTGGAAATACAGCAATAGATGAACTATTTGAAACACTAGAAAATAAAACAGTTTTAATGACAAGGGAATATGAAAAACAAAATATACAATTTGTAGACAAAAATCCAAACATGGAATTTAGCTTGCAAAAAGTAAAAAAAGACGAATATATAATTACATCAGATTTTGATATATTCAAAACAACAGTTTTAAAAGGAAAAGAACATAAATATGTTTTAACAGACGAAAAACTGTACAGATGTAATAAAGAATTTGAAAACACAACTTTAAGATTATTAAAATTATTTAGAGAAAATTTTCTAACACAAATATCACTTGGAAAAAATGAATTAGGCGAATTATTTTCAGTAGTACTTTCAAAAGTAAAAAATGCAATAAAAATAGATGAAGAATTACTAGAAGAAATAAAAGAATACGAGCCTGAAAAATTAGGAGTGAAAGTATTTTTAGATTATGATAAAAACAATTATCTTACAGCAGATGTAAGACTATGCTATGGAGAAAATGAATTTAATCCATTAAATGAAAAAGAAGAAAAAGAATTCAAGCATTCAAGAAATCTTATTGAAGAAACAAAAGCAATGAATATTTTTAGAAAAACAGGATTCATGTTTGATGTTCAAAATCTTAAATTTATATTACCAGATGAGGATAAAATATATGAATTTTTAACAAATGATATAAACTATTACATGAAGAAATTTGAAGTTTTAGCAACGGAAAACTTCAAATCAAAAGAAATAGCAAGACCTAAAATAGGAACAGTTGGTGTAAGAATTGAAAATAATCTTCTAGAAATAAATATGGATAAATTAAATATAGACTTAAATCAATTAGAAGATATTTTAAAAAAATATAAATTAAAGAAAAAATATTACAGGTTAAAAGATGGAAGCTTTTTAGATCTACAAGAAAGCAATGAAATAGACTTTATAGACAAATTAATTTCAGGAACAGATGTAGATTATAAAGAATTAGAAAGTGGAACAATTAGATTACCAGTAAATAGAACATTATATTTAAATCAACTTTTAAAGGGAATAAAAGGCACTGAAATAATAAAAAATAAAGAATATAAAAACATAATAAATGGATTAGATAAAAATTTATTAGATGAAGAAGAAAAAATACCGGAAGAAATTGAACCAATATTAAGACCATATCAAAAAACAGGTTTCAAATGGTTAAAAACATTAGATAAATACAAATTTGGTGGAATCCTTGCAGACGATATGGGACTTGGAAAAACAATTCAGATAATATCAATTTTATTAGATTATAAGCAAAACACAGAAAATCCAAAAACAAGCATAGTAGTATCACCAAGCTCATTATCATTAAACTGGAAAAACGAAATAGAAAAATTTGCACCAGAATTAAAAATAAAAGTTATAAGAGGAACTGCACTAGAAAGAAAAGAAGAAATAGAACACTTAGAAAAATACGATGTGATTATAACTTCATATGATTTATTAAAAAGAGATATTGAAGTATACAAAGAAAAGAAATACAATTTTAAATATATAATTGCAGACGAGGCTCAATATCTAAAAAACAATACAACAAAAAATGCAAAAGCAATAAAAATACTAAATGCAGAAACAAGATTTGCATTAACAGGAACACCAATAGAAAACTCATTAGCAGAACTATGGTCAATATTTGATTTAATAATGCCAGGATACCTATTCAGCTACAAAGAATTTAAATCTGCATATGAGATGCCAATTGTAAAAGAAGAAAACCGTGATGCCATGGAAAAGCTAAAAATGCTTATAGAACCATTTGTATTAAGAAGAACAAAAAAAGAAGTTTTAACAGAACTACCAGAAAAAACAATAACAGTTTTAAATAACGAAATGGAAGAAGAACAACGAAATATTTATTTATCATATTTAGTACAAGCAAAACAAGAATTACAAGATGAAATTACTACAAATGGATATGAAAGAAGTCAAATAAAAATACTCGCAGCACTTACAAGATTAAGACAAATATGTTGCCATCCAGGTTTATTTATAGAGGATTACAATGGGGGAAGCAGCAAACTAGACCAATGTATGGAAATAATAGAAGATGGAATAAATGCAGGACACAAAATATTACTATTTTCAACATATACATCAATGTTTGAAATAATAGAAAGAGAATTAAATAGTAGAGAAATCAAATATTTCAAATTAACAGGAAGCACAAAAGTAGACGAAAGAATAGAATTAGTAGACGAATTTAACCAAAATAAAGAAATAAGTGTATTTTTAATATCACTAAAAGCAGGAGGAACTGGACTTAACTTAATAGGAGCAGACATGGTAATACACTATGACCCCTGGTGGAACCTATCAGCAGAAAATCAAGCAACAGACAGAGCTTATAGAATAGGACAAAAAAACAATGTTCAAGTTTATAAATTAATAACAAAAGATTCAATAGAAGAAAAAATATATGAACTACAACAACGTAAAGCTGAATTAACAGATAATATGCTAAACACACAAACTACATTTATCAATAAATTATCAAAAGACGATATAATGAACTTATTTAGTTAGGAACCAGTTGGCCAGCGTGGCTGGCGGGGCCAGTTGGGACGTTTCTGATGGGACAAAAATGTCCCAAAGGGACAGATGTTAAAATTAATTTTGAATTAAAATTATATTGGGGGATAATATGAAAAATTGGATGCAAAAATATGAGGATAATAAAGAAAAAACAGAGGAAGATACTTTGCAAATACAGCTAACTGAATTAATAGATTTAGTTGATAATGCTAAATATTATGAAGAAAGTAAAATGATAGAAGCACTTTCAAAAATTATCGGGTTATATGAAAAACAAAAAGAAGGTGGTTTTGATTTTAATGAAAAAGATATGATTTTTAGAAAAAAACAATTAGCAGAGATTAGATATAGAAAATTAAAAAGAGAACATATTGAATCAAAAGAATCGGAATCTTGGAATGAATTTGAAAAAAATGAAGAACAAGAAGAATTAGAGGATGAAGAAAGATGAAAGATTATATAACAGTTATAGGTGGAGGACTTGCTGGATGTGAAACGGCATACCAAATTGCAAAAGCTGGAATAAAAGTAAAATTATATGAAATGAAACCAATAAAATATTCAGAAGCACATTCAAATGAAAATTTAGCAGAGATAGTATGTAGCAATTCTTTTAAATCAAATTTGCTAACAAACGCATGTGGATTATTAAAAGAAGAATTAAGACGACTAGATTCACTATTAATCAAGATTGCAGATGAAACTCAAGTACCAGCAGGGCAAGCATTGGCAGTTGACAGAGAAAAATTTGCTAAAAGAGTAACTGAAGAAATAGAATCAAATCCATTAATAGAAATAATCCACAAAGAGGTAGAAAATGTGGATTCTGATAGTGGAATAAATGCAGAAGACGGAATTGTTATAATTGCTACAGGACCATTAACTTCTGAAAAAATGGCAAAACAGATTTCAAAATTAACCGGTGAAGATAAGTTGTATTTTTATGATGCAGCAGCGCCTATTATATCAAAAGATAGTATAAATTTTGATATTGCTTTTTATGGAAATAGATATGAACAAGAAAAAAAGAAAGATGAAACTATTGAAGAATGGCAGGAAAAACAGAAGAAACAAGAAAAAAGTTATATAAATTTGCCAATGAATAGAGAAGAATATGAGGAATTTTGGAAAGCGTTGGTAGAAGCGGAAGTTGTGACATTACATGATTTTGAAAAAAGAGAGATTTTTGAAGGATGTATGCCAATAGAAATAATGGCAAAAAGAGGAATAGATACATTACGTTTTGGACCATTAAAACCAGTAGGATTTGATGATCCAAGATATGTAAAAAGGCCATATGCTGTAGTTCAATTAAGACAGGATAATTCAGAAGGAAACATATATAATATGGTTGGATTCCAAACAAATCTTAAATTTGGAGAGCAAAAAAGAGTATTTAGTATGATTCCAGGACTTGAAAATGCGGAATTTGTTAAATATGGTGTTATGCACAGAAATACATACATAAATTCTACAAAATTATTGGATGAAACGTATAATTTAAAATCAAATCCAAATATTTTCTTTGCGGGACAAATAACTGGAGTTGAAGGATATGTGGAATCAATTTCTTCTGGAATGGTAGCAGCACTAAATGCAATAAACAAATTTAAAAATGAAAAAAATTCTTGCAACGAAAATGAAATTTCAAATGGAAAAGGGTATAACTCAGATGAAAAAGTGATTTTTTCTGAATATACAGTAATTGGGGCTTTAGCTAAATATATTTCAACTGAAAACGATAAATTCCAACCAATGAATGCAAATTTTGGAATTTTACCTGCTTTAGAGGGAAAAAAGATTAGAGATAAAAAAGAAAGATACTTAAAATTAGCGGAGAGAAGTTTGAAATATTTTGAAAAAACAATTAACAAATAGAGCTTTAAAGTAACTTCTATATTTAGAAAATAAAAGATATTGTTACAAAAATGTTACAAATATGTTAAAAAAATATTAAAAATAGCAATAATTTACATAAAACTATTGCTATTTATATTTGTTATTGTTATAATATAAAATAGATTTAATATATATTGGAATATTTTATGTTCCGAAAGGAGTAATTATGAAAAACGGAAAACTAAATAAAGTAGAGCAAATTATGGAGGATTATAGAAATGCAATTAAAACGATTGATAGTCAGTACAAAAATATTGAGGAAAACAATAATGAATATGAAACAAGTGTTAAAGAGTTAGATGAAAAAATTGCATATGAAAAAAACTTTATAGAAAAATTGAAAGATGGAAAACATGAGGAAGATTTAAAACTTATTAATAGAGCAAAAGAAAGATTGGAAAAAGCATTGACAGAAAAACAAGATATAGAAAAAAATTATGCAGAAGAAAAGAAAAAAACAAATAACATTGAAGAAATAAAGAAAAGCAAAGTTGTTTTGCCAAGTGGTAGAGAAGTTACAAGAGCTGAAAAAGATGAAATAGATAAAAATCATTTGAAAGATGAAGCAAGAAGAGCATTAACACAAGAAAGCAAAAGAATTTCAAAAGAATTAGAAGAAAAAAATAAAAAACTTTTAGCTAACAGAGCTGCTAGAGCAGAATTTAAATATGAATATGAAAAAGATAAAGATGGAAAATCAACAGGAAAAATAATAAATGCTGATGTTTTAGTACAAAACCATAAAGATTTTGAAAAAATAACAGAAGAAATGGCTGAGTTAAGTAAAGAACAAGAAAGCTGTACAAAGTATTTAGAAGAATTTAGACAAATGGATAATAAAAAAATGGAGGAATTTGTAAAGGTATGGAATGAGGCAGCAAGAGACAGTGAAAAAACAGAAAAACAGGAAAATAGTAAACCAGAACCAAGCAATTCAGAACCAAGCAATCCAACACCAAGTAATCAAGCACCAAGTAATCAAGCACCAAGTAATTCAGCACCAAACAATCCAACACCAAGTAATCAAGCACCAAGTAATCAAGCACCAAGTAATCAAGCACCAAGCGATTCAACACCAAGTAATCAAACAACAAATAATCCAACATCAGATAAACAAAAAATAAAAATTGTAATTGGTAGAAGATTAAATATAAAAACTGATAAATATATTATTGGCATAGGAAAAACAGGAAAATTAGTAAAACAAGATAGAGAAGATATTAGTGCGAAATTACAAAAAATTTTAAAAGGTAAAAGTATAGAAGAATTAAAAGAAAGTGAAGAAATAGCTGAAACAATTGATCCAATATTATTGGAAGGAATTATAGAATTAAAAAATAAAAATATGATTACAGAAATACAAATGAATAAAACATTACTAAAACTTGCAAGTAATGATGTAAAGAAGGAAGATTTGAATTTTGAAATTGTTTATGATATGAAAGACTTATCAAAGGGAGCATTTTTACCATGGAATAGAAAAACAAGAGATCAAATTGCTAAAATTGCTGAAGAAAATAGAGAAAAAGGAATTGCAGAATTTAAAGACGGAAAAGAATATGAACCAAATCCTATAAAAAGAATGCTAGAAAGTGTAAAACAAAAAAGATTGGGAAAAGGTGAAGAACGAGAAATAATAGATGCGGAATTTAAAGAAATAAAAGATGAGAATGCTAAGAAAAAATCAAGATTTACGAATCCTTTTAAAAATAGAATAAAAGAAGATGCAAAAACAAAAAGCGTATATGAACAATTAAGAGATGATTCTTTTAAAGGTGAGAATTTAGATGAAGTTATAAAAAGAGCCAAAGAAGCAGCAATTAATGGTAAAATTACAAAGACACAACTAGTAGGAATAATAAATAATGCTAAGGCAACAAAAGAAAGAGAAGAAAGTGTTCAAAACGAATTAGGTGAGAACGTTAGTGAAATCATGGAAGAAGAATCAAAATAATAAAAACGTTATATGAAAATAAAAACTTGGAATTGAAAAAAATTCCAAGTTTTTCTTGACTTATAGCTATAAAAATGATAAAATATAACATGCTATAGTAAATTGCGTGAAATATGCAAAGCCGTAGTAATTAAATACATTTTAAAAGTGCAAATATTTCAAAAATATTACACTGAAAAATGTAAAAATAAAAACAGGAGGTGAAATTTAAGTGCCAACAATTAATCAATTAGTAAGAAAAGGAAGACAAACAGGAGTAACAAAATCAACTGCACCAGCTCTTCAACATGGATGGAACTCAAAAAACAAAAAATTAACAAATAACAGAGCTCCACAAAAAAGAGGTGTATGTACAGTAGTTAAAACAGTTACACCTAAAAAGCCAAACTCTGCTTTAAGAAAAGTAGCCAGAGTAAGACTTTCTAATGGTTACGAAGTTACATCTTATATCCCAGGTATAGGACATAACTTACAAGAACACAGTGTTGTATTAATAAGAGGTGGTAGGGTAAAAGACCTTCCAGGTGTTAGATACCATATTATCAGAGGAACATTAGATACAGCAGGTGTTAAAGATAGAATGCAAGCTCGTTCTAAGTATGGTGCTAAACGTCCTAAAAAATAGAAAAATGAACTAAATCAGCTATCTTGCACATTTTTAACATTTGCTCCAGACTTCGGCATGCAAACGTATAGCCTCAGCCTGTAACAAACATTAAAAATGCACAATATAACTAATTTATTCCATTTTAAATATATTTAAAGGATAATTAGTAACATGAAATTGAAAATTAGTGCGTTTAATACTTGCTAAATTAAGGTACTTAAATTTAGGAATATATTATATGCACTATACGGATAGGATAACCTATCAGAGTACCTAAGATATTTTGTAAATATCTAATAAAAATTTTTAAGGAGGGAAGAATAGTGCCAAGAAGAGGATATATAGCAAAAAGAGATGTTTTACCAGATCCAATATATAATAGCAAAGTTGTTACAAAATTAGTAAACAACATAATGTTAGATGGTAAAAAATCAGTTGCTCAAAAAATAGTATATGATGCATTTGACATTATAAAAGAAAAAGAAGGAAAAAATCCTTTAGAAGTTTTTGAAGCAGCTTTAGAAAACGTAATGCCAGTTCTAGAAGTTAAAGCTAGAAGAGTTGGTGGAGCTACATACCAAGTTCCATTAGAAATTA
>ERZ824473.5249-NODE-5249-length-10601-cov-3.685758_pt1 | contig 10601 bp, 6 predicted proteins | sample MGYA00519874_ERZ824473 | MGnify/ENA primary metagenome ERZ824473 (study PRJEB31778, sample SAMEA3449151) | human gut metagenome | biome: human gut; feature: human-associated habitat; material: faeces | place: United Kingdom | collected 2010/2012 ... | reverse complement strand
CCAGACTGGCCCACATATCCATGGCGATGGTACGCAGCTGGATCTCCACCGGCAGATGCAGCGTCCCCTCGGAGATGACGATGGGTACGTCGATGATGAGGTGCAGACTGCGATAGCCGGATTCCTTGGGCTGCTGGATGTAGTCCACCTCCCGCAGCACCTTGAAGGATTCGGACCGGGTCAGCAGGCTGCGGAGATAGTAGATGTCATCCAGATAGTTGCAGATGACCCGGATACCGGCTACGTCCTGTATGTAGGCATAGATATTGTCGATGGTGACGTCGTAGCCCCGGCGGCGCAGCTTATCGCTGATGCTCTCCAGCGTCTTGATGCGGTACTCGATGTGGTGAATGGGAGAATGGTCGTACAGACTGGCGAACTCCTCGTCCAGGATCTCCATCTGGGTCACGGCCACCTTCAGGGCGCTGCGGTACAGGTGATTCACCCGTACCATGCCCTGAGCCAGCTCCCGCTGCTCCGGCGTAGCGCCGGAGGGAATGGGGATATCCTTGAGACGGATGCTGCCGCTCTTTTCGATCATCATGGGACAGAAGCCTCCTTATGATACGTTCCGTTAATGAAGTTTATTTTAGCACATAGGTGTGAAAAAATTATGAACGAAGGGGAAAACGTTGTATAAATTTCACAGAAAGAATCCCTGTGGACGGCCAACCCGTGGCCCATGCAGCAGCGTCCCCAAAAACCTCCCCCATGCAGCGGACTGCATGGGGGAGGTGCAGAAAAATTCAAATCACTTTTTCCGGGCGTAGGGGGTATTCTCCAGCGGCAGGGTCAGGCGGCGCTGACCGTCCAGCCGGAAGTAGGCGTCAGCAATGGCGGGAGCCGTGGGAATGGAGGTGATCTCTCCGATACCGATAGCCCCTCCGGCCACCTTCAGACCGGGCTTCTCCACCACGATGGCCTGAATTTCCGGCGGGATCTGGTTGGCACGGAACAGACCCAGCATACCGTATTTGGCGGTAGGCTTGCAGTTTACGTCGATAGGATACTGCTCCGTGAGCGCATAGCCCAGACTCATGACCACACCACCCTCGATCTGTCCCTCACAGCTGAGGGGGTTCACGGCCTTACCCACATCGTGGGCGGCCACCATCTTCTTGACGCGGCCCGTCTCCCGGTCCAGAATACACATCTGCGTGGCATAGCCGTAGGCCACATGGCTGACGGGGTTGGGCACATCGGCCCCCAGGGGGTCCGTTTTGGCCAGATACTCGCCGTAGAACTCCTGCCCCACCAGATCATGGAGGGTCTTGCCCGCCAGCGCCGCCGACAGCTTTTCGCAGGCCCGCCGGGTGGCCTCACCGGTGACCAGCGTCTGGCGGGAGCCGGAGGTGTCGCCGGAGTCCGGGGCGATCCATGTGTTGCTGCGCTCATAAACGATGTCGTCCCGGTGCAGCCCCGTATTGGTGACCACCACCTGCACCAGCACGGTACCCAGCCCCTGCCCGATGCAGGAGGCGCCGGAGTAGATATGCACCTTCTCGTCCGCTTCCACGATCAGCTTGCAGCGGCCCCAGTCGGGGATGCCCACCCCCACACCGGCATTCTTCATGGCGCAGGCGATGCCCACCGGATCGCCGTTTTTGACGGCCTCGTCATAGGCGGGCTTGATGGCCTCCAGCGTCTCCACAAGGCCGGTGGAATCGTCCACGATCTGGCCGTTGGGCAGCACACCGCCGGGGCGGATGGCGTTGCGGTAGCGGATCTCCCACGGACTGATGCCCACCAGATCCGCCATCTCGTTGAGCAGCGTCTCCGTGCAGAAGCAGGTCTGGGTGACACCGAAGCCCCGGAAGGCCCCGGCAGGGGGGTTGTTGGTATAGTAGGCGTGGCCCTCGATCTCGAAATTCTCATAGGCGTAGGGTCCGGCGGCGTGGGTGCAGGCCCGCTCCAGCACCGGCCCGCCCAGAGAGGCGAAGGCACCGGTATCGGATACCACGCTGGCCTTGACGCCCTGAATGATGCCGTTTTCGTCGCAGCCCATGGTGAAGTCCATGTCAAAGCTGTGGCGCTTGGGGTGAATGAGGATGGATTCCTGCCGGGTGAGCTTCACCTTCACCGGCACACGGGCCACATAGGCCAGCAGCGCCGCATGGTGCTGCACGGACATATCCTCCTTGCCGCCGAAGCCGCCGCCCACCAGCATATTCTGTACCTGACAGTGTTCATAGTCCACTCCCAGCATGGAGGCGCACTCGTGCATGGTGGTGTGGGAGCTCTGGTCGGTGGTCAACAGCTTCACGCCGCCGTTTTCCAGCGGCAGCGCCACGCAGCACTCCGGCTCCAGAAAGGCGTGCTCCGTCCACGGGGTGTGGAAATGCTGCGTAAGGACGTATTTGGAATGGCGGATGGCCTCCTCGGCATCGCCCCGTGAGACGTGCTTATACGCCTGTACGTTGCTCTCCTCCTCTTCAAAGACCAGCGGCGCATCCGGCGCAGCGGCCTCCTCCGGGTCGTGGACGGCGGGGAGGACCTCGTACTCCACCTTCACCAGCTTCTTGGCCTCCTCCAGCGTCTCCCGGTCACGGGCACACACCAAGGCCACGGCGTCCCCCAGATAGTGGGTGATCTCACCGATGCCGATCATGGTGGGCTGATCCTTTTTCAGGTGGCCCACATTCACCTTGCCGGGGATGTCCTTCTGGGTCAGGACGCACACCACACCGGGCAGCGCCTCCGCCTCGCTGGTATCGATGGACAGCACACGGGCACGGGCATACTGGCTGCGGACGGCACTGCCGTAGCACATCCCGTCCACATACACGTCGTCGGGGTACTGGCCGTAGCCCAGTACCTTCTCTGCCACGTCCAGCCGGTGGACCCGGCTGCCCATCTGCCAGTCATCGGCGGTGGGCTGCGGCAGCTTCCCCTCCCGGAAGATCTTACCCGCCAGCAGGATGCCGTCGATGATCTTCACATAGCCGGTGCAGCGGCAGATGTTGTTGCGGATGGCGAAGGCGGCCTCCTCACGGGTGGGATCGGGGTTGACATCCAGCAGCGCCTTGGCGGAGATGACCATGCCGGGGATGCAGAAGCCGCACTGCACGGCCCCCGCCTCACCGAAGGCAAAGACGTAGACCTGCTTCTCCCAGTCGGACAGCCCCTCCACGGTGACGATGGTCTTGCCCTCCAGCTTGTCTGTTTGCGGTACGCAGGCCTTGGTGGGCTTGCCGTCAATGAGGACATGGCAGGTGCCGCAGGCACCCTCGCTGCATCCGTCCTTCACAGAGGTCAGGTGCAGGGTATCCCGCAGATAGCGGATGAGTTTTTGATTTTTCTCCACGGTGACGGGGTGACCGTTGACGATAAAGCTGGCCATGACGTGTCTCCTTCTGCGAAATTGCGCTGATTTTATCGGAATTGCACATGATATCCGGAGATATTATACTATATTTTTGTTGCCTACGCAAGCTGGGACAGGGAAAAGCCTGATTCTATTTGGAGAATAACCCTTTCCCTTCCAAGACCGGCAGGAGAGGGGCATACACACAAAACACCGCCCCATCCCGGCTTTGCCGGATGGGGCGGTGTTTTCTTACAGCTCCAGCTCGTAGTAGCCCGCCACGTCCATGCTCTGGGTCAGAGCCTCCAGCTGCGGCCGCAGGGACAGCTCTGCCCGCCATGCAAGGCCGCAGTCGGCGGTGATGGTGCGGGGGACGGGGATCAGACGCCCTGCAAGGCCCGCCTCCTGACACCGCTGCTCCATGGCCATGGCCTCGGAGGTGGTGTGGAAGGTGATAAGAAGCCAACGCTTTTTTTCGATCATTCTGCAACGCTCCTGACTGCCGCAATGGCGGCCTGTGTTTCCTCCTCCGTGTTGAACCAGCCGAAGCTGAACCGCACGGCCCCCTGTGCCATCGTACCCAACGCCCGGTGCAGCCGGGGGGCGCAGTGTGCGCCGGGCCTTGTGGCGATGGAGAACTGCTCCGCCAGCACGTCACTGACCTGAGATGAGTCATAGTCCCGGATATTCAGAGACACCACCGGCGCCCGGTCCCATGTGGTGAAGTCGCCGTATACGGTGACGCCGGGGATGGCGGACACCCCCTCGTAAAACTGCCGGGCCAGCGCCTGCTCATGGCTGCGGATGGTCTCCAGCCCCGTCTCCTCCAGATAGTCCAGCGCCGCCGACAGCCCGGCGATGCCGTGGCCGTTGAGGGTGCCGGCCTCCAGCCGGGTGGGGTACTGGGGCGGCTGCTGGGGCAGATACGTCTGCACACCGGTACCGCCCACCTTGAAGGGGCGGATGTCCACCCCCGGAGCGATGCACAGTCCGCCGGTACCCTGCGGCCCCAGCAGGCTTTTGTGACCGGTAAAGCACACCACGTCGATGCCCATGGCCTCCATGTCGATGTCGAACACCCCCGCCGTCTGGGAGGCGTCCACCACCAGCAGCAGGCCGTGCTCCTTGGCGAAGCGGCCGATGGCCCGGATATCCAGCAGATTCCCCGTCAGGTTGGAGCCGTGGGTGCAGACGATACCCCGTGTGTTGGGCCGCAGCAGGCGGCGGAAATCGTCGTAGTCGATGCAGCCCCGCCGGTCCGCCGGCAGGAAGTCCACCTCCACCCCCTCCAGCCGGTACAGGGGCCGCAGCACGGAATTGTGCTCGCAGTCAGTGGACAGCACATGGTCACCGGGGGCGAACAGCCCGTCGATGGCGATGTTCAGGGCCTCGGTGGAGTTGCAGGTGAACACCACCCGCTCCGCAGCGGAGCAGCCCAGCAGCCTGGCCAGCTGCTCACGGGTGCGGTAGATGACCCGTGAAGCGTCCAACGCCTCCTGATGGGCGCTGCGCCCGGAGTTGCCCATGGTGGCCATAGCCCGCACCACCGCCTCCGCCACACAGGGGGGCTTTTTCAGGGTGGTGGCGGCATTATCCAGATAGATCACAGCAGGAACCGCCTTTCTGTCCCCGAAGGGACGCTTTTTCCGCAGAGTTTTTCCTCACAGGGGCCTTCTGCCCGCAGGGGGCAGTCTCATTCCATCTGATTGTATCACAGTTTGAAAAAAATACAATCTTTTCATACAATATTTGATGAAAATTTCCCTCCGCCCCGGAAGCCACTCCCGCACCGGAACTATTCCGCCGGGGAGGACACCTCGTGGCCGGGTGCGGATATCCCCCTGCCGGGAAGGGCAGGGGGATACGGAACATACTCAGGCGAAGAACTGGCTCAGCAGGGACAGCACCTCCGTCTTGCCGTCGCCCTTCTCGGCGGAGAAGGGGACCAGCGGCGTGTCGGGGGGAAGCTCCAGCGTCTGGCGGATGACCTCCAGATTTGGCTCTACTTCCCGCTTTTTCAGCTTGTCCACCTTGTTGGCCACCACCAACATGGGGCAGCCTGCCTCTTTGAACCAGTCGCACATGGTCACGTCGTCCGCTGAGGGCTTGTGCCGGGCATCTACGATGAGGACTCCCAGCGAGATAAGCCCCGGCTCCTGAAAATAGCTCTCCATCAGGCGGCCCCAGCGCTCCCGCTCCTCCTTACTGACCTTGGCATAGCCGTAGCCGGGGAGGTCGGTAAAGTAGAGCTTGCCGTCGATGCGGAAATAGTTCACCTGAGAGGTCTTGCCGGGGGTAGCGCCCACCCGTGCAAAGTTTTTCCGGTTCAGCAGCCGATTGATGACGGAGGACTTGCCCACGTTGGAGCGTCCGGCAAAGGTCACCTGGGGCCGACCGTCCCGGATAAAGGCGTTTTGGGTGGTGGCGGACAGCACGAACTCCGCCTTGTTGAAGTTGATGGTCATGATGGCCTCCTTCTCTGACTGCCTCAGACCCGCAGGGCCGGGGCAGCCGGTTCCATGGGCAGGGCGGTCATATGCTCCACCGCCGACACGGCAGGGCAGGGGACCAGCGCCGCCGCAAACACCTGATCCACGCTCTCCACCGGCACGAAGTGCAGGGCCGCCCGGACGGTCTGGTCGATCTCCTCCAGATCCTTGACGTTGTCCTTGGGGAGGATCACCGTGCGGATGCCGCTGCGGAGAGCAGCCATGGTCTTTTCCTTCAGTCCGCCGATGGGCAGTACCCGGCCCCGCAGCGTCACCTCGCCGGTCATGGCCACATCGCCCCGGACCTTCCGTCCCGTCAGGGCGGAGAGCATGGCGGTGGTGATGGCGATGCCGGCGGAGGGGCCGTCCTTAGGCACTGCCCCCTCCGGGAAGTGGACGTGGATGTCACGGGTCTTGTAAAAGTCCTTCTCGATGTCCAGCTCGCCGCACCGGCTCCGCAAGCACGTCAGGGCCGCCCGGACGGACTCCTGCATGACGGTACCCAGATTGCCGGTGAGCTCCAGCTTGCCGGAGCCCTCCATGACGCCGGCCTCCACCTCCAGAATTTCGCCGCCTACCTCGGTCCAGGCCAGGCCGTTCACCACGCCCACCTGATTCCGTGTGCTATGTACGCCGTCCTGATAACGCACCACGCCCAACAGCTCCCGCAGGGAGTCGGGGGTCACATTCACCCGCTTCTCCCCACCGTCCACCAGACGCATGGCGGTCTTGCGGCACACCTTGCCCAGCTGCCGCTCCAACAGTCGAACGCCGGATTCTCTGGTATAGCCGGAGATGATCTGCCGGATGGCGTCGTCCGACAGGCGCAGCTGGGTCTTTTTCAGCCCATGCTCCTTCATCTGCCGGGGCAGCAGATAGCGCTTGGCGATCTGCAGCTTCTCCTCATCGGTGTAGCTGGTGAGCTCGATGACCTCCATCCGGTCCAGCAGGGGCCGGGGAATGGTGGAGGTGGTGTTGGCGGTGGTGATGAACAGCACCTGACTCAGATCCACCGGGATCTCCAGATAGTGATCCCGGAAGGCGTAGTTCTGCTCGCTGTCCAGCACCTCCAGCAGGGCGGAGGCGGGGTCGCCCCGCATATCGCTGCCCAGCTTGTCGATCTCATCCAGCACCAACAGGGGATTCATGGAGCCGCTGCGGGAGATGGCGTCGATGATGCGGCCCGGCATGGCGCCGATGTAGGTCTTGCGGTGACCACGGATGTCCGCCTCGTCCCGGACGCCGCCCAGACTCAGCCGGGCCATCTTCCGGTGCAGGGCCTTGGATACCGACAGGGCAATGGAGGTCTTGCCCACGCCGGGAGGCCCCACCAGACAGAGAATTTTCCCCTTGGAGTCGGGGCTCAGCTGCCGCACCGCCACGAACTCCAGAATACGCTCCTTCACCTGCTCCAGACCGAAGTGATCCCGGTCAAGGATGCGCCGGGCCTGCGCCACATCCGCCCGGTCACGGGTGTACTTGCCCCACGGCAGCTCCAGACACACGTCCAGATAGTTGCGGATGACGGAGCCCTCGGCGCTGCCGAAGGGCTGCTTGGCCAGCCGGTCTACCTCCTTCATGAGCTTGCGGTGCAGCTCCTCCGGCAGGTGCAGGGCGGTGATGCGGGCCTCATAATCCGACAGCTCCTCGTCACCGTCCTCTCCCAGCTCGTGCTGCAGCACCTTCAGCTGCTCCCGGAGGATCATATCCTTCTGGACCTGCGCCACCCGCTGGCGCACCTTCTGCTCCATCTCGAACTCCAGACCCATGACGTCCACCTCGTGGGTGAGGATGTCATTGATCAGCTGGAGCCGCTTCACCGGGTGCAGTTGATCCAACACACGCTGCCGATCCTGATGCCGCAGGGTCAGGTTCTGGGCGATGAAATCCGCCAGACGGCCGGGATCACGCTGATCCAGCACCTCCGCCACCACCTCGTCGGACATCTGGGGAGACAGCTCCTTATAGGCACCGAAGATGGAGTAGGTCTGCCGCAGCAGAGCCTCCGTGTGGGAGGTGCTGCGGTAGGGAGCATCCTCCAGCAGCTCCACATTGGCCTGCAAAAACGGGGAGGTTTGCCACAGGCGGTGCAGTCTCGCCCGCTGCTCACCCTCCACCAGCACCCGTACCGTAGTCTCGGAGGTCTTGATGATCTGGAGCACATGGCACACCGTGCCGATCTCGTAGAGATCCTGCTCCTCTGGCTCGGAGACGCCGATCTTCCGCTGCGTCACCAGAAACAGACGACGGTCGCCCTCCATAGCGTTGTCCAGCGCAAAAATGGAAATCTCCCGCTCCACGTCGAAGCTTACAGTTTCGCCGGGGAAGGCGGTCATGCCCCGCAGCGCCAGAACGGGGATATTGATGGTATTCATAACTGGTCTCCTTTGCTGTGGAAAAGAGGAGAGACGAACGGGTTCGCCTCTCCTCATGATTCGTTAGGATGCCGGGGCGGAGGGATCGTGCTCCGCCTTGCCGTCACGGGTGCGACCGGGCCGCTCCGTGCGCTGGGGATCACGGGTGATCTCCGGCTCTCCGGTCTTTAGGACCGCCTCCGGCGTGATGGTCACACGGGTGATGGTGGGGTCAGAGGGGATCTCGTACATGATCCTGGTGAGAAGTCCCTCCATCACGGCCCGCAGGCCACGTGCGCCGATGTTCCGCTGAATGGCCTGATCGGCCACGGCGTCCAGCGCCTCCGGCTGGAATACCAGCTCCACATCGTCGTATTCCAGAAGCTTCTGATACTGCTTCACCAGTGCGTTTTTCGGCTGGGTGAGGATCTGTACCAGATCATCCCGGCCCAGACCGTTGAGGGTCACCATCACCGGCATACGGCCCACCAGCTCCGGGATGATGCCGAATTTCAGCAGATCGTGGGGCTGAACCTCCTTCAGCAGTTGGCCCGTCCGGCGCTCAGCCTTGCTCTCCACCACGGCGTCGAAGCCGATACCCTTGCGATCGGTACGCTGCTCGATGATCTTCTCCAGACCGTCGAAGGCACCGCCGCAGATAAAGAGGATGTTGTGGGTGTCGATCTGGATGAACTCCTGATGGGGGTGCTTGCGCCCGCCCTGAGGCGGCACGTTGGCCACGGTACCCTCCAGAATTTTCAGCAGTGCCTGCTGCACGCCCTCGCCGGACACGTCGCGCGTGATGGACAGGTTCTCGGCCTTGCGGGCCACCTTGTCGATCTCGTCGATGTAGATGATGCCTATCTCAGCGCGCGGGATGTCGAAGTCGGCCGCCGTCATGAGCTTGAGCAGGATGTTCTCCACGTCCTCGCCCACGTAGCCGGCCTCGGTGAGCGTGGTGGCGTCCGCGATGGCGAACGGCACCTTCAACGTGCGGGCGAGCGTCTGCGCCAAGAGCGTCTTGCCGGAGCCCGTGGGGCCCAAGAGCATGATGTTGCTCTTGGCCAGCTCCACGTCGCCCTCGGCCGCGTCGGCCCCCAGGCTGATGCGCTTGTAATGGTTGTACACGGCCACGGACAGCGCCCGCTTGGCCGCCTCCTGCCCCACCACGTGCTCGGAGAGCTCCGCGTACAGCTCGTGGGGCGTGGGCAGGTCGGCCAGCACGTCCTCGGGTGCCGGCTCGGCCTCGGCCACGTACGGCTCGCCCGCGCGCTTGGCGTGGCGGCCCTGCGGCTCGGGCTCCATCGGCACGTCCGCCTCGGGCGGCACGGAGAGCCCCAGATCGCGCATCATGGCGTCGGCGCACACTGAGATGCACTCGTCGCAGATGTAGATGCCGTTGGGGCCCGAGATCATCGCGGCCACCTCGTGCGGGTGCTTCCCGCAGAAGGCGCACGCGATGTCGTCCCGGCCGGCGAATTCCTCGTGTTTCTCGTTCGTCATAGCAGGTTATTCGCTCTTCTTCTCTTCGGTGTCCGCGGCGGCGGCGCGCGACGTGGTGATGCGGTCCACCAGGCCGTAGGCCAGCGCCTCCTCGGCGGTCATGTAGTTGTCGCGCTCGGTGTCGGCCTGGATGGTCTCGAGCGTCTGGCCCGTGTTGTCCGCGAGTATCTTGTTCAGGCGGTTGCGGGTCTTCAGCATGAAGTCGGCCACGATGGCGATCTCGGTCTGCTGGCCCTGAGCGCCGCCGGACGGCTGGTGGATGAGCACCATGGAGTTCGGCAGGCACATCCGCTTGCCCTTGGCGCCGTTGGACAGCAGCACGGCGGCCATGGAGGCGCACTCGCCCAGGCAGATGGTGGACACGTCGCACTTGATGAAGTCCATGGTGTCCAGGATGGCCAGGCCCGCCGTGACGGAGCCGCCCGGCGAGTTGATGTAGAGGGAGATGTCCTTCTCGGGGTCGGCGCTCTCCAGGTGCAGCAGCTGCGCCACCACGGAGTTCGCCACGTTGTCGTCGATCTGCTCGCCCAGGAAGATCACGCGGTCGTTCAGCAGGCGGGAGTAGATGTCGTAGCTGCGCTCGCCGCGCGGCGACTGCTCGATGACGTAGGGGATCAGTGCTGCCTTGGTATCGTAGCTCATAGCTTGTTGCCTCGCTTTCGCTCGCGGCCCCGGCGGGACCGCACGGAATCGTCTAATGCCATAGTGATGTACGTTTCGCCGCCACGCAAGGCCAGGCTACCGTTTCGTTACCCTCGGCGAGACGAGCGGACGCGCCCCCGGGAGGGCGCGTCCGAAGGGCCGCCTGCGGCGCTATTCGGCGTCCGCGGCCTTCTCGGCGTCGGCGGCCTCGTCCTTCTTGGCCTTCTTCGGGGCGGCCTTCTTGGCGGCCGGCTTCTTCGCGGGAGCCTTCTTCGCCGCGGGTTTCTTGGCGGGCGCCTTCTTGGCGGG
>ERZ824473.5237-NODE-5237-length-10630-cov-4.270071_pt1 | contig 10630 bp, 6 predicted proteins | sample MGYA00519874_ERZ824473 | MGnify/ENA primary metagenome ERZ824473 (study PRJEB31778, sample SAMEA3449151) | human gut metagenome | biome: human gut; feature: human-associated habitat; material: faeces | place: United Kingdom | collected 2010/2012 ... | reverse complement strand
CGGCCACTTCGGCGGCAAGGGCTCCGACTGCCACAAGGCAGGCGTGGTGGGCGACACCGTGGGCGATCCCTTCAAGGATACCTCCGGCCCCGCCATCAACATCCTCATCAAGCTGCTGAGCATGGTCTCCATCGTGTTCGCCGGTCTGGTGGTGAACTTCCACCTGCTGTAAAGTTTTATAAAAAGAAGGCTGAGCGGATGCTCAGCCTTCTTTTTGATGCTTTTTTGAAAGCTTGCGGGCGTAGGCCAGCGTTTGCCGCAGGGCTGCCTCCCGGTCGAGCCCCGCCAGATGGAGCTTGCGGGCGTAGGCCAGCAGCTGGGAGAAGTCCCGATCCGGGGTCAGTCCGGCGGAGATCAGGTCACTGCCGGTGACCATGGGACGGGCCATGGCGGCCCGGTAGATCTCCAGACGCTGCCGCAGGAAGGGCTCCGGGTCCGGACGGAGCGGGTCGCACCGGGAGCCACGGTGATCCGCCAGCGCCAGCAGGATCAGGTCCCCCGACTCTATGGCGGCGTCCAGCAGACGGTTGGTGGACTTGACGGAGGCCCCGCTCTGCGCCATGGCGTTGGGCTTCATGTGCAGGGCCACCAGATTTTTCACGCACCGGTGGAGGGCTTTCTCCCCGATCACCCGATGCAGGAAGTCCTCTGTCAGCGGCAGACCCGCCTCCTCGTGGCCGTAAGCGTGGATGACGCCGCCGGACTCCGTGGTGGCGGTGACCTTGCCGAAGTCGTGGGCCAGTGCCGCCAGCATCAGGGCCATGGGCTGGGCTGCTTGGGGCCGCAGCTCGGCGGCGGTATCCAGCACCGCCATGGTGTGCTCCCACACATCCCCCTCCCCGTGGTAGCGGGGCGGCTGGGGGACGCCCTGTAAGCGCTGCACCTCCGTGAACCACGGGCGCAGCTGGTGCATGATATCCAGTGTGCGGAAGAAGATGGAAGGGCGGGGCGCCTGCAGGAGGGCCTTTTGCAGCTCCCCCTCCACCCGTTCACGAGACAGGGCCGACAGATCCATGGTGCGGCACAAGGCCACCGTCTCCTTCGCCACGGTGAAGCCGAAGCGGGCGGCGAACTGCGCTCCCCGCAGCACCCGCAGGGGATCCTCCGGGAAGGAGCGGTCATCCACATGGCGCAGGATGCCCCGGCGGAGGTCCTCCCGGCCGCCGAAGAAGTCCAGCACCTGACCGGTGAGCACGTCCTCCATCAGGGCGTTGACGGTGAAATCCCGGCGGCGGGCGGCTCTCTCCGGCCCCAGCCACGGGTCCACCTCCACGGTGAAGTCCCGGTGGCCCCGGCCCACGGCGGCCTCCCGCCGGGGCATGGCGATGTCCAGTCCGCAGCCTGCCAGTCCGTAGACGCCAAAGCTGGCCCCCACCGTCCGACGACCGCCCATCCGGTCCAGCACAGCTTCCATCTGCTGGGGGGTGACGCCGTGGACCTCGATATCCAGATCCTTGCTCTCCCGGCCCAGCAGCCGATCCCGGACGCAGCCGCCCACATAGTAGACGCTGCCACCCAGCGGCTGCACCTCCTGTGCGATGCGGCGGGCCGTCTCACGATCCCGTGTCATGCAGTCTCCCCTCCTTGCGAAAAAAGCCGTGGCCATGGGCCACGGCTTTTGTGTTCACGCCAGAATGTCCCCCAGATCGTCGAAGGTATGGGCATTGGTGACCACCACCACGTGGTCGCCCTCCTGAATGATGCTGGTGCCGCCGGGGATGATGATCTCGCTGCCCCGTGCAATGGCCGCCACCAGCACGCCGTCCTTCAGGGACAGCGCCCGCAGGGGCTTATTCAGCACCGCACGGCTCCGGGCCGTGGCGGTGAACTCCAGCGCCTCCACGGCGCCGCCCAGCATCTTATACAGGCTCTCCACGGCGCTGCCCTCGGAATTGGCCAACGCCCGGACGTAGCGGGTGATCTGGTTGGCCACGATATCCTTGGGACTGACGATGCTGCCCACCCGCATATCCCGGACCAGATCCATGTAGTTGGGGCGGGTCATCTTGGCCAGCACCTTGGGGACCCCCGCCCGCTGAGCTGTCAGCGCCATCAGCAGATTCTCCTCGTCCCGGCCCGTCAGGGAGACGAAGGCATCCGCCTCGAAGATATTCTCGCTGGTCAGCAGCTCCTCCTCCGTGCCGTCGCCCTCGATGATCATGGCCGTAGGCAGCTGGGCCGCCAGCTGAAGGCACTTATCGTGCTTCTGCTCCACGATGCAGACCTTGGTATTGCTCACCGCCAGCTCCCACGTGAGATACATGGCGATGCGGCTGCCCCCCAGCAGGGACACGGTCTTGACCCGCTGCTGGGTGCGGCCCATAGCCCGCAGCATCTTCTGGAGCTCGGACTTGGTACCCACCATGTAGAGCTTGTCGCCCTCTCTCGGCACAAAGTTGCCGTTGGGGATGATGCACTCGTCCCCCCGCTGGGCAGCGCAGATCAGCACCTCCGCCGAGCGGATACGATGGAACTCACTGAGGGCCACCCCGTAAAACCGGTCCCGCTCCGTCACCTGTATGCCGATCATGTCGATACGGCCGCCGGCGAAGGGCTCCACGGAGGAGGCGGAGGGGAAGCTGAGGATGCGGGCGATCTCCCGTGCCGCCGCCAGATCGGGGTTGATGACCATGTCCATCCCGATCTCCCGCTTCAGCAGGGCGGCGTCCCGGCGGTAGTCCGGATTCCGCACCCGTGCGATGGTGTGCTTGGCCCCCATGGTTTTGGCGATGAGGCAACACACCAGATTCGTCTCATCCAGATTGCTGACAGCGATGACCAGATCCGCCGTCCGGGCACCGGCCTCCTCCAGCACACTGATGCTGGCGCCGTTGCCCTCCACGCACATGAGGTCCAGGGTGCTGTCGGCACGGGCCAGCGCCACCGGGGAGGAGTCCACCATGGTGATGTCGTGGCCCTCCACCGCCAGCTGGCGGGCGATAGCGTAGCCCACCTTTCCGTTTCCTACAATGATGATCTTCATGAGCCTGACTGTTCCTTTCCCGGTCGTTCCGGCTGCTCTTTTTCCGGAGGTAATGCTTCTTGCGGCGGATGCCCCTGCGTCTGCTTAAGTGGCTCCGCCGGTTTGGGTGGATCCGCCTTTCCCGGCTGCTCTGCCGATTTAGGCGGCTGTGGCTGTCGGGGCGGCTGCGTCGACCCGGAAGGCTTCTGCGCCGCAGCTTCCTGCCGTGTCGGCCGGGCAGCCTTTTCCGCCGCCTTTTCCTCTGCCGCACGACGGCGCTGGGTGCGCCGGTGCAGCACCACCGCATTCAGCTCACCGCCTAAAATCAGCACCGTCCCGCTCATATACAGCCACAGCAGCACCACCACAATGGTGGCGATGGAGCCGTAGAGCTGGGTATAGTGTGCCAGATTTTCCACATAATAGGAGAAGGCCAGCGACAGCAGCATCCACGCCGCCAGCGACACGGCCACGCCCGGTGCCACCTCCCGCAACGGGCATCGGCGGCCCAGCGCCAGCATATACAGCACCGTCACCAGCACGAACATCAGCAGCGCCACCGCCACGAAGCGGAGCTTGCTCCAGAGGTTGATGAAGCCGTCCGGTACGGTGATGATCCCCGACACAAAGTACAGCGCCCGGCGGCCCACGGTGATCATCAGCAGCGTCAGGCCGATGGATACCATGAGCCAGATGGCGAAGAGAAAAATTTTCAGCTGATCCAGCAGGATGTTCTTGGGCTGGCCCTTACCGAAGGCCTTGCGCAGCGAGTGCAGCAGACAGCCGGTGGCCCGCATGGGGAACCAGATGGAAAACACCAGACTGAACCACATGAGCTGGCGGCTGGCGTTGCCGGAAACGTATTCCAGATAGCCCCGCACCACCTCCGCCACGTCCCCCGGCACGATCTGCCGCAGGCCGGTGACGATGCTGTCCACATCCAGCTCCAGAATACCCAGCAGGGTGCTGACGAAGATCAGCAGCGGGAAAATAGCGAACAGCAGGTAGTAGGTCAGGGCTGCGCTGTCCCGTGCCACGTCATGGAGATAGTACCGGCGGATCATCTGCGCCGCCGTTTGCCCCAGCGCCGTGCGGGGGTGAGTACCTTTACGCATAGTTCGCTCCTCTCTGTTTCAGCTTATTATTGTAGCACAGCTGTGAGCAAAATAAAAGGAGATTTTCCATTACACGGAAATCTCCCACCTGTTTTTTATCATAAATATTCCAAAAATATTACTTTTCTGTAAAATTTTGTTTTCCGCTGAAAATTTAGAAACTATTCACTATTTAGTATTGGCATTTGAAAAAAAGCGTGTTATAATATGTGCAATCGGAGTTGTCTCCCGTGCATGGAAAAATTTGTAAAGAGGGTCTAAACTATGGATAACTTAACGAGAATCGTCAAAACTGAAATTTCCCGTCAGTACAAGAGCGTGCGGCAGTTTGCTTTTGCGGTCAATATCCCCCTATCTACCATCAACAGTGCGCTGCACAACGGCATCGGAGGTTCCTCCTTTGATACGGTGGTGCAGATCTGCCAGACGCTGGGGATCAAGGCCATCTCCAGCGATGCCTCCTTCTATCTGACGGAGGACACCCAGCAGCTGCTGGATCAGTATGCCCAGTTGGACGACTACGGCCGCCACACCATCGCTTCGGTGATGAAGGTGGAATACGACCGCTGCTCCACGCAGGGCGCCCGAAGCACAAGCGGCAGCGATTATGAGCTCCGCCCCAGTGTCAACGTCTCCTCCGACCTGGGCGGCTCCTCGGTGGAGCCGCTCCAGGTACTCAGCGACCATCGCAGTCTGTAACCTACCAAACAGAGCTGCGGCAAAATCTGCCGGAGATTTGCGGCTCCGGTTGGTTTTGTGTCGCCAGCCACGGGCTCTCCCCCACTTGGGGGGAGGGCCCGTGGTTTTTTTATAGGGAGTTATGGTGCGTGATAGGGAGTTTACTGTTCCTTGCGCTTGCCGGTACGCAGCAGGGCTGCAAGGCTCATGCCGCACAGGGCCGCCAGCCCCATCCACAGGCCGGTGTCGCCGGTGTCTCCGGTGGGAACGGCGGGGATGGTGGGCTCTGCGGGAGCGGGCAGCTTGGTCACGGGCTCGGTCCGCAGCACCTGGCCGCACACGGTGCAGGCGTAGGTCTTGACGCCCTCACGCTCCGTGGTGGCGGGGGTGGTGATCTTGCCCTCGCCCTCCGTATGCTGGGCGTTCACGGTGAAGGTGACGGTAACGGTGTTGCCGAAGCGGTCGGTGGCCGTCAGGGTCTGGACGCCCTCGGCAGCGGAAACGGTGAGCTTACCGTCCACCAGCTCCACGGGCTGGCCGTTGAGGGTCACGCTCTCCAGATTAGGGTCGGTGACGGTGATCTCTGCCGTCAGGCAGTAGGTACCGCCGTCCATGACGCCCTCCACCGCAGGAGCCGCCTCGTCGATGAGCTTAGAGCCCACCTTGGTGCGGGTATCCGTCAGGCCGCAGCCGTGGTCGCACTGAGCCGTCTCCGTGCCGTCATCGTCATAGGTGGCGTTGTTGTCGTAGACGTAGTGGGTGAAGCTGTGACCCATGGCCTCCTGATAGAAATCCTCCGGACCAGTGTAGGTCTTGCTCTCGTCCAGCTTGCCGGCGGCATCAGCGAAGTAGCTGCCGCAATCCGGGCAGTACCAGTAGGCGGCGTAGCCATCCTGCGTGCAGGTAGCGGGGTCGCCCGCCGTGCGCCGGGCATTGGCGTGGTGGGTAGCCGGAATGACGGTATCGGTGATGGGCTGGGTAGCCCCTGCGTCAGCGAACAGCTTATGGCAGTCGCTGCACTGCCAGTACTCCAGACTTCCCGGCTGGGTGCAGGTGGCGGCAGTGCCATCGTGGTGGGTCAGGTCATGATGGTTGGGATCCTTGGTGCCATAGGTAGCGCCGCAGATGCTGCAGGTGGCCCTCTCGGTGCAGGTGGCGGTGCCGTCATGGCTGCCCAGAGAGCCCTTCACCTGGCAGCCGGGAACGGCGCAGGACCGCCAGTGCTGGGTGTCATCGTGCTGCCAATCGCCCCACTGGTGGTTGCCGGTGTGGGTGATGGTAAAGGTCCAGCTGGGATCGGTCAACTCACTGACGGCGTTGATGTCCTCGTTGCCGGGAACGGTGACGTAGACCTGATAGGTACCCATATCCGTGGGAGCGGCCACGACCTTGCCGTTTTGCTTATAGATGACGGTAAAGGTGTTGTCGGGCCAATAGCCCATGCCCATGGTCCGGTCGCCTCCGGTGCTCCAGCGAACGGTGGCCTCCTTGGCGGTGCCGTCATACTCCAGATTTTCCGGAGCGGTAAAGGTGAAGTCGCCCGCTGTGGGAGTGCGCTTCACGATCTCCCACTGGAGCTTCTTTTCGCCGGTGGTGCCGTCGCTCCACTTGAAACCCGCTGCGGGGCGGACGGTAACGGTATAGGTGCCCACGCGGCAGGCTCTATAGCCGCTGCCCACAAGCTCGTAGCCGTAGACTTCGCCGGGCAGCAGACCGTACTGCCAGTTGCCGTTATAGGTGAAGGGGCCGTAGACCGTGGGAACCGGGATGGCCTCCAGATACTGGTTCAGGGTGACAGTAGTGGACGGAGAGGGCTTCCGGGTCTCGGTAGCCGCATAGCGGACCTCATAGGTGCCGGCCAGAGCGGAGGTGAAGGCGCTGCCGCACTGGCTCCATCTGGTGCCGCCCACGGGGCGATACTCCATGCTGCTGTTGGTGCCGTTGATGCGGCCGTAGCCCGTCCGACTCTGGGGATGGGTCACGGTGAGACCCGTGGGGGGCTGGGTCTGGGCCGTTTTCTCCGTGGGGGCGGTGAGTGTCATGGCGGTATCCGCCGTGGCCGTACCTGTGACACGGATGGTATAGCTGTCGACCTTGGCGGCGGTGATGCCGTTGAGAGTCACGCTGTACCCGTCGGGGATGTAGTAATTGTCGGGATCGGTAACGCTGATGGTGATGGGCGTCAGGTCCAGACAATCCTGCGTCAGCCGGCCGCCGTTCTTATAGGTGAGGCCGTTCGGCAGGGTGACGCTGACCTGATAGGTCTTGAGGTGGAGATAGATCAGGCCCTCAGAGTTCAGATAGGTCTCGTAGCCCGCCCGGTCGGCGCTGACGTACTGGATGCTGCCTGTGCAGGCGTCGCTGCTGATCTGGACGGTCTGTCCGCTGGCGAGGGTCCTGCCGCTGCTGATACCGATATCGGCACCGCTGCTGAGTCTTCTGGCGCTGACCTGCTGTGACGAGTTCTCCAGATACAGGTTGTTGTCCTGATTGTCCTTATCGACGTTGTTCTGGATGATGGAGCGGCCGGACAGGGTGATGGTATGGTCGTAACCACGGACAAACACGCCGCCGCCACGGTCATCGACGGTGTTGTCCTGAATGGAGCCGCCGCTCATGCTGAAGTCGCTCTTGGAATAGAGGTACACGCCGCCGCCATCGCCGCCACGGCGATCATCGTTCCCGTATTTGTTCTTATAGTTGGCCAGACCGGCGAAGTTGTCGCAGATCTCGCCGCCTCTCATGTCGAAGGTGCCCGCCACGTACACGCCGCCGCCGAAGCCGCCGCCGAAGGTGGCGCTCTCCTTATAGTCGACCGCACAGGCGTAGTTGCCGGCGATGCGGGCGGTGCCGGAGAGGTCCAGAGTCGCATACAGATCCACATACACACCGCCGCCGCCGTCAAAGCCCAGGTCGTCATTGGTGCTGTTGACACGGTTGCCGCTGATCTCGCCGCCGGAGATGTTCAGCGTGCTGCTGCGGCTCTGGATGCCCTTGACGTATACACCGCCGCCGAGGGTGTTGGAGATGTTATCCTTGATGGTGCCGCCGCTCATATTCAGGGTGGAGCCGGAAACCAGGACAACGGCAGCACCGGCGGAAGCATCGGTGTAGGTGGTATCATTGCCGCTGATCTCGCCGCCATACAGATTCATAGTGGCGTTCTCATTATACACGGCATGGGACTTATTGCCGGTGATCTTGCCGCCGCAGAGGTTAAAGGTACCCCTGTTGAACACAGCGGCGGGGTAAGGGGCGCTGTTTTCGGAGCTGTCCAAGCCGGTGATCTCGCCGCCGAACATATTAAATTTGCAGCCGGCGTCGATCTCTACGATGCAGGCACCCTTGGGATCCGCCGTGTCCTTGCAGGTGATCTGACCGGCCTCCTCGGCGCAGTCGGTGATGGTCAGGGTATGATAGTTCGTCACATGAATGTATGGGCGATAATACCCGTTTTCCAGAATGATATTATGCCCGTTGAGGCAGATCCGCACATCATCCAGGTTGCTGCCCCACCCCTCATCGGTGGCGGTTACATCATTGAGCAGATAGTAGCAGCCGTAGCTCTTGACGGACTTCAGGCTGCTGATGCCGACCCACTTGGTGTTCTTATCGTGGTCGTGGTAGGGACCATAGCTCTGGTTCTGCAGGCACACGCAGTGAGTGTGCTCCTCATTGGCCAGCAGGTCCAGATTGAAGCTGACGGACCCGTTCTTCGTGACGGCGCAGTTGGTGCGGTCACTGGTAAACACATTGGTATCGGAGGAGCCCCGCACGATGCGATAGGCGGGGATCAGATCGGCGTTGAGTCCGATGCGGGAGTCGGAGGAAACATTGCCTGCAAGGACGGCCTGATCCTCCGCCGAGGCAGCCACGTGCAGATTGCTGGCGGCCTTGTCGTCCCCCTGCGTATTGCCGGTGATATTCACTGTACCGGCTACCTTGCAGGTGGTCATACCACCGAAGTACACACCGCCGCCGGCGATCCCGGCGGTGTTGCCGGTAATAGTGCCGCCGTTGAGATTGATCTTGGCGGTGTCGTTGGAGCCATACTGCTTGTTGGCCTCGCAATATACGCCGCCGCCGTACTTCCGGGCGGTGTTATTGGCGATGGTGCCGCCATTCATGGTGAAGGCAGCCAGTATATTCGCCACATACACACCGCCGCCGTAATCGGCCTCGTTATCCTCCATGCGGGCGGTGCCGTTCATGACAAATTCCGACGTGCCGGCAAACAGGCCCACAGCGCCGCCGGCGTAATACTGGCTCTTGCAGTTGCGGAGCACAGCGCCGTCCTCCAGCGTCAGCGTGCCGTACCGGCTCACATAGATGGCAGGATTTGTGGCAGTCGTCTTGTCGCCGCCGCCGTCCACGGTGATGTCCTTCAGGGTCAGGGCGGCATAGGCGGGATGATCCGAGCCGCCTGCGCCGCTATACCCCTGCTCACCCATCAGATTGAACAGGCTGCCCTTGAAGCCCTCGGCACGCACCAGCTTGCTATTGGCATCGGCGCCGCTGATGACCACACGCTGGTTGTAATACTCATACCAAGCCATGCTGCCGTTGGTGGTGCGGGTGGGTCTGATGTTCAGAGTTTCGCTGATTTCGATGGTACCGCTTACAACGATTTCGATGGTATTGTTGTAAGAAAGCTCACTCATGGCGCTTTTGAGCTGCTCGAGGGTAGTCACCGTCGAGGTCCACGCCCATGACGTCTTGGGGACCAGACTCAGTACCATCACCAACGCTACCAGTACGCTGGCGATTCGCTTTTTCATAGATTTCCTCCCTGGCAGGTCTTTTGTATTTTGCAGTTACCACTTGCAATGACCTGCATCTTTCTGTATACTGAGCATATACCGTACACCAATGTACGATGCAAGTACTTTTTAAAAAAATATGGCAAAATATGGAGAGTTCGTCATGAGTGAGCGCAACAGCCGTCTGATGTCCATCGGTGAGGTGGCCAAGTCCCTGCATATTACCCGACGCATGATCCTCAACTATGAGGACAAGGGCATTCTGCTGCCCGACGTAAAAACCGGCTCCGGCGGGAACCGCTACTATACCCCGGAGACCCTGACCCGCATCCGGGCCATCCGGCGCTTGCAGACGCTGGGTATCTCGCTGGATGAGATCAAACTCTATTTCGAGGATGCCGCCGACCTGCGGGATATCATCGCCCGGCTGGAGAAACTACGGGACGAGCTGAACCTGTGCATCGAGAAGATGCAGCTGCGGGTCCGGGAGAACAGCAACGATACCCCCATCATCCGCACCATCCCCGCCCAGACGGTGTATGTCTACCACTGCGCCTCCCCCACGGTGGAGGACCGCAAGGAGATCTTCCGGGACGTGATCCCCGCCGCCATGCGCCAGTACGGCACGGACTCCGCCAAGCGGATGTACTTCATCGACTACCCTATCGACGAGCCCAACGACATCAACTTCTGCGTGGCGGTGCCGGAGGGCAGCAAGGGCCCCTATGTGCAGGACTGGCCGGAGGAGAAGGCTCTGTGCCTCTTCTTCCACGGGGACTATGACGAGATCCCAGAGGTTCGGGAGCGGCTGGTGGCCTACGCCAGGCAGCAGGGCCTGAAGCTGAAGGGTACCTGCCGCAACATCTATCTGGAGGGCCCGCCCCACCACAAGGACAAATCGAAGTTCGTCACGCAGGTGGCTCTGCCGCTGGTGTGGGATGAGGTATGATGAAAGAAACCGCCGCATCTCCTGCGGCGGTTTCGTCGTGTCGAAAAAGTCTTTTCGCCACGACGAGACATCTTTCAGAGCTTCAAAAAGCTCTGAAAAATGGGGATCATCATCGTGCAGGACACCCCTTCCGGGTTTCCCGCACACACCCTTCCGCCCCGTTGAC
>ERZ824473.5234-NODE-5234-length-10632-cov-8.529167_pt1 | contig 10632 bp, 9 predicted proteins | sample MGYA00519874_ERZ824473 | MGnify/ENA primary metagenome ERZ824473 (study PRJEB31778, sample SAMEA3449151) | human gut metagenome | biome: human gut; feature: human-associated habitat; material: faeces | place: United Kingdom | collected 2010/2012 ... | reverse complement strand
ACATGTATTTCCCTACGTTGGCATTATCCAAATCAGGTTTCAGGTCAAGACTACCAAGTCTACTCTCAGCCCATCCATTTGAGCTCCCTATTTCGGGAATATTATACACAAATTTTTTTTAATTTGCAAGCCCTTTGAAACATTCAACATTTCACTGCCACACTGCCGCTATCACCGGATTCGTTTTCACAGTAGGCTTATGAGATACTTTCTATCACTTCATGCAGATACTCATAGCATGCTTTCAGCTTCTCCTGCCCCTCCTCATCGAGCGGAATCTGCAGGGTACGCTCAATGCCGTTTCTGGAAATCACACACGGAAGACTCATGGCAACACCGCGCAGACCGTATTCTCCGTTCAGCACAACAGAGGCGGGAACGACTGCACGTTCATTTCGCATAATCGCCCCGATCAGACGGCAGACGCTCAATGCGATGCCGGAGCTCGTGTAGCCTTTCAGTTCAACGATGTCCAGCCCGCTGACCTTCACCTCTGCGAGCAGCTGCTCCTTGTCGATCGGCTCCGGAAGTTCGAACTGACGTTCAAACTGGTCAAACGGAATACCGACAATATTGACCGCGTTCCACGGTATAAAGCTTGTCCCTCCATGCTCGCCGAGCACGAATCCGGTCACATTTTTTGCGTCCACGCCGCAGCGGTCTGCCACCATCTTATTGAAGCGTGCGGTATCGAGAAGCGTACCTGTACCGATCATTTTCCGGCGCGGGTAATCAAACTCCGTCTGTGCGAGATACGTCAGGATATCCATCGGATTCGAAACATTGATGATCACGGCCTCCCGCGTGTAGCGCACGATCTCCGTCATGATACTGCGCATCACCTGCACGTTGGACTGCAGCAGTACCATGCGGTCTCTGGAATTGCCCGGCTGGATGCTCGGACCTGCCGTGTTGATGATGATCTGCGCATCCCGGCAGTCTTCATACGTTCCCACCCGGATGTTTGCATTCGCGCTGTATGCAAATGCGGTTGTATGGCTCGCATCCATCACGACGCCAAGCGCCTTTTTCTCATTTCGATTTATCACGACAATCTCATCCGCCAGATTCATGCGAAGAAGTGAATCCAGTATCGCTGATCCGACGTGCCCTGCACCGATCAGGACCACCTTTCCATAATTGACTGCGCCCATTCTCTTTTCCTCCCTGTGTCTTACAACTGCGTACTGTCAAAATCATGTTCATATGCTCTTATTCTATCACGAAAAGTCATACCTGTGTATGGAAAGCTGTAAAGATTCATTGCTTTCTATCATAATGCTGTTCCCTTCTTTGGAACAAAGAAATGACTTATATCCGTATGCTCCAGCTCCAGCAGTGCGATTTTTTTATCAATCCCCCCTGCATACCCGGTCAGACTGCCATTTGTGCCGACTACGCGGTGGCACGGAATAATAATAGAAACCTCATTATGCCCCACCGCACCACCTACTGCCTGGGCCGACATATGAGAAGTATTCTGCATTTTTGCGATTCTGCCGGCAATCTCTCCATATGTAACCGTCTGCCCATAGGGAATTTCCAGCAGGATCTTCCAAACTGCCTGCCGAAATGAGGAGCCGCCGGGATGAAGCCTGGGCGTAAATTTCGGTTCTTCACCGGAAAAATATACATCCAGCCACTTTTTTGCCTCTGTAAGAATGGGCGTTTCCTGTGAGACCCATTCCTTTGGAAGTGTATTTGCAAAGTATTTCTGCCCTTCGAACCACAGACCGGTAAGTCCGATTTCATCTGCCGCCAAAAGGATATCCCCCAGCGGTGATTGATAAGTACACGTATATTCCATCTTTTCCTTATATTTTTCGATTACCGCGTGAGTTTCACAATGTACTCCGTGGTACCTTCCTCAAATTTTTTCTGTCCTGTCAATCGAAAACCATGTCTCTTGTAAAAAGCAATTGCCCTGGTATTTCTTTCCAATACCCACAAATGATCCGCATGGAATTCCCTGATTGCAAACTCAATCAGGCTGCTTCCAATTCCCTCGCTTTGGAAAAATGGTTCCACATATAGTTTGCAGATCTCCGTTCCCTCTGTCTGAGTGAAGCCCTTTATCAAGCCATCCTCGTATACATACAGATTTTTGAGCACTTCCTCATCTCCAAAGTACTGATCTGCCAGCGAGATAACCTGCAGCTTGCCAAAAGAAAAACTTTCATCATTAAATATGGGAAAATAATTTATTCTGTTATTAAACACATATATTTCGGCTATCCTCGATAAATCATACCGGGTTGCTTTCCTGATTGGATAAAACGTTCGCATCAATCCTGTTGTCGTCAATTCCTTTTCTTCTCCATCATAAATGCTGTCATAATTTTTTCCTTAACATCCCAATAAAACTTATTAAAATCTCCGTCATATACAGCGATATCTATATCGCTTTTTTCTGTATTCGTGCCTCGTGTGCGCGAACCAAACAGTACGATTTTCGTGACAGCATACTTTTGCGCAAAAGAATAAAGTTCCCTTATAATTCGTTCCGGTAAATGATATTTCATATTCCATGCTGCCCCCTTTATTACAAAATAAGTCCCAATATTTTTTCATCATAACATAATCCCACTTGATGAACAAGTGGTGATCATCAATCGTTTCAAATAAAATGAAAAAGCCGAAAAACCTTTGATTCTAAAGGCTTTTCGACTTATGTGAGCAGGGGATGAGAGAATCGAACTCCCACTAAGAGTTTTGGAGACTCCTGTCATACCACTTGACCAATCCCCTATGTCTGCTGAACACTCTATATTTATACCATACTCTGCTTTATGTGTCAACTGTTTTTTCAAAAAATTCGAAATTATTCCAACTCTTAAGACAAATCGGGCGATTCCGTGAGTTCTGTCACAGAATCGCCTGAATTGCCTCGCGTACATTGCGCACACCGGTCAGATGAATACCATCCACTCGCGCTGCCTGTTTCATACAGCTCATCGGAAGAATCACCGTATCAAAACCGAGCTTCTTTGCTTCCCGGACGCGCTGCTCCGGCATGGTCACCGAACGGACTTCTCCGCTTAATCCCACTTCTCCGAATGCAATCGTCTTTTCATCAATCGGAGTATCCTTCATGCTTGATGCCACTGCCAGCACAATGCCAAGATCAAGCGCCGGTTCATTCATGCGGATGCCGCCTGCAATATTGATGTAAGCATCACAGGAGGAAACACGCAGTCCCGCCCGTTTTTCCAGGACAGCCATGAGAAGGTTGACGCGGTTTAAGTCGGTGCCGTCTGCTGTCCTGCGCGGAAACGCAAGGCTGCTCTGGCATACGAGTGCCTGCACCTCCAGAAGCACCGGACGTGTCCCCTCCATCGTACATGCAACGATCGAACCGGACGCATTCTCCGGCTTTCCATCCAGCATATATTCAGAAGGATTTGCCACCTCCGCAAGACCGCTAGTGCGCATCTCGAACACGCCGATCTCATTCGTCGAACCAAAACGGTTCTTGACCCCCCGCAGTACCCGGTAGGATGCATAACGGTCTCCTTCAAAATACAACACCGTATCAACCATATGCTCCAGCACACGCGGTCCCGCGACTACGCCCTCTTTCGTCACATGACCGACGATAAAGATCGTAATGTTTTGTGTCTTTGCGATCTGCATCAGAACCCCTGTCGATTCCCGCACCTGAGAAACGCTGCCCGGAGCCGAAGATACACTTTCATTGTACATCGTCTGGATAGAGTCGATCACAACGACCTGCGGCTGCAGACGGGTGATCGTCTCCCGGATTGCCTGAAGATCCGTCTCACACAGAATCAACAGATGCTCCGTAAAGCTGCCCATCCGCTCTGCCCGGAGCCGGATCTGCTGCAGTGATTCCTCGCCGGAAATGTAAAGTACCTTTTTGCCTGCATCGGAAAGATTCCGGCAGACCTGAAGCAGAAGCGTCGACTTGCCAATGCCCGGATCACCTCCGACCAATACCAGAGATCCCTGTACAATACCGCCGCCAAGCACTCTATCAAGCTCCCCCATTCCGGTGCTCATCCGCGCCGCCTGGTTCATTTCGATCTCAGATAATGTTTTCGGCTGCGGGGTGTCCTTTCGGACATTCCCAGCAGCCGTTTTTTTCGCCGAAGTCTGCGGCTCCTCCGCAAAGCTGTTCCATTCTTTGCAGGCCGGACACTGTCCCATCCATTTGGAGGATTCAAACCCGCAGTTCTGACAGAAAAATATGGTCTTTGCTTTTGGCATTTATAATTTCACAACCTTTACCGGAACGAGGTCTGCCGCACCGATCTCTACGCTCAGCACCAGCTTGCCGCCCATCTGTGTCACCATCTTGCCTACATTCGTATCGTTGATGTAAATTTTATATTCTGCATTATCCTCCAGTCCGAGAATGATCTGTGCATCTTCTTTTCCCTCTACTTCAAAGGATACACCGTTCTGTGTGGAATGGAAGTGATGGACTGCGGTTCCCGGTACGGACTCGTAAATAAACATTCCGTTTTTCTCAAGCTTTGTGATCTCATCAAAGGTCTTTACTTTATAGAGATCTCCCTTATACTCGTAATCGGATTTTTTTGCTTTCTCTGCAAGCTCATATGCTCCAAAGCTGAGTGTACCATCCTCTTCTGTGCGGATAAGCTCTTTAATTCCTGACATTTTCATGCCCTCCTGATTTGTTTTTCACAGGCCGGCGAGTACCGGTCCGTCTGTCGCTTTGTTATCTTTCGATGATTGTGCTATTTTACCATAAAATGGGGCGAAATTCCAGCACTTTTTCCATGTATCAATTCCATCAAATCCAACCGTAAAAATGCTGCGTATTTCGCCGGTGTGGCATATCCGCCAAATGCCGCAGGCCACATAAGCATCCCATCTCACCGCTTAGTGCTCCGCGCACTTGAAGCGGGGGAATGCTTATCTGCGTTCAAAAACAAAATGCCCAACATTTCCCGTACTATAGCAATTCAATAAACTAATGCAGGCAAGACGATTTGGCACAGTATTTCACGCTCTGACAGATCGGATGGGATGCATTATTTTGCAGAATTGCTATAATTACCACTCACAAAAGTGATCTTCCCCTTCTGCAGTCCAACGTGCACCGTATCGCCCGCCTTTATCTTTCCATCAAGGATCTCCCCGGCAAGTGCATCCTCGATCTGGCTCTGCACTGCGCGGCGCAGCGGTCTTGCTCCGTATTTATCATCAAAGCCCGCCTCGGAAATATGCTTTTTCACAGCTCCGCTGACCTTCAGCGTGATCTGCAGCTGCTCCGTGCAGCGCTTTTGCAGTTCTGACAGCAGAAGCCCTGTGATCTGGAAAATTTCGTCCTTCGTCAGGGAATGGAACACGATCGTCTCATCGATACGGTTCAGGAACTCCGGTTTGAAAATCCGGCGTACCTCTTCCATCACACTTCCCTTCATCGCCTCATAATTCTTTTTTTCATCTTTGCCTGCTCCAAAACCGAGATGCTTCGGTGATACGATCGACTGTGCGCCTGCATTTGACGTAAGGATCAAAATTGTATTTTTAAAATCAACCTTACGGCCATGACCGTCCGTGATATGCCCCTCATCGAGCACCTGCAGCAGGATATTGAAGACATCCGGGTGTGCTTTCTCGATCTCATCAAACAGGATCACAGAATAAGGATTGCGCCGTACCTTTTCAGAGAGCTGGCCTCCCTCCTCATATCCGACGTATCCAGGCGGTGAGCCAACAAGACGCGAAACGCTGTGCTTTTCCATATATTCTGACATGTCAACCCGGATCATTGCCTGTTCGCTGCCAAACACAACCTCCGCAAGCGCCTTGGAAAGCTCTGTCTTGCCGACACCGGTCGGCCCCAGAAACAGAAATGAACCGATTGGACGTGCCGGATTTTTCAGTCCGGCACGGCTGCGGCGTACAGACTTTGCAACAGCCTGCACCGCCTCCTCCTGGCCGATCACACGCTTATGCAGCTCTGCATCCAGATGAAGGAGCTTCTTTGCCTCAGCGCCGGCCAGTTTCTGTACCGGGATCTTCGTCCAGACCGATACAATCTCGGCAATGTCCTCCTCTGTCACTTTTGAGGTACGGCCGTCCTGTTTTAACTGCATCCTCCTGTGATGTTTCTCCAGCTTCTCATCCATTGCCTTCTTCTGCCGATTCAGCTCCCGCGCTTTTTCGATCTGTCCTTCCCGAAGCGCCTGCTCCCGGTCTGTAAGCAGTCTCTCGTATTCTTCCTGCATTTTTGCAGTCTGCTCCGGCATCTGATAATAGCCAAGCTGCCGTCTGGATGCCGCCTCGTCAATCAGATCGATCGCCTTGTCCGGCAGAAAACGGTCATTGATATAGCGCTTCGACAGCTTCACTGCCGCCTCAAGCGCCCCGTCCAGGATCGTCACACCGTGATGCTTTTCATAGGCCGGACGAAGCCCCTGCAGAATCTGGAGTGTCTCCTCCTCGGACGGTTCCTCGACGTGCACCGGCTGAAAACGCCGCTCCAGAGCCGGGTCTTTTTCAATGTACTTTCGGTATTCTTCCTGCGTGGTAGCGCCGATCAGCTGCAGCTCGCCTCTTGCAAGCGAAGGCTTCAGGATATTCGAAGCATCCAGAGCGCCCTCCGCGCCACCTGCACCAATGATCGTGTGAAGCTCATCGATAAACAGCAGTACCTCTCCGCTGTCCGTCACCTCATTGATAATCCGCTTGATCCGCTCCTCAAACTCGCCGCGGTATTTCGAACCGGCCACCATCCCTGCCATATCAAGTGTCACAACACGTTTGTTCTGCATCGGTCCCGGAACCTCGCCGCTCACAATCCGCTGCGCCAGGCCTTCCACGATCGCCGTCTTGCCGACACCCGGTTCACCGATCAGGCATGGATTATTTTTTGTCCTGCGGCACAGGATCTGCATGATCCGCTCAATCTCCGTCTCTCTTCCGACTGTCACATCAAGCTTGTGCATCGCAGCCAGATCTGTCAGGTCCCGGCTGTACTGATCCAGAAGCGGAGTCGCGCTTCCGCCTTCTCCTTCTGCCGCAGCTTTCGCACTGCGGATCAGCTCCTTGTACTTTTCGTCCGTCATCCCCGTTACCTGCGCGATATCTGCGTACAGCTTCTGCAGATTTACGCCGATCGTGTGCAGCAGTCTGGCTGCCACGCAGTCCACATCCCTCAGGATTGCCAGCAGAATATGCTCCGTACCAATCTCCGTATCTTCAAAAAAATGTGCCATTTCTTCGCTTTCCCGAAGAATACTCTTTGCCCTTGGCGACCATTCTTTCGAATGCTTCGCCTCTTCCGCCTCCGGTGCTACCAGCTCTCCGATCAGTTCCAGCAGCTTCTGCTCCTCCACGTGGTTCTCCCGCAGGATCGCACCTGCCGTCCCTTCCTGCTCCTGCACAAGTGCAGTCAGAAGATGCTCCGAACCAATGTAGCGGTGCCCGCCCTGCTTTGCTGCCTTCTCAGCCAGCCTGAGCACCTGCCTTGCATTTTCTGTATAATTTAACTGCATCCATTTTCCTCCTGTATCTGGTTACTGCTCGTAGTCGTCGTAGCACTCGTCCACCATCGCGTGGATCTCTTCCCTAGTGATATTTTTGCAGATACCCTTTGCAAGAAGCATCCGCAGGCTGTCCCGAAGCTCTGCAATCGCCTGTGCTTTATTATTATCAAGCGCTACTACGGCTCCTCTTCTGCGGTCGATCGTCACAAAGCCTTCCTGCCGCAGAACAGAATATGCCTTGTTTACGGTATGCATATTGATGCCGACATCGTCTGCCAGCTGTCTTACCGACGGAAGGGTATCCCCCTCCTGCAGAAGCGATGTCGCGATTCCAAGTATGATCTGGTTTCGAAGCTGCATATAAATTGCTTCGTCACTCTGAAAGTCTATCTCTATCAGCATTGCTGTTTCCTCCCTTGTGATAGTCATAATATAACACCGAAGGCATTCTGTCAAGCCGGGCTTCCGGAATGGCAAAAGGGATTGCGGATGTTTATCTGTGTTCCGAAATGAGTATTATGACTGTCGTGTAAACCTACAGTAACCACACAAAATAAGAGACATTCACCCTCCGCCATTTCAGACGTCCGGACAGAATGTCTCTTTTTGTACCTCTTCAAAATCAGGTAACTGTTCAGAGCCAACCTCCAAAATGCTACGCATTTCGTCGGTGTGGCGTATCCGCCAAATAAAATTTCATACAGCAGGCACAAAGTACCTGCTTTTGCCAGTTTTACAGGTCAATCATATTGATCTCCACATGCTCCGATTTTTCTTTCGGTGGATTGTACTCATGCTCCGGTTCCGGTTCCTGATATTCAGGCATCGGTCTGGACTGTTTCTTTGCCTGGGACGGCTTCGGAACATCCGCCGGATCATCCTTCTTTTTATGTGCGCTCTTTTTCTCTTTGCGGCCTGTTTTCTTTCCGGATTCTTTCACCGGTTTTTCTTCTGATGCCATGCCGCCATCCGGCGCTGCGGTCTCCTGGAAATCAGCCTGATACGGATCTTCTCCATAAGAGGAATCTCCATTTTGTGTATTTTCTTGGAAATTCTCCTGCACCTGGCCTTCATACGGCGCGTCACTATAACTCTGCTCCGACGGATCGATATAGCTTCCGTTTTCTGCAAAGCTTCCAATGTAGCCATCCGGCGCATCCTTCTTACTGTTTTGCGGATATCCCATGCTCAGATAGGAATCACGCTCTGCCTTCAGATCGCGTTTTTTCAAAAGCAGGTTAATCACAACGAACAGAAGTACCACGCAGACTCCGATCAGTCCGTACAGAATCTTCATCAGAAGGCTCTGACGGTCACGGTAGCTGCTGGCCTCGCTTTTTAAGGTCGCGATCGTGTTCTCTGCTTCTTCAAGTGAACTGCGGTCTACTTTGATGTACCGCGGATCTTCTGTTTCCGGCTCAGTCTCCGTCTGTTTTTCCGTTGCCGCCTCGGTCTGCACCTCTGTTGCCGGCTCCACTGCCTGTGCACTCGTATCAGTTGTCACATACAGATAGTAAGAATACTGGCTTCCATTCTCCGCAGATACCGTAATCACAACGGTCGTCGTGCCGTCCTCACCGATATCCTGCCCTGTGATATCCACTATCCAGGCATTTTCGTTGGACGTAACCGGGCTTAATTCCAGCCGTTTCGTCCCTGCCGGTACGGTAACATTGTACTCAATTGTACTGTATACAAAATCCGGTGATACTGTCACGCCCTCCGTCGTGATCCCCAGCGTTGACAGGGAATTGTCCCCGGATCCTCCTTCCTCCGCCAGCACAGGAATGGCAAAGATCCATACGAGTGCCAGAAGGGTAAGAAGGAATGATTTCCATCCTGCTGTTCTCTTTTTCATTGATACTCTCCTCATATACCTGATCACTCAGGCTTCGTCTATCGCTTTTCCGATATCATGACGATAATATTTGTTTTCAAAGCGTACCCACTCTACCGCCTTGTACGCATTCGCGCGTGCCTGCTTCAGATCATCACCCTTCGCTGTTACGCCAAGCACACGGCCTCCGTTTGTCACGATGCTTCCGTCCGCGCCGTTTGCCGTGCCCGCATGGAACACATAATATCCGTCTTTTCCTTTAAATGTCTCAAGTCCTTCGATCGGATAGCCTTTCTTGTAGCTTACCGGATATCCATCTGACGCCAGTACAACGCAGACCGCCGCATTGTTTTCAAACTCCAGATCGATCTGATCGAGCGTTCCGTCGATGCAGGCTTCAAACGCATCGATGATGTCGGTCTTCATGCGCGGAAGCACAACCTGGGTCTCCGGATCACCAAAGCGAGCATTGTACTCAAGCACTTTCGGGCCATCCTCAGTCAGCATCAGTCCAAAGAAAATGATACCCTTGAATTCCCGTCCCTCTGCACGCATCGCATCTACAGTCGGCTGATAAATATGCTCTTTGCAGTATGCATCAATCTCTTTTGTGTAAAACGGACTCGGAGAAAAGGTTCCCATTCCGCCAGTATTCAATCCGGTGTCTCCGTCTCCGGCGCGCTTGTGATCCTGTGCAGATGTCATCGTGCGGATCGTCTTTCCATCCACAAATGTAAGTACCGATACCTCGCGGCCCGTCATAAACTCTTCAACGACCATACGGCTGCCTGCCTGACCGAACTTTTTATCGGTCATGATCTCTTTTACGCCTTCTTTTGCCTCTTCCAGCGTATTGCAGATCAGGACACCCTTTCCAAGCGCCAGACCGTCCGCCTTCAGAACGATCGGCATTTTCGCCGTCTCAAGATACGCAAGCGCATCCTCCGCGCGGTCAAAGTTTTCATAAGCTGCGGTCGGAATGTGATATTTTTTCATCAGATCCTTAGAAAACGCCTTGGAACCCTCCAGGATTGCCGCATTTTTGCGCGGCCCGAAAACGCGCAGTCCATGCGACTCAAACACATCGACAATTCCACCCACCAGCGGATCATCCATGCCGATCACCGTCAGATCGACCGCATGCTCTTTTGCAAATGACGCCAGTTTTTCAAACTCCATTGCCTTGATATCCACACACTCGGCATATTCTGCAATACCTGCATTGCCCGGTGCACAGTAGATTTTCTCCACCTTCGGCGACTGTGCCACTTTCCAGGCGATTGCATGCTCTCTTCCGCCGCTTCCTACGATCAA
>ERZ824473.5232-NODE-5232-length-10640-cov-7.373831_pt1 | contig 10640 bp, 8 predicted proteins | sample MGYA00519874_ERZ824473 | MGnify/ENA primary metagenome ERZ824473 (study PRJEB31778, sample SAMEA3449151) | human gut metagenome | biome: human gut; feature: human-associated habitat; material: faeces | place: United Kingdom | collected 2010/2012 ... | reverse complement strand
TCAATATTAATTTGGTTAAAATGAACAACTTAAAATGTTTTTCAAACACGCTCTAAAACTTCCTTTTCCATCAATCGGACGCTCCTTTGCAAAAATCTGTGCAAAGGCCTCTATCATCAAATCTTCTGACTCATGAATATCATGGATATATCCATTTATGTAATATGTAAGTGCATCCCCATATCTCTCAACAAGAATATCCGCGCTCTCTTCTTTCCCGTCCAAATACTGCCAATAAGCCATCTCATCCGAAATCATGCCACTCCCCCTCTTCCGTATATTCTTGTTCTTTATTGTATATGAGTATTTGATATTTTGCAAAATTTTTTTGAATTTAGGGGGAAGATAAAAAATAAATAAATTACTCTGTCATGTCTATTACACCGTTCGTATATGAAATCAATCCCATTTTATCAATATATATTTTTGAACTTAATGCATCCTGAAATGCACTATTATCTGGATCAACAAATCGTCCCATACTTTGTTCCTCCTCTCATATATTTTCATCCATTTTTTATTATATCAAACGAACTTTCTACTGTGTCTCTATTTTAATCTAAAAAAATACTAAATTCCTACATGGTATTTTTCATTTACATTCCATTATGTCTCTATTTTAATGATTTTTCTGTAGAAATATTTTTTATCTAACCTCTTATTTACATTCCATTATGTCTCTATTTTAATCGCTCATCACAGATTGAGATACCAAATAAACTTGGTAATTTACATTCCATTATGTCTCTATTTTAATCCAGCCTCCGTAATCATTGTAATCTCCTCTTGTCATATTTACATTCCATTATGTCTCTATTTTAATGCAGATGAGTTATACACAAAGAACATTGTAAAAGAATTTACATTCCATTATGTCTCTATTTTAATTTAGATGTGTACTGCCATGCAATATTAGCTGTGGTATTTACATTCCATTATGTCTCTATTTTAATTCAGTATATTTTGCCTTTAATTTGGGATGTTTCTCTATTTACATTCCATTATGTCTCTATTTTAATGAATTATCAGACAACTCAATAGAGTGGTTAAATAAATTTACATTCCATTATGTCTCTATTTTAATTCGGATTCACCACACTCTTAATTTCTTGCGGATAGTCATTTACATTCCATTATGTCTCTATTTTAATTCGTCTTCATGGTAAAACCAATTTTTCCGGTAATCATATTTACATTCCATTATGTCTCTATTTTAATGCCGCCCTCTCGTTCAAAGAACTTGCATTCGCTCTTATTTACATTCCATTATGTCTCTATTTTAATTGGAAGACCATCAATTAACGAAGAAACAAAAGATTATTTACATTCCATTATGTCTCTATTTTAATACAGATGAAGTAGTGCTTGATTATTTTATGGAGCATGAATTTACATTCCATTATGTCTCTATTTTAATTTGAAAAAGGAATGTCTGATGTAAAGGCAATCACATTTACATTCCATTATGTCTCTATTTTAATCCATCCTCCCCATCTCTTTTTATTTTCTTTCTTTTCCACCCACTTTCTGTCGACCTATCAATAGCTATAAATATTTTACCATATTTTTCTTGTTTCTTCTACAAGATTGATGGAAAATGTCCTATTTATCGTGTTTTTTAATCGCTGTCAATGTACGGGGATTTTTACATTATTGGAGGTCGACATTTTTTATGTAACATATCTCGCAACAAAGTGACACAAACAAAAATATTATAATAACACGATATCCACATTTTATGCTTTGCTATTCATTATCTTCCATTTTCTTTGTCCATTCTATCGGGCTATATCCTTTTTTGTCATAGTTACATTCCATAACTTTGATTTTCTCATATTTTCCTATTTGAATTGGTTCATAATATTTTGCTTTTCTGCCAGAAGTTTTTTTGGAATTTAGAGCATCCTGATAACTTTTCCAATGATAATATGGAACGTTAACGGTATACTCCATAATCTGGTTTCTTAATTTCTGTCGCTGTATAACAGAAAGATCCGCTTGTTTTAGCTTTTGAACGCACTCCAAGATTTGAGTAGATTTTTCTTCATAGACTGGACTTGGAATGATTGTTTCTGTTACAATTTCACGTAATTTCTTTTCATTTTTTTGATAAGAATACGGTCTAATTTCACTAACATATTTATATGTTTTTTTGAAGCTGTTCATAAAGTAGCTGTTCTGTATATTTTCTGTAGTGAAATATTTCTGAAGCATCTCCTGTTTTTGACTTTCTGTCAATATTCCCTCATGTTCAGATATTGCTTTTTTAGAAAGTTCATATAGCGTAGCATCTATAAAACCATATACCTTTTCCTTGCCTCTTCTCCCAGTTCTTTTCGTCTTTCCAATCAAATCTGCAGAATCAATCTGCAGGTAAATATAACAGTTAGATTCGAAAACACTCTTTAAGCCTTTGCGATTACACCGTCCCATTCTCTGTAATAGGGAGCATAAATCCTGTAATTCTGTTACCAGATAATCAAAATCAATATCCAGACTTGCTTCTACAACCGAGGTTGTTATCCAGATTCCGCCCTTCTCGACAACATCCTCCGACTTATTACCAGTTTGTCCAAACTCTATAATTTCTTTTTCAAGTTTTTCTCTATCTTCTTTTATAAAGCGACTATGGAAAATATGAATTTCTTCCTTATCATATTTTGCTTTTATGAGTTCGTTCACATCATCAAATATCTTCTGTGCAGTTTTTATTTTATTGCACACAACGAGTATCTTATTGCCTTTATGTGGATTGCTTTTACATGCTTCTTTATTTTTCAGATACAGCTTTACAATATCTTCTGCATTTATTTTTTTATCACAAACCTTGATATGATGTCTCGCTTTTTTATCATCAATAAAGACTTCCTGATTTTCTTTTGGGATATTGAGATGCTGTTCTAGCAATTCTTTTACAAACGGAGGCAGGGTTGCTGTTAATATGGCAACTTTTCCACCCATCTTCACGATTTTTTCCAATCCAAAAATGAGATATGCCAGTAATTCTGCATTGTACATCTGAATTTCATCGATCACAATCCTTGAATAAGATAACGTGGCCAGTTTTAATTCATATCCCGGATACTGGAAAATGAAATCAAAAAGCTGATCTAATGTTGAAATATTCAGCGGCAGTGAAAATTGTTTCCCTCTTTTCACATATTCATAAATATCTTCATCTGAACCTTCTATATTCTTTGTATAGTATTCTAATTGTTCACTATGTAAAATTCCTACTTGCTCATCAATTTTATCTGAATTTACAAGCATATCTTTCCTAAGCCTGTTATATATCGCGTTAATTGCTGTGCGAATTGGCAAAACAAAAAATCCTTTGTGATTCCCTATCCAAAGAAGGCCAGCTTCTGTCTTTCCCATTCCAGTCTGGGCAACCACAATGATATTTTGATTTTGTTTTTCCTTGCAAAAATACTGTAGAGAATTCCAATCAACAGTCGCCCTTTCATTTTCATTTTTATCCTGTTCAGACAATGCAAACTCCTCTGCCGATTGTATCTCCTGTTTTTCCTGATCTGCAGGATTATTCCATTGCATTAAAAGATATTCTAAGCCAGATAACAAAAAATCATTTCTAAACTCTATCGGATAATGACCACTTGCAGCGTAATCACATTTATGAAGCAGACCTTTCATTTTCACAGCTTTCTCATCTTTTAACCCTATAACTTCACTAATCTCCTCTTCGATCCCTATAGGAAGGCTATATATCTCATCCTGAATATCCGGAAAAGCATCCTGTGGAAAAATATTTTCTAATTGCCTCTTGCTACTTGATACCATTCTCATCAAATCAGAATTATAATGATGATATAATATTGCAAATAACATCCTGACATAATTCTTTTTATCTTCAGGATTTATTTTGTTGACTCTTTCTGAATCAACAAAAAATAGAGATAATACATTATGCGGAATTTCTTTTTCCAAATCAAAATGAAGCTTTTTATTCTTCATTCTTGCCTGAAATATTTCATTAATTTTCCCTAAATCATGATACTCACAGGCTATTTTTAATAATTCATACATTTCCTTTTCAATGTATCCTAATTCATATAGTTTGTCCAACGCTTCTCTTAGAGCTGCATTATGTATCACTAATGTTGTAACTTTATCCGACTTAGCCCAATACTTACTTGTATCCATTTTTTTCCATCTTAAAATAATATTAAATAAAATTCACTATATATTCATCTTCATCAATATATACATTTTCTCCAACTTTATTAATTTCATAGTTTGAAGTATACACAACTTTCTTTTTTTGAAAAATTCGCTTTCCATTCTCAGGCGATATCTCATAATTTTTATTTAAATAATAGACCGTTCCTCTGACATATTTATCCTTTCTCCCCAAAGGATAAATTCGCACTCCTTCCGAATTACCTCTTTTTATCGTATCATAATCAATATACGCCGAGTAAATATTATTCACCTCTTTATTTAGTTTCTCCTGCAACTCTACTATCTTCGCCTCCTGCACATCCACCATATCCTCGCTACGTCCAATCGACTTGATATCCGTCCAGTGTTCCTCTAAATCATGCAACACTTCATCAGAAGCCTGTACGTGAATAACCAATTCAATATTATTTAAAATCTCATAATATTTTACCGACTTCACCAAATTACGGAAATGAGAAAGTGGCTCTGTATAATTTTCATATTTATATTTTTCGAACCATTCTTTTATCTGCTTTTCTATCTCTTTTAGTTCATTCTCTCTCGTTAATACAGCAATACAATCCAGTCCTTCCTGCTTCCTTACCTTCTTTTTTTCTTTTAAAGTTTTCTTTCTCTTTTTAATAAGGGCAAGTACGGGGTTTAATCTTGTTTTTTTGAATTCTGTGATGCTATCATTTAAATCTTTTAAACGGCGATATTCATCAAGCAGATTCTGATTCTCAACCTGAATCGTAACTCCTTTACGAAAACTGTTTCCCTGTGATTTCTGAGTATGTGCCACTCTCACAAATGCATTAGAAAAGAAAGAAGCATTCGGAAGCCACACAAGAATCCCTCTGTCATCCTCTAGTCTGTTTAAAAAGCAATAATCCGTATATGGCTCCCTGTGCATAGATTCATATTTTCCCTGTATACTGAGATTCATTTCTTTATATTCTGTATAGCCACAGGCATTATGCAATGCACCAATTACTGTGGAAAACGGAGGCAGGGGATAGGTCATCTTATTCTTTATCGTTTCTGGTTTTCTATAGTTTGCACTGGTCTGTTTTATTATCAGACGAAACGCTTTCATCCTATGGCCTCCCTCCTACTTCATCACATCAAAATATGTTTTAACGTCTTCACCAAGTTTGCTGAAAAATTCAGATACTCCTATCGTTTGCAGCTTTTCTTCTATTTCATCTTCATTTAACAAAGCCTGTCCCTTTAATAGTCCAGCATAAAATCCCTGGTTCTTCTTTTGAATTAAATCTTCGGATAGTTCCAATTTATCTTCTTTTACATGTACTACATTCTCAAAGTAATGCGTTTTTCTGTCAGACAAACCTCCGACAATAAAAATTGGTTCCGCATTATCCAGATTCCCTTTTACAACAAGGCTCAGATTCTGTATTGCATTAAGCAAAAGTATTACTCTTTCTGCTTTTTCCTCCGGTAATGCCTCCATATTAAAGTTCTTATCTTTTCCTATCATCTCCAGATCAACCGTAATACTGTAACATTTTAATCCTTTATCATACTCATACTGATATGGCATCAGTCCCACCTTATCCGCATTGTTTTGAACATTTAATCCATTTGCCTGTGCATAGTTACTTGCCAGATATAAATTATTATGAAAACGAGGCTCGTTTACAAAGCTTTCACAAGAAATCGCATCGGTAACATAAATAGAACTGTTGCGGATATATGTAGTATCTATTGTGTTCATATAACCGCCTTCTAACGCCCGGCAATTTGCTGCATTCAACTTCTCACTTACTGCCTTCTGCACCACAACTTTCTGCTTTGAACTATCCGAAATCGTCTGCAAATCATCGTATAATCCAGCCTGTACCATAAGTGCATTTTTCAAACTTTCTCTGCTTCGTATCGTATAAATCTTTCGGTTTTTAAATACCTTCTGTACACTTGCTATATTTCCAAGATTCTCTGCGTAATTTGATGTCATATTTGCAACAACTGTAAGAGTTAACGCTTTTTTCTTCATTTTTTAATCCCCCATTTATCTATTTTGCTTTTTCGCTACCCAATGCTTTTTTATCTGGTGCTTTGCCCAATGCATTTACAAAGGCATAGGCAATGTCCATATTTTTCTCAAAATCTTCAAACAGATCAAATGCAAAATCAAATATCATATCTGCATAATTGGCCAACTGCACAAGAATATTTAAATATCCTGTATAATCTTTTAAAATAAGCGTACTCGTCAACCGCTGCCTATATGTTCTCCTCTTATTTTCTGGTAACTTTCTTATAAGTTCTTTTGCACATGCAAAGGCTGATCTTTGTCCTTTTTCCATCGCAGCTTCACTCCCCTCAATATACTGATTCAACTTTATCAATGCGTCAACTAAATAGGCTGATTCTTCTCTTAGAAAAAATAAAATCAATTCATCCGCTCTCTTTAAATTCAAAATGCAGTCAATCACTTCCTTCTGAATATCTAAATCATAATTTTCCCGCATTTTTCTTTTAAAGCAAAATGATTTATAATGTTTTTTAAAATCTCGCAAAACCTGAATGCTATGCTCTCTAATAAATAACGTCTGAAAAAAATCATTGGGCTTATCCTGTGTAGGTCGTTCCTTTAAAATAACTTCTACATCATAATTGATAAAATCTGCCGACTCCTGCATCGCCCGAAATAAAATTTTCCTTGCATCCCGTATTTTTTTACCTTCTTCCGTCCGCTCTTCTTCCATCTTTTCCGCAAGCAAATCATTTGTATGTATCAGTTCCTTCACGGAATAACTGTCATTCACAAAAAAAGATTCATATTCACCAAAAAATCCAAATGGAACAAAATCCAATAATATAGAATCCTCTACCACATTAATATTGTTATTAAAAGCAAATGCAGCTCCTCTCGACTTTCTGCCCGGATCAACGTAATATCCCTGCAAGCGACAGCAAACGTCTGACTTTTCTTGAAACAACTGACTTTCATTTGCAAAATTAGCATACATACTTTTTTTATTACGAAAAGTTTCCCGAATAAGCACCAGACGGTTCTCATCTATCATCTCCAACAGTTCTTCCTGATTCGAACCATCAAACTTCTTTTTAGAAAATACTTTTTTCATAATAGAATTTTCCTTCAGCAACTTGTTCACCAAATCAATCATTTCCTTTGAAAATTCTTTTCTGGACAATATTTCTTCTACCTGAACATGTGGAAATTCCTCTCCATAATAACTCTCTGCAAATAGTAAAAATTCCTCTTTCGTAATAGAATCACTGCAAAACTTAATGCAGTCTTCATCTACTTCATAGTCCTCATCTTCCATTTTATCCCGGTCTTCAAAATATCTGCTTAACCCTACGATTGCTGCCGAATACCTCCAATCGGAAGGTTCGACCATTATATCAAAAATATCATTCTCTAATCTTGTAACCATAGTCCTCCCTTCTGCACTATAGCGGAAATTAACTAAAAAATATTTATTAACATTTCATCATCCAGCAATTCTATAATCATTTATTCCAGGTCCTATCTGTAAAATCCCATCTTATCTTAACGCTAACATTCCTATTATAGAACTCAACTCTTTTATTTACTGGCTTTTAATTTAAGCAAAAAGTTCAATTATAATTGCTCTATTATGGAACATAGACCGTATCCGATAGCCGTTCTGCTCGAAGCACCTGCTTGATAAAAATACTGTAAAATCATTGAATCTGCCTCTACTATAAACGTAATTGCTGATACATCAATCATAATTCCATATAACCTGGATACAACTTTTTTTCCAGAAACAGGCTGAAACTTGATTTCTTCTGCTAACCTTTTAGGAAATCCCGCTTCCATTGCCTGCCTCATCAGGGATTGCCTTGCTTTCTCTTCAAACTGCTCCTCCCCAATCACATAATACTTATCCCTGTTCGTCTCTCTGGAATGATCTCTTACAACCAGTCCACCACCTGGAATTGTTCGAAACATTACTCGATTGCTTATAATCACATTTTCCTTCACATGAGCGATTCTCTTGAGTGTCATCGCATTCTTCTCAGGAAGTGGGAACTTCTTATACTTCATTCCCATAAAAGCCATAGAGAAAATTAATCCCGTCCGATTCCGATCATCCGCAGAAAAAATCATCTTTAGCCGCGGAGTTTTAAGCTGTATCCTCTCCCCCTCATACCTGGGTTTGTCCAATATAATTGAAAAAGAATAATCCTTCCTTGCCGTCCCACCAAAATACCGTTCAAAAAAATGTCCCTCATGCGACTGTTCCAATGTCTTCTTTAAAAAGGAAACAAAAATTGCGCGGTTATCGGCAGGCAGCGAAGGCTTTTCTAAATCAAATAGTAGTTCAACCCTCATTATGTGTCACCTCCTATTGAGGTTATGATAGCACTGTTAGGTATTGTTGTCCAGCATTTATTAATTTTATTCAAATAATTACATAAGGGCAGTATACTAATTTTGATTTTAAACAATATAATAACATACAGCATTTTTATAAATGTTTTTTCTAAAATTTTCTTTTAAATATTTTTCTATACTTTTTCTGTAAAATACTTTATAATAATTCAACGATAGTAATAGTCGCATGTCAAATACAGAGTCACATTGGAATGTAGAGTATGTAATTATCTGCAACAAAATTAAAAGTAGCTCCATATTGGAATCGGAACTCTATGATTATTGACTATATGCAAAAAGCTCCCGATACTTTGGTATCGAGAGCTTTCGCTTTGTAATTATATTTTTTCTTTTTCATCATGGTCATTGTGCAGATCAATACATTTTTGATTTTCTCATTTTATCATGTTATAATTTTATCTACTCCATCATTAATGGACTTCCCAATACATCTGCTATTTCATTAACGGTATCCCTATTCCATTTGATATCTCCTTTAACTTTTCTAATGCATAACCTGTATATCTTTCTATTTTTTCAACCGGTTCTCTTTCCTGTATCATCATCTGTGCCATAGATATATTTCTTTCTTCTCTTCCTAATTCTTTGCCCTGTTCTATTCCCAGCTCTACAAGTGCCTCGCTTAAATTACACATCTCCTGCACCTCGCTTTCAAATTCTACTGTCATCGCTATCTCAAATTCATCATTTAGTCTCTGCTTTTTCTCTTCTGGTGTTATCGTCGCAGAGAACAATACATTCAGTAAATCTAGTATCTCTAAATCACTACTCTTATCCGCATCTCCCAGATTGAGAACTACTACCTCCATCAAATCATAATTTTTTTCTTTTGTATAGGATTCTCCGTAAATTATATCCTCTACCGTGTGATATTTAAATATTCCATTCTTTCGTTTTCTCGCCGGATCTGGACAAATCCATATGCTGTAGACTTTTTCTAGCTTCTCATAATGTTCATCTGTAAATACAGTTCCATATTGTTCGGAAACCATTCTTCCACAGTAATAAAATCCTCTCTTTACAATTGGGTATCCTGGCGTATCATCTAACTGTATTTCTAGATTAAGAATCAAACGAACTATTTCGTTACTCTTTGGCAGAAAGGCCGGAAGACGAATATCATAATATATTGTATGTTCCTGAATCGAGTTGGATTCCGTATTCATGCCTTCCACTCTTTCGTCTCCATCTAATTTGTTATCCTTATCTAATTCATCATCTAATTCATCCTGATGTACTGCATGGGTTGATACCTCAGCTTCTTCTTTTAAGCAGTTATCACAGATATACTGCACTCCGTATTGTGAAAATTCTTTTGTACAGGATTTTAAAATCCACGCTATGATTGCCTTGTAGCTCAGCAATTTCTTTGCACATTCATCGTACTTTGCACGATTCCCTGCTATGTCAATTGCCTGTGCTAAACCTGTCTGACGAATCATCAAAACACCTCCAAATTATCACATTACCTCTTTGCTTCCCACGCTATCGCATTATTTATAAAAAAAACTTTGTTTTTAAGTTAGTCTTTAAACAAATAAATAGCATTTCGATTATATTATCACATATTTTTTCATTTTTGTTGATTTTCTGACAAATTATGTTAATTTCGTGATAAGGCAAATTATTTTACAAATCAAAAGCAACAATATGATAATTTAGTATTGAATTGTCTTCTCTCATATTTCCATTATGTCTCTATTTTAATGTAGAATTAATTTAACGGCAGTGACAGGCGGAGAAAAATTTACATTCCATTATGTCACTATTTTAATATTTCTTCTGTCTATCTACCGGCTACCTGTTACGAACATTCTACCATATTTCACTTAAACTTTCTATTTGAAAGCTTCTTAACTCTTTATTTTTCATGATTCTATAATACTGTCGATACCATAACATTCTAACTACATTAGCAATCAATATTTTCCCATTATCTATCATAAAAAACACTGCCAAATGAATCTGTTATCTGGCAGTGTTAAGACCGTACTAGAGAGTGTTTGAAAAATAAAAGTTGCACAAAACATATATTCCCACGCCC
>ERZ824473.5229-NODE-5229-length-10651-cov-4.034069_pt1 | contig 10651 bp, 6 predicted proteins | sample MGYA00519874_ERZ824473 | MGnify/ENA primary metagenome ERZ824473 (study PRJEB31778, sample SAMEA3449151) | human gut metagenome | biome: human gut; feature: human-associated habitat; material: faeces | place: United Kingdom | collected 2010/2012 ... | reverse complement strand
AAAACGGATGTCGTGCGACGTAAAGACGTCGCCCTTGCGCGGGAAGTCGCGCTTGAGTTCGAGCATCAGCCCGGCCAGCGTCTCGGCCTCGCCCTTCACGTCGTTGAAAATCTCCTCGTCCAGCCCCAGCACCCGTTCGAAGTCGCCCAGATGGCTCTTGCCGTCGAAGATGAAACATTTCTCGTCGAGCCGCGTGAAGAAACTTTCGTCGGCGTCGCTTTCGTCCGAAATCTCGCCCACGATCTCTTCGATGATATCCTCCAGCGACACCAGTCCCAGCGTCGAGCCGTATTCGTCCACGACGATCGCCATATGGATCTTGTTGGACTGGAAGTCGGCCAGCAGGTCGTTGATCTTCTTGTGTTCCGGCACGAAATAGGGCTTGCGCACCAGCTGCTGCCAGCCGAACTCGCTGCCGTGGTTGATGTAGGGCAGCAGGTCCTTGACATAAAGCGTTCCCTTGATGTTGTCTATGTCGTCCTCGTAGACCGGGATGCGCGAAAATCCCGACTCGATAATGGTCTTCTTGACCGTCTCGTAATCGTCGGTTATGTTGAGCACCGTGATGTCCACGCGGGGCTTCATGATCTCCTGCACCTCGGTATTGACGAAATTGACGATTCCCGACAGCATCACATGCTCCTCAGGACTCGAACTCTGGGTCATGTCCACCGCGTCGGCCAGCTCGTCGAGCGAAATCTCGCTCTTGTGCGAAGCCTTCTCGCTGATGCGGCTGCTCGTCCGCACCAGCGCATAGGAGATCGGATAGAAAATCCACCGCAGCACCGTGAGGGGCCGCGCGGCGAACTGCGCGAAGCGCACGGGAATGGTCTGCGCCAGCACCTTGGGCAGTATCTCGCCGAAGAGCAGCAGCAGGAAAGTCACCAGTACGGTCTTGAAGAGGAATTCGAACCGCAGGAAGGTGAAAACCGAATCTATGATGCTCGACGTGAGGATGACGATGCAGATATTCACCAGATTGTTCACCACGAGAATCGTCGCCAGCAACAGGTCCACGTTCGTCAGCAGGCGAAGCACCGCCTCGGCCGACGCCGTCGTGCGTTTGCGCAGGCGGCGTATATCGTTGTGCGACAATGAAAAAAACGAAGTTTCAGCGCCCGACACGAGCGCCGAAACGCACAGCAGGCCCAGCGTCACCGCACACAGTACGGCGATATGGGCCGAAAACCCGTTAAACGTAATCCACGAAGTTGTAGTCTCCTCCAAACCGGCGGTCTATTAGTTAATCAAAAAGCGATCCGCCCTGCGCATCCTGCTGCGCCTGCTGGCCGGCATCGTTCTCTTCCTTCAGCACCTCCTTGCGTCCGCCGGGCATCTGCACGACGAATTTCGAGTTGCGCGACTGATAGGCGGGCTTGCTCAGCAACAGTTCGATGTTGCTGTAACGCGTCGATTTCGCCCCCAGCATCACCTGTTCGGGCGGCCGCTGCACGGCGGCCTTGGGCGGTACGACCGGCTTGATCGGCTCCAGCACGGGAGCCACCGGGTCCTTCGCCGGCTCGACGCTCCGCACCGGAGGAATGATCTGCTTCATCGTCCCCGCCGCCGATATGTCGCCCGCGAATCCCGTGGCCACGACCACCAGTTCGATGGCGTTGCCCAGCTGGGGCTTCTCGCTCGTACCCCATATGATATTGGCGTTGTGTATCACGCCGTTGTCGTCCTGCACGCTGGCGTGCGCCTGAATGTACTCCAGAATCCGCACCACCTCCTCGTACATCAGGCCGTCGGCATCCGCGACCGAGATGTTGAGCAGGATGTTCTTCGCCCCCGAAATCAGGTTGTGGTCCAAGAGCGGCGAGCGCAGCGACGCTTCGGCCGCCGCTTCGGCGCGGTTGTCGCCCTCGGCCGTCGCCACGGCCATATGGGCGCGGCCGCTGTCACGCATGACCTTCGACACGTCGGCGAAATCGACGTTCACCAAGTCGCTCTCCACCGTGATGATCTCGGCGATGCCCTTGGCCGCCGAACACAGAATGTCGTCGGCCTTGCCGAACGCCTGCTTGAGCGACAGACGTCCGTATATTTCGAGAATATTCTCGTTATTGATGATCAGCAGCGAATCCACGTTCTGCCGCAGCTCCTCGATGCCCCTGAAAGCCTGCTCGTAGCGGATCTTGCCTTCGACGGCCAGCGGCGAAGTGACGATCGCCACGGTCAGCAGTCCCATCTCCTTGGCCAGCTTGGCGATGACGGGCGACGCGCCCGTACCCGTTCCGCCGCCCATGCCCGCCGTGATGAAGAGCATGCGCGTCCCCGACTCTTCGAGGTGCTGACGAATCTCCGGCAGCGACTCCACGGCCGCGCGGCGGCCGTTTTCCGGGTCGTTTCCGGCCCCCAGTCCCTCTGCGCCGAGGCGTATCTTCAACTCCACGGGACTCTTGTCCAGCGCCTGCTGGTCGGTGTTACAAACCAGAAACGTCACACCCCGTATACCGAGGTTCCACATATGGTTCACGGCATTGCCGCCGGCACCGCCGACGCCCACCACCATAATGATCGAACCGTCCGTCTTCGGGGCTTTGATCTCCGACATCAATTCGTCTGTCATATCTCTAACTCCTTTCTCCACATTCTTAACTATAAATCATTCCCGCAGCCGGCTTCCCGTCTGCAGTTCCCGACATCCGCTGAATCCCGCCGTCCGAATCTTCGTCGGCACCCCGCGGCATCTACCCATTCCCGCCGACCGTTCACAGTCCGCGGCATCTACAGACTCCGCCATCCGGCTCTCCGACCGCAGTCCGCGGCATTCACAGAAACCGCCACCCGGCTTCCCGTCTGCAGTTCCCGGCATCCGCCGTCCGAATTTCCCCCGGCTGTCCGCCACATCTGCAGAAACCGCTCCCCGGCCAAAACCGGCGTTAACCGCGGCCGCATCGCCGGACCTCCGCATCGCCGAACCGTCCCCGCAAACACGAAATTCATGCCGCAAACACCGCCGTAAGACCGCCGCGTGGGCCGGACACCGGGGCGCGGCAAATTATCCCTTAAATCTCTTCGTCCTCGGCCGCCGTGAAACTCTTGTTGATCTTGTCGAAGGTCTTCTGGAAAATCGAGCCCCAGTCGCGCTTGCGCTTGGGTTCGATCACCGGGGCCTCCTCACGTTCCGCAGCGGCATCCTCCTCCGCCTCTTCCGCCGCCGGAGCTGCGGGCGCCGCCTGCACGGGCTGCTGGAAGCGCGGCGTGTGGCGGAACTCAGGAGCGGGCTGCGGCTGCGGGGGCCGGAAGCCCTGCTGTTCCGCAGGCCGGGCCGCGGGCCGCTCGACAAATGCGCAGGCGCCCTGCTCGGCGCCCTTCAGCAAAATGCCGACCGCCGTGGCGTAAGCCGGATCGGCGGCCTTCTCTTTCGACTCCTCGGCAATCCCGGTCTCGGCCGACGCGACGCGCACATCCATGCCCGTCACCCGGCGGAACAGTTCATCGAGGTCCTTCAACTTGGCCGAACCGCCCGTCAGGACGATCCCGTAAGCCAGCTTGCCGATATATCCCGAATCCTTGATCTCCTGCAATACGAACTCCGCGATATCCGTGGCGCGGGCTTCGATCACCGTCGCCAGATTGCGCAGCAGAATATCCTTCGCCTCGCGGGCCGTGCGGCCGTTCACACGGATCAGCTTGTCTTCGGGAGCCAGCTCGGCCACCGCCGAGCCGTATTTCTGTTTGAGACTTTCCACATGCTTTTCGGGCACGCTCATCGTGCGGATGTCGCGGTTGATCGCCGTCGCCCCCATCGGAATCGTGGCGATATAACGCACCACGTTGCGGTAGTAAACCGCCACGTCGGTCACGCCGCCGCCGATATCCACCACGGCCACGCCTTCCTCCTTCTCGTCGGGCAGCAGCACCGCCTCGGCCGTGGCTATGGCGTTCGACGTAACGCTCAGCATCTTGATTCCCACCCGTTTGAGGGCCATGTCGAGCCGCTGCATCGGGGTCTTGAGACAGAGGATGAAGTTGAACGTGGAAGAGAGCTTCTTGCCGAACGACCCCACGGGATTCTTCACCTCCTGATTGTCGTCCACCACATAGTTCTGGGGTACGCGGTCCATGATGGTCTCGTCGTCGGGCGCCTGCACGTTGCGCATGCGGTCGAACAGCGCATCGACGTCCTTCTGATTGACACCGTTCTGCGGATCGTAGACGAAGACGTGGTCCATATGCCGGGCACAGCGCACGAAGTCGCCCGAAATACCGGCATAGGCCTCGGTGATGCGGATTCCCAACTGCTCCTCGGCCTCCGACACGGCTTCGCGGATGGCGCGGCTCACCAGTTCGATATTCTCAATCTTGCCCGCATTGACCCCCTCGACGGGTTTCGACACGACGCACACCACATCGAGCCGCTCTTCGGCGTTCTTCTCGCCGACAGCCACCACGACGTTCGACGAACCCAGATCGACGGCAACGGTATAATTCTTTCTTTCCACGGTATAATCCTTTTATTTCTTGCAAACCACCTGATCGTTGTATCTGATATCTATCGTCCGGTACTCCCCCCAGCCGATGTTCATAAGACCGCTGCGGTAGAAACGCAGCAATTTGTCGAATTTGCGCTCCACCTGCTCGATACGTCCGAAGACGATGGTATGGCGGCCGCTCCGGGGCACCAGCTCCACCTCTAAAGCTCCGCTGGGGGTCGTATGCGCGGCAATCTGCACCACCTCCGACCTCCAGAAATCATCATCTTCGATGAACTCTACAAAGGTAAGCAGTTTCATGAAATCTTCGTAGCTTTTCTCCAACTTTTTTTGTTTCAGCCTTTCGGCCTCCTGCCGCTGCGCGATGCGGTCTATTCCCTCCTGCACCAGACGCGCTTCGTAACGGTATTTGCGCCGCAGCTCCGCCTTGCGGGCGCGCAGCTCTTCGACGCGCGCATCGAACGCCGCGGAGCTTTCCATCCGCCACCACTGCTTCTTGATGCGCATGCGGCGCAGCGCCGATATGTTGCGGTCGTTCTGCAGTTCGCGCCGGAAGAAGGGGTACTTCTCACGCTCCAGCTCCGCGATCCGCTTGTCGATCTTCGCCCGTTCGAGGTCGATATGCCCGCGCACGGAGCCGACGAACGACGCGGGAAACGGCGGACGGTAAGCTCCCGTCACCACCGGCACGTAGAGCGACGAGGCGCGCGGCGCGGCGAAGACATAGCCTTCGGGCGTGACATACGAATCCACGCCGTCGGTCAGCAGCCGCAGCAGGGGCCTGCGCTGGCTGATGTCGATATGCAGCACGCCGCCGTAAGTCACATAGGCGTCCACGCGCTCCACGAATCCGTTTTTGGCGATCAGGGCCTCGATGGCCGCCAGCTCTACCGCATCAACTGCCGTGCCGTTCGTCTTGATTCCGCTGTGCGCGATCCACTCGCGCACCATGCGGCCCGACACCAGATAGCCCATCGACGAGCTGTCCACCACCTCGATCTCGACCCTGCCGACCTTCTTCCCGGCACGCAACCTCCCCGCCGCCGTCCCCGCATAAATGACATATGCGGCCACGGCGCCCCACAAAAGCGTGAGCAGTGCGTATCGGAGGTATTTTTTCAAACTCGTCTTTATTCTCTGATTATCCGTCGTTTCGTCTTCCGCGTTTTTTACATCCGGCCCGACGGACATGCGCCCCGGCCGCCGGTCCCCCGGCTAACTCTTCGCTTTCAGTGTTTCGGCGATCGCCCCGCAGCAGGCGTCGATGTTGCCCGCGCCGAAGCTTACCACCACGTCCGTGTCCATCGCCGCCACCGTATCGGCCAGCGCCGCCCGCTCCACGATGCGGCACGGCACCGTCACGCCTTGGGCGATGATCTCCGACGTCACGCCTTCGATCGGCTCCTCGCGCGCCGGGTAGATCGGCAGCAGCACCACGTCGTCGGCATGCGACAACGCTTCGGCGAACTCCCTGTAAAGGTCGCGCGTCCGCGTGTAGAGGTGCGGCTGGAACAGCGCCGTGATGCGCCGTCCCGGAAACATTTTGCGCACCGACGTCAGCGTCGCCGCCAGCTCGCGCGGATGGTGGGCGTAGTCGTCCATGTAAACCTGCTTCGGCGTATTGACATAGAATTCGAAACGCCGCTTCACGCCCGCAAACGACGCCAGCGCCTCTCTCAGCCGTTCCGCATCGGGCGTCGTGCCTTCGGCCTGCGCCGCACACCATACCGACGCCGCGGCCGCCACCGAATTCTCGATATTGACCCATCCCGGAATGCCGAGCGTGCACCCCTCGACCACGCCGCCGGGCGTCACGATGTCGTAGCGGTAATGCCCGCCTTCGAGCAGCTGCACGTTGCGGGCGTAGAAATCGCACGGCACGTCGTACGAATAGCGGTAAACAGTGATCTGCGGATTGTCCAGCACGATATCCACCCCCTCTTTGATGATGAGGAACCCGCCCGGCCTGATCTGCCGCACGAACTGCGAAAAAGCCTCCTTCACCGCCTCGTGCGTACCGTAAATGTCGAGGTGGTCGGCATCCGCCGAGGTAATCACCGCCACGTCGGGATACAACCGCAGGAACGAACGGTCGAACTCGTCGGCCTCGACCGCCAGCCGCGCCCCCGCGCCCAGCACCAGATTGCCGCCGAAGTTCTTCGATATTCCGCCCAGAAAAGCGCTTCCTCCGCCCGTCACGCCGCGGTTGAGCCACGCCACGAGCGTCGAGGTCGTGGTCTTGCCGTGCGTTCCCGCCACGGCCATCACATACTTGCCCTCGGCGAGATGTCCCAGCATCTGCGAACGCTTCTCGACGCAGAACCCGTGACTCACGAAATATTGATACTCCCCGTGCTCCTGCGGCACGGCCGGGGTGTAGACCACCATCGTCGTCGCCGGGTCGAGAAACTCCGCGGGAATCCGCCGCACGTCGTCCTCGAAGTGTATCTCCGCGCCTTCGGCCGCCAGTTCGTCCGTCAGATGCGAGGGCGTGCGGTCGTAACCGGCCACCCGCTTGCCTTCATGCAGGAAATAACGCGCCAAGGCGCTCATGCCGATGCCGCCGATTCCCAGAAAATAGATATTTTGAAACTCCATCCGATTAAGTTTTATCGTTCTCCGCACCGCTCCTCCCTCCGCACGGTCCCCGCCGCATTCATCGCCCGCACGGCAAAAACACCCGCCGCGCGGCACAGGGGAAACGCCGGAAGCGGCGCTATTTCATTACCTTTTCGATTTCATCCACGATCCGCTCCGCCGCATCGGGGCGCGCCAGCTTTTCGAGGTTTTCGCTCATCGTCCGCAAAGCCTCCTTGTCCGAGAGCAGCTCCATCGCCCGCCTCATGGCCGCCGTCCGGGCCTCGGCATCGGGCACCACGACCGCCGCGCCCTTGGCTTCCAGCGCCTTGGCATTCTTGGTCTGATGATCCTCGGCCACATTGGGCGAGGGCACGAACAGCACGGGCTTCGCCACCAGACACAACTCCGAGACGGTCCCCGCCCCGCTGCGCGAGAGAACCAGATCGGCCGCCGCATAGGCATAGTCCATGCGGTCGATGAAGGCCCCCTGCCAGATATTCGCAGCCGGATGCGCCGCCAAGAACGCCTGCATCTCGCGCTCATAATATTTGCCCGTCTGCCAGATCACCTGCACGGGAGCGTCCGCGCCTTCGAGCGCGAGTATCCACGCCTTCATCATCTCGTTCAGCGACCGCGTTCCGAGCGATCCGCCCACGACCAGCACCACCGGAAGATCGGGCGTAAAGCCGTAATATTCCAACGCTTCGCCCCGGTCTGCCCCCTCTTTCGAGAAACGGCCCCGCAGGGGATTGCCCGTCATCGTGATCCTGCCCGCCGGAAAGAAACGCTCCATCCCCTCATAGGCGACGCAGATGCGCTTCGCACGCTTGGCCAGAATCTTGTTGGTCAGCCCGGCATAGGAGTTCTGCTCCTGAATCACCGTCGGCACGCCCAGCCGCTGCGCGGCCCACAGCACCGGGGCGCTGGCATAGCCGCCGAATCCCACGACCGCATCGGCCCCGAATTCACGAATGGTCTTCTTGGCCATCGAGACGCTCTTCAGCACCTTGAACGGCACCGCGAGGTTGTGCCAGTCCATGCGCCGCTGCAGGCCCGCTATGGGCAGTCCCACGATGCGGTAGCCCAGCGCGGGCACCTTCTCCATCTCCATCTTGCCCTCGGCGCCCACGAAGAGAATCTCGACCCCGTCGCCGAACCGCCGTTTCAACGCTTCCGCAACAGCCACGGCCGGATAGATATGTCCGCCCGTTCCGCCGCCCGAAAGGATGATTTTCCTTGTCATGCTATTTTATCTTTTTTACTTACAATCAATATCTTTCAACCCCGCCTCCGACTGTCCGAAGACCCGACAGCCACACCGGCAGTCCGAGGACCCGACGGCCCGCCAACCTGAAAGCCCGAAGACCCCGACAACTCAAAGGCCCGACCGCGGCACCGCCCCGGCGGCCCGGCCCGAAGCCCCGACAGCCTGCTAACCCGGCGGCCCGCCAATCCGAGGGCCGTCCCCGGCGGTCCGGAAACCCGGCGATCCGAAAACCGGGGTGCCGGCCTCCGCCCCGGACAACATTCCAAGGCAAGCCGCCTGCAAAATTACGAATTCTTCCCGTTCGCCGCCCTTTCGTCCACCTTTTACCGCCCCCAGTTTCCCCGGTCCAGCGAGCGGTAGTTGATCGCTTCGGCCACATCGGCCGCCGCTATGGTTTCGCGCCCCGCCAGATCGGCGATCGTGCGGGCCACTTTCAGAATGCGGTCATAAGCCCGCGCCGAGAGCGACAGCCGCTCCATGGCCCGCTCCAGCAGCGCCGCCGAAGCGGCGTCCGGCCGACAGTATTCGCGCAGCATCGCCGCGTTCATCATGGCGTTGGTATGCACGCCCTCCGTCCCCGCGAAACGCGCCGCCTGCACCTCCCGCGCCCGCACGACCCGCTCGCGGACCGCCGCGCTCGGCTCGCCGGGCGCCGCCGCCGAAAGTTCGGCCGCCGGCACGGGCGTCACCTCCACATGCAGGTCGATCCGGTCCATCAGCGGTCCCGAAATCCGGCTCATATAGCGGTGCACCGACCCCGGCGAACATACGCACTCCTTCGCCGGATGGTTGTAATAGCCGCACGGACAGGGGTTCATCGCCGCCACCAGCGTAAAGTTGGCGGGATATTCCACACTGTATTTCGCCCGCGAGACGGTCACCCTCTTCTCCTCCAGCGGCTGCCGCAGCACCTCCAGCACGCTGCGCCCGAATTCGGGCAGCTCGTCGAGGAACAGCACCCCGTTGTGGGCCAGCGACACCTCGCCGGGCCGCGGCGACTGTCCCCCGCCGATCAGCGCCGCCTGCGAAATCGTATGGTGCGGCGCCCTGAAAGGCCGCCGCGCCAGCAGGCCGCCCGCCGCCATATTCCCGGCCACGGAGTGTATCTTGGTGGTCTCCAGCGCCTCTTCGCGCGACAGCGGCGGCAGGATGGTCGGCATCCTGCGGGCCAGCATCGTCTTGCCCGAACCCGGCGCGCCGATCATCAGCACGTTGTGACCGCCCGCGGCGGCTATCTCCAGCGCACGCTTCACATGCGTCTGGCCCTTCACATCGGCAAAATCCTCTTCATAACGGCCCGCCGCCCCGAACGGCTCCCCGTCCGCAGGCACCGCCGGCGTCATCTCCCGTTCGCCGTTCAGCAGTCCGATCACCTCCTTCAGGCTTCCGGCCCCGATCACCTCGACGCCTTCGACCACGGCCGCCTCCGCGGCATTCGCCGCCGGCAGCACCAGCCGCCGCAATCCCTCTTCTCGCGCGCGCACCGCCATCGGCAGCACGCCCCGCACGGGTTTCAGCGTCCCGTCCAGCGACAGCTCCCCGGCGAACATCGTCCCGGCAAGCGTTTCGGCATTCACCCGCGACATCGCCGCGAGAATCCCGACGGCGATCGGCAGGTCGAACGACGCGCCCTCCTTGCGCAGGTCGGCCGGAGCCAGACTCACGACCACCTTGCGGCCCGACATCCGCTCCCCGGAGTTCTCGAACGCCGCACGTATGCGCTGCTCGCTCTCCTTCACGGCACTGTCCGGCAGCCCCACGAGGTACATTCCCAGTCCGCCGCCGGCGATATTGACCTCGACGGTCACCGCCGCGGCGTCGATCCCCACGATCGCCCCTGCATAGGTCCGGACAAACATCTATCAGAAAAATATTATCAATTAACCATTCTGTTACCTGCCTCTTCCACAGTCGGCCGCACTGACCGCACTGCCTGCACCGCCTGCACCGACCGCACCGACTTCGCCGGCCACATCGACTTCGCCGGCCACATCGGCCACACCGACCGCCCCGGCCGCAGCGCCCTTCTAAAACGGCGCCTCGTCGTTCAGCGCGGGCGGATTGGGGTCGAACTCCCCGCCGCCGATTCCCGCGCCCAGTCCGCCGCCGATTCCGGCTCCCGGCACGGCGTTCGAACCGCTGGCATAGTCGTCGTAGGCCTGCTGGCTGTCAGCCGCCTGCGACGGCGGCAGCATCGTGTCGTCCACGTCGGCGAAACGCGCCTGCTCCTTGAGGAAGCGCAGGTTGACGTCGCACACGGCGCCGTTACGGTGCTTGGCGAGGATGATCTCGGCCATACCCGCCGTCGGCATGCCGTTCTCGTCCTGATTGATGCCGTAATACTCCGGACGGTGGATGAAGG
>ERZ824473.5228-NODE-5228-length-10651-cov-31.945451_pt1 | contig 10651 bp, 8 predicted proteins | sample MGYA00519874_ERZ824473 | MGnify/ENA primary metagenome ERZ824473 (study PRJEB31778, sample SAMEA3449151) | human gut metagenome | biome: human gut; feature: human-associated habitat; material: faeces | place: United Kingdom | collected 2010/2012 ... | reverse complement strand
CCTCCATGACGGCTTTCATGTCACGCTTGCGCATGTCATGGATACTGTACTGCGGAAAATCGCAGTCCACCACGGCTACGTTGTAGCCTTTCACATAGTGCAGGTAGCTTGCTACAAGCACCGTCAGGGTTGTCTTACCCGCTCCACCTTTCTGCGTGGAGATTGCCACATAAGTTGCTTCTTTCATTTGTCTGATAATTTATTTGGTTATACATCTGTCCGGTGGCGGTAGCGTATTGCCATTAGTACGTACGCACGCGCTCCCATTCATTTATTTATTCACTCCTTAATCCGGCTGTGCCTATGGGTAATCATCGGTTTGTCCAACCGCCCATGCTTTTATCCGTCCGCATGGACGTGTGCTTGGAAAACTGTCTGAATACATACACCTGTTTTCAACCGTTTGGATTGATGCCCGGATTGCTGTCCGAACATCCGGCGGAAGGAGTGTATTTTCAGTCCCACATCCGAATCACACTGCAAATAAACAAGGATATTTTGGAACTTGTATCACTTCTCCGGCAAGTGGCAGCACGTTGCGCCGGTTGGCACTGATTGTCCGGGTCAAGCCTCTGTCCGATACCGCGTTAAGGGCGTAACTTTGCACCCGAACGGCAGGGTTCGCCGCAGGTGGCGCAGCCCGGAGTTTGAAAGGCATTCCCCCAATCCGTCCCCGACGGATTTTTATGTTCACCTGAACATAGCAAGGTATGTTTTCAGCCGCTCAAAATATTTTGAGCATCCCGGAAAACGCCTTGCCCTTGCAGGGGGCGGGCTTACCCTCCGAAGTCGGGAAGCCTCTCAAACCTGCGGTGTCTGTGACCCCGAGCGGCGGCTTATGCCGCCAATCCGCTAAATCCAAAGTAATATGAGTGAAAAAAGAAGAAACAAAGGCGGGAGAAATCCCAAACTCGATCCGGCGGTGTTCCGCTACACCGTCCGTTTCAGCGAGGAGGAACACAACCGTTTCCTCTCCATGTTCGAGAAGTCGGGCGTTTACGCCAAGTCGGTTTTCCTGAAGGCGCACTTCTTCGGGCAACCGTTCAAGGTACTGAAAGTGGATAAAACGCTGGTGGATTACTACACCAAGCTATCTGATTTTCATGCGCAATTCCGCGCAATAGGCACGAACTACAACCAAGTCGTGAAGGAACTGAGGCTGCATTTTTCCGAGAAAAAGGCGATGGCGTTGCTCTACAAACTGGAGCAACAGACCGTCGAACTCGTGAAACTGAGCCGCCGGATTGTAGAACTTTCAAGGGAAATGGAGGCAAAATGGTCGCAAAAATCAGTGTAGGCAGCTCGTTGTACGGCGCAATTGCCTACAACGGGGAGAAGATCAACGAGGCGAAAGGGCGGCTGCTCACTACCAACCGTATCTATAATGACGGTTCGGGAACGGTGGACATCAACAAGGCAATGGAGGGCTTCCACACCTTTCTGCCGCCACAGATGAAAGTGGAGAAGCCGGTGGTGCATATCTCGCTCAACCCGCACCCGGAGGATGTACTGACCGATGCGGAATTGCAGGATATAGCCCGCGAGTATCTGGAAAAACTCGGCTTCGGCAACCAGCCTTATCTTATTTTCAAGCACGAGGACATAGACCGCCATCACCTGCACATCGTGACCGTGCGGGTGGACGAGAACGGGAAATGTATCAGTGACAAGAACAACTACTATCGTAGCAAGCAGATCACCCGTGAGTTGGAGAAGAAATACGGGCTGCACGATGCGGAGCGCAGGAACCGCCGTCTTGACACGCCGCTGCGCAAGGTGGACGCCTCTGCGGGCGACGTGAAGAAGCAGGCGGGGAATATCGTCAAGGTTCTGAACGGGCAGTACCGCTTCCAGACGATGGGCGAATACCGCGCCCTCCTTTCCTTATATAATATGACGGTGGAGGAAGCGCATGGCAATGTGCGCGGACGCGAGTATCACGGGCTGGTCTATTCCGTCACGGACGACAAGGGCAACAATGTCGGCAATCCGTTCAAGTCCTCGCTCTTCGGAAAGTCCGTCGGCTATGAAGCCGTGCAGAAGAAGTTTGCCCGTTCCAAGCAGGAGATCAAGGACAGGAAACTCGCCGGAATGACGAAACGCACTGTCCTTTCCGTGCTGGAAGGCACGTATGACAAGGATAAGTTCGTTGCCACGCTCAAAGGGAAAGGCATTGACACCGTGCTGCGCTACACGGAGGAAGGGCGCATCTACGGAGCCACGTTCATTGACCACCGCACGGGCTGCGTGTTGAACGGCTCGCGCATGGGCAAGGAACTTTCCGCCAACGCCTTGCAGGAACACTTCACGCTGCCTTACGCCGGACAGCCGCCGGTTCCGCTTTCCGTTCCGGTGGAAGCCGGGGAGGATATGCACGGACAGAGCGCATCCGACCATGAAAGCATGGCGGGCGGTGTCGGCCTGCTCACTTCCGAAGGTCCGGCGGTGGACGCCGAGGAGGAAGCCTTCATCCGTGCGATGCAGCGCAAGAAGAAAAAGAAGAAGCGCAAGGGCTTGGGAATGTAATCAGGAGTATCAACGAACAATCAAAAAATCAACGTATGTCACAACAAGAAGACGATTTGAGGGCATTGGCGAAAATCATGGATTTTCTGCGTGCCGTGAGTATTATTTTAGTGGTCATGAACGTGTACTGGTTCTGCTATGAAGCCATACGGCTCTGGGGAGTGGACATCGGCGTGGTGGACAGAATCCTGATGAACTTCAACCGCACGGCGGGGCTGTTCCGTTCCATCCTGTACACGAAACTGTTTGCCGTCCTCCTGCTTGCCCTGTCCTGTCTGGGGACGAAGGGCGTGAAGGGGGAGAAAATCACTTGGGGACGGATCTGGACGGCTCTTGCCGCAGGCTTTGTGCTGTTCTTCCTCAACTGGTGGATACTGGCTTTGCCGCTCCCGATAGAGGCGGTGACGGGGTTGTATGTCCTGACCGTCGGAGCGGGCTATGTCTGCCTGTTGATGGGTGGTCTTTGGATGAGCCGCCTGCTAAAGCACAACCTTATGGACGACGTGTTCAACAACGAAAACGAGAGCTTCATGCAGGAAACACGGCTTATCGAAAGCGAGTATTCGGTCAATCTTCCGACACGGTTCTACTACAAAAAGCGTTGGAACGACGGCTGGATCAATGTCGTGAATCCCTTCAGGGCTTCTATCGTATTGGGTACGCCGGGCAGTGGAAAATCATACGCGGTGGTAAATAATTTTATCAAGCAACAGATTGAAAAGGGCTTCTCAATGTATGTGTACGACTTCAAATTCAGCGACTTGTCCACGATAGCCTACAACCACCTGCTGAACCACCCGGAGGGCTACAAGGTGAAGCCGAAGTTCTATGTGATAAACTTCGACGACCCGCGACGCTCGCACCGTTGTAATCCCATTCACCCGGACTTCATGGAGGATATTACGGACGCCTATGAAAGTGCCTATACGATAATGTTAAATTTGAACAAAACATGGGTGCAGAAGCAGGGCGACTTCTTTGTGGAATCACCTATTATCTTGTTCGCCAGTATTATATGGTATCTCAAAATCTATAAAGGCGGCAAGTATTGCACGTTCCCCCATGCAATCGAGTTCCTGAACCGCCGTTACGAGGATATTTTCCCTATTCTTTCTTCATATCCCGAACTTGAAAACTACCTCTCGCCATTCATGGATGCTTGGCTCGGTGGGGCGGCTGAGCAGCTTCAAGGGCAGATAGCAAGTGCGAAAATTCCGCTCTCGCGCATGATTTCCCCGCAGCTCTACTGGGTGATGTCGGACAGCGAGTTCACGCTGGACATCAACAATCCCGAAGAGCCGAAAATCCTCTGTGTGGGCAACAACCCCGACCGCCAGAATATCTACGGTGCGGCTCTCGGTCTGTATAACTCCCGTATCGTGAAGCTCATTAACAAGAAAGGTATGCTGAAGTCGTCGGTCATTATAGATGAACTACCGACGATATATTTCAAGGGGCTGGACAATCTTATCGCCACCGCGCGAAGCAACAAGGTTGCCGTGTGTCTGGGTTTTCAGGATTTCAGCCAGTTGGTGCGTGACTATGGCGATAAAGAAGCCAAAGTCGTGATGAACACTGTCGGCAATATCTTCTCCGGGCAGGTGGTGGGTGAAACCGCCAAGACACTATCCGAGCGCTTCGGAAAGGTCTTGCAGAAACGGCAGTCCATATCCATCAACCGGCAGGACGTTTCCACCTCCATCAATACGCAGATGGACGCGCTTATCCCTCCGAGCAAGATTTCCGGCTTGACGCAGGGAATGTTTGTCGGTTCGGTGTCCGACAACTTCAACGAGCGCATCGAACAGAAAATTTTTCACTGCGAGATTGTCGTGGATGCCGAAAAGGTGAAACGCGAGGAGAAAGCCTACAAGAAAATCCCCGTCATTACCGACTTCACGGACGAGGACGGTAACGACCGCATGAAGGAAACGGTGCAGGCGAATTACAGGCGCATCAAGGAGGAAGTCAAGCAGATTGTTCAGGAGGAACTGGAGCGGATTGCCAACGATGAAAACCTGAAACACCTGTTGCAGCAGAAATAGCCAGATGAAAAATCCGTAACTCAACAGCAATGTGGGTTACGGATTTTTCTTTATCAGTTTCCAGTTTTCAATTCATATATAAGGTGTGGCATTTCTTTTTCGTTGTATATGACGGTATGACTGCCGCACAGGGTCATTCCCAGCCGTTCCGCCACCCGGATGGATGCCCCGTTTTCCGGTCGGATGCTGCAGCAGATGGTTTTCTGTGCCAGCTCCCCAAAGGCGTATTCCAAACAAGCACGGGCGGCTTCTGTACCGTAACCGTTATGCCAATATGCGTTATCGAGTATATATCCAAGCTCGACAGCCTCGTTTCCGTTTATGGTACTTTTCATCAGACCGGCTTGCCCTATCAACGTACCGTTTTCTTTCAGTATGACGGCAAAATATCCCAATCCGTCCTTGCGGTATCGGGTGAGTTGCCTGTTTATCCACTTGCGCACATCCTTTTTGGTAAAGCCGTGTTCCCAAGCGTACATGACTTCCGGCTTTTCCATTATGGCAAGGAGAGCATCTATATCTTTTCGGGTTATCTTGCGGATAAGCAGTCGTTCCGTTTCCATGACGAACAGCGATGCGGAATAGGTCTTTATCTCGAAACCGTCCTCTTCCCATTCCTTCACAAGGCTGTTTATTGTTTCTTCCACCAGACTGTCATAAGCGACATCGGGAATGACCTTTATGAAAAAGGTGTCACGGGTTTCTTTAAGGACCCATTCGTTGATGTTTTTCAGTTCCTTTCCTTCGGGAATGTAATCCTTGTGTATCATGAACTCGTTGATGTTGTCCGCCAGCAGTTCCTCCAGTTGATAGCGGATGTCATCCTCCAATTCGGCGAAAGGCACGGTTTCCTCTTCGCAGGCTCCGTCAAATGGTGCGTCCTCTTCCAAATCTTCATCTGGTGCTCGGTTGTCCCGTTTCATGTCCAGCATATCCTGCGCGAACCGCCCGGATTCTTTGTCCTTGTACTTCGAGGCATATTTTTCCAGCAGTTCCCAGTCCTGACGGGTCATAGGGTATTTGAAAGCGGCACGTTCCACTTCATTGCAGCGTACCATGTCCGCCTTCACCTCTTCGGGCAGCGACTGGCATTCCTTGCAGATATGCCGTGCGTGTCCCTTGCCGTTGAACTTCTCGTTAGCTTTGTATTCGCCGCAAATCCGGCAGTAATGTCCCTGCTGTTTCTTCTTTTTTGCCATGCCTATTGCTGTTTCAACAATTCCAAGCCTTTTTCCGTAAGACGGTATTTCTGCTTCGGATGACTCGGCTGTTCAGGGTACAATGGAATGATATATCCTTCATTCAATGCAGGATGCAAGTAGTTCGTTCTAAATGTGGGGCGATGGTTCAGTTCCAACGCTTCCATTATTTCTTTTACGGACAACTCTCGTTCATTCAGTATTTTCACCAAAGCAAGAACTTGATCGGTACTTGGTCGGTGCTTGGTCGGTGCTTGGTCGGTGCTTGGTCGGTTTGTCACCTCACATCTGAATATCAGCGTTACACTGTCTGCCCATATCTTGTATTCCGGTTCAGGTAATCCGGCTTTGCGGCATTCGGACATCATCAGTCCGATGCCGCGTCCCCAGCTTTCCAAAACCTTTCGTTTGTACAGGACATTTGCCAATAATGGATTTTGTGGTTTCGATTCATGCTCTGACTTCATTTTCTCTGCATCCCAGTCGGGCGGAAAAGTTCCGGGGTTTTCTATCTCCACGCGGTCATCATAAATGGCTATGCCCACAGAACCACCGGCTTCTTTATATGACCTGTGTGTAAGGCTGTTCAATACCCCTTCTCTTATTGCCTTGTATGGAATAGTCAAATGTTCCTCCCGTTCCAATGTATCGGTTGTGCCGGATAAGGAAAGATGCTTGAAAATAAATGCCATTGCAGCATTGAGCAGTTGAAAAAAATTGCCTTGAACGCGTTGGCTGTCCATGAATACTGTTTTGTCCGTTCCTTTGAAACGTGCTAACCGGAGCAGGCATTGGGGATATTCCATGTCCTCATGTTTCCCAAACAGCACAGCTGCCGCATTGTTCAACACCCCGTCTTTCAATAATCCGAACTTTCCTAATATGACAGGTATGTCGGTGCCCGTATCTTCTGGTAAACGGCCGCATTCTATCCCTAACCTGACAGTCTTCAACACCTCGTTGGTGTCCAAGTCCTGCAAGGTCATATTTCTGTTTTCTAAAAGTTCCCAGCGGTATCTGTTCCCGTCACGCTGTAAAAGCAGGTCGTTGTATGCTGTCTGCGGCATCGTGGTAGTCGCACTTTCCACACGCATATAAGGTCTTCCCTTATAGCAGAACGGACGATTGAGCTTTGAGTCTTCCACACGGAAAATAATTACTTTTTTCTCACTGTCCGGCAGTGGAGCATAAGATATTTGTACCATTGCCACTGGTTCCAATCGGTTGATTGCTTCCGCCATATCCCGTTTGGTCTTGTCGCTCACGTCCTGCCCGATAATCTTTCCCTTGTCGTTCACACCGAACAGCATCGTTCCGCCGTTCCCGTTCAGGAAGGCGCAAAGGGTTTCCATACCACGCTCCAACTGACCGGTGGTTTCCTTGAACTCCACCAGTCCGCCTTCTTTTTCGGCTATCAGCCGTTTTACTATATCGAGGTCTTCTATAATCATATATAATCCAGTAACGTAAGTACAAAGGTAGCGTTTTTCATTGACTTTCGGGCAAATGGATTGAAAACTATCTGCCGGAAAGGACAAACCGTCCTGAAAAATGAGAGGATGGTATCACGCCACCCTCTACTCAAACTTTAGCATAGGCTATCTTCTCATGCGCTCCATCTCTTCGTCACGGAGCATCTTCTCGTTCAGTTTCTCCTGCATTTTGTCAAGGAAGTAGGTGCGGCTCTCGTTCTTCCGGCGTTTGATGTCGATATAGAAGCGGTAGCAGTCTTTTGATTCAACCCCGAAAATCTTATAGAGAATCGGGGCAAGCTGTTTGAGCGGCATATTGCCGTTGTTGATACAGCCCATCTCATTGATGCCGTAGATCAGCTCCACGAGGTCGATGGCGTTGCCCGTCCATTGCAAGGGTGAGGCGGTATTATCGTTTGTGTTGTCGGTGGATGTTTGGATGGGGATTAGTGGCGGCACTTGGGGAGCGGCAAGAAACTTCTGCATCTTCCTGACGAAAGAGAGAGCCTTGCTGACATAGTTGGCTATTTCCTTCTTTTCTTCTGGAAGGTTACGCACAGGATGGTGCTGTAACTCGATTTCGATGTAAGCTAACGCGATGATAGTCCGGTTCGTGTCCGGGCTGCCGATACACAGTTCGATCACTTGGGTGGCGAAAGCCGTGTATGCCGTTTCGATGTTGCAGACACCGGCTTCATTTATCAGACGGAAGAACTCGGTTTCCGCCAATAGAAAATAATTCATGTCCTGTCATTTTTGAAATTTTACACTCTGTTTTATGGTATGCGCACATGAATAGTATTGGCAAAAAGCGCGACCAAAATGCAGAATATCCGGCAAGATGTTCCGAATATGCTGATTTTCAGAATGATAAAACTTGATATTTTTTATCAGGCATGAATTGTGGCTAACTTAAACTGTTCTATTTCAGAGCATTGTTTTATTTGGCGGAACCTAAAAATGTCCGTTGGTGGAACATTTCGGCTATTTCAAGGCTTTTGAAAGCGTGTAGATGTTGCGGGACACTCCGTTAGGATAACTCTTATGTGATGTAAATGTCCAGCAGGTTTCGGGAAGTGCCGACTTGAAGAAATGCCGACCTGTCCCGGATATGAACGGAACGGTATAAAGAATGATCTCATCCACCACACGCATACGCAGCAACCCGTTTATGTAGTCCGCGTTGTCTGGGGTCGTTTCCGCAAGATAGCAGATATTGGTGCTGTCCTTACGCCATTCGTCCAGCATGGAGATGGAGTAGTCGGGGGTGACATGGTAAAGTGCCTTTTCCCTTATTTCGTTGATGCCGCAGCTGTCAAGGCAAAAATCCTTAACGGCTTTACCATATAACTCGGAAGCGTGACATCCGTCCATCGTGAGGACGGCAAGAATCTGAACTTTACCCATAATCTTATCCTTTCGTTGGGCAAGGGGCAAAAAAGTAGCGTGCAATCCACACTACTTTCAAGCGACGGCTCTGGTAAAGCCTTTTACGGAGAGTACGTGAATGCACGCTATGCGTAGGCATAGCATAAGCATCACGCAATCGTCTCCGTAGTGTCAATTTACCAGATTTTCGCTCGAAACGCCTTGCGGTCTTATGTTATATATTGACGGCGAAAGGCTCTCCAATCGCCGTTTATCCTCAAATGTTCATGCAAAGATAGCCATTTTCAGTGAATTGCGGGCTATGATTGCTGAAATTTATACTTTAATCCATACTCTTCCAACTTGCTGTACAGCGTTGTACGTCCGATTCCGAGCAGTTCGGCGGCAACCTTGCGGTTCCCGTTCGCTTGCTTTAACGCACGCAAAATCCGTTCCTTGTCTTCCGCATCGTTGCGCAGGGCGAAGCTGACAGGTGAGGTCGGTTTAGTCACGGCAAGTTCCAGATGCTCTTTCATGACAAGTCCGGTCTGTGCCTGCAACACCGCGCCCATGATTTTCTGCCGAAGCTCACGGACATTGCCCGGCCAAACATGGGTCAGCAATGTCTTCCGGGCTTCTCCATCAAATCCGATAACGTCGCATTCCAGTTCTTTGTTCGCAATCTCGCGGAAAAATTCCGCCAGTGGCATGATGTCCTCCTGACAGTCGCGCAACGGCGGGACGGTTATCTCGAAGTCATGCAGACGATATAACAGGTCTTGTCGGAATCGCTTTTCATTCACAGCTGCCTCCAGATCTTCGTTGGTGGCGGCGATGATACGGACATTGAAACTTTTATCCGTCTTATCACCTATCTGGCGGTATCTCCGTTCCTGTATGGCGCGCAGAAGCATCTGCTGGGTTTCCGATGCGAGGTTGCCAACCTCATCCAAGAACAGCGTGCCGCCTTCCGCCTCATGGAAATAGCCTTTCTTGCTATTGTCCGCACCCGTGAACGCTCCTTTTACGTGTCCGAAGAATGCCGACGGCGCAAGCTCTTTGGAGAGTGAACCGCAATCCACAGCCACAAACGGCTTTCCTGCCCGCTTGCTCTTGTCGTGCAGCAGGTGGGCGATATGTTCTTTCCCCGTACCGTTCTCACCGAATATCAGCACGCTCATGTCGGTGGGGGCTACCAGCCTTATCCGCTTCATGATGGCTTGAAACGCCGAGCCGTTACGGGAGAATACCGGCATACGGCTTCTTCCGATACTCCGTTCTTTCAATATGGTGCGGAGCAAAGGGACGAGTTTGTCTTCTACGAGCTGCTTAGGTATGTAGTCCAGCGAGCCGAGTTTCATGCTTTCGACTGCCGTATGCACTTCGGCATAGTCGGTCATGATGATGAACGGCTGCATCATTCCTTCCTTTCGCATCCAACGTAACAGGTCGATGCCGTCACCGTCAGGCAGACGCAAGTCGGAAACTATGATGTCTGATTCTGTCGCCTGTTGCAGATATTTCTTTGCGGTCGAGAGGTGGAAAGCCTGCACGGTGCGGAATCCCTCCCGTGTCAGCAGGTTACAGACAAACTCGCAATACACGATATTGTCTTCCACTACGATGATTCTTGTCTTATCCATTTTCGTATTTTCTCCTTTCCTCTTTTGCCTGACGGATGATTTCAGCACCTTTATCCAACACCGCTTTTACTGCATTGCTCAGTGCTTCATCTTCCGGAACTCTGTTGCCATGAAGCAGAACGTAAAGTTCTCTTAATGGCTGGTCTGTACGGAGAATCTGCCATGAACTTCGCAGGTGGTGTGTAAGGGTATCTAACTCTTGAAGGTCTTTACGTTGTTCCGCATCCCTGACCGCCTGCATCTCCTTTTCGGTTTCCGCTATCAGTTTATCCAGCATGACGGATTCATTGCCGTAGGACAGCAGGGAGGTGAAATCCGGCTTTTCATTCAGTTTACCTTTCATGGCGCATTTGTCTGAAACCTCCATCAGCTCCGATATGGAGAACGGTTTTGGCAGG
>ERZ824473.5222-NODE-5222-length-10663-cov-2.608974_pt1 | contig 10663 bp, 6 predicted proteins | sample MGYA00519874_ERZ824473 | MGnify/ENA primary metagenome ERZ824473 (study PRJEB31778, sample SAMEA3449151) | human gut metagenome | biome: human gut; feature: human-associated habitat; material: faeces | place: United Kingdom | collected 2010/2012 ... | reverse complement strand
AGCAGCATAATTGTTAAACTCATGTATGCCACCGCAGATAACTTTACCGGTCAATTACTCTACGATGATCTGAAAGAGGCTTACTTACATCCCGATGCTCTGACATCCCTCATCCGTGCACAACGACTTCTGAAAGAAAAACATCCGGAATACTCCCTGATCGTATATGATGCAGCACGTCCTATGTCCGTTCAGCAAAAAATGTGGAATATAAGGCACATCAAAAAGCATTTATGTATCCAATCCCGGCCGTGGAGGCGGATTGCATAATTACGGTTTGGCAGTAGACGTCAGTATCGTCAATGAAAATGGAGAGGCACTCCCCATGGGCACAGAAGTCGACCATTTAGGTATCGAAGCACATATCACTCATGAGGTAGAACTGGTAAAAAGCGGAAGAATCAGTAAAGAGGCCTATCAGAACCGCCTTTTACTACGGCAAGTAATGAAAGATGCCGGATTCCGGGCACTAAACAGCGAATGGTGGCACTTCAACCGTTGTAGCAGAGAAGAAGCCAAACAAAGATATAAACGAATAGAAAACATTCCAACCCATGACACTCTCCCGACAAACCCTTGACTTTATCCGCGATCACGCTCATGAGGATATACATGCATTAGCTTTACAAACCCCGAAATATCCTGATGTAGACATGCCGGCCGCTATTCTGCAAATAGCGGGCAAACAAGCAGCTGCCAATAAAATTCCTTCGTGGGCAGCCATCGAAGGGATTTTATATCCTCGTCATCTTTCAATGGAACAATGCTCTTCCGAAACAACAGCACTCTACAAAGCCTCTTTGTTAAATGGAAATACGCTCACCGATCTAACAGGCGGTTTGGGGATCGATTGTGCTTTTCTGGCTACTAAATTCAAACATATATCGTATGTAGAACGCCAGGAAGAACTCTGTGAAATCGCTTCGCACAACTTTCCCCTGCTGGGCCTGAATCACATTACAATATACAATGAAGATGCCGTAACCCACTTACAGCAAATGAATCGGGAAGATTGTATTTTCATCGACCCGGCACGAAGAAACGAACACGGAGGAAAAACTGTTGCCATATCAGATTGTGAACCGGACGTAGCAAAACTGGAAGAACTTTTGTTATCCAAGGCCAACCGAATCATGATAAAACTATCCCCGATGCTCGATCTCAGCCTGGCATTAAAAACAATGAAACATACACAGGAAGCACATGTTATTTCTGCAAACAATGATTGCAAAGAGCTTTTGCTAATTATCGGAGATACCCCTCCCACACATCAGATACCGATCCATTGCATCAATCTCACATCCAAAGAAAAACAGAGCTTTGTTTTCACCCGTGAAGAAGAAGCAAGAGCGGAATGCACTTATACAGAGAAAGTAGGCACATACTTGTACGAGCCCAATGCATCCATTCTTAAAGCAGGTGCTTTCCGCAGCATCGCCGCTTCGTATCATACGAGAAAGCTACACCCCAATAGCCATCTGTATACCTCCGACGAATGGATAAAAGAATTTCCCGGAAGAGTTTTTCAGGTGACGGGGCAATGTTCCTTCAACAAAAAAGAGATCAAAGAATGTATCGGGGATATCAAGAAAGCAAATATTACCGTTCGGAATTTTCCGGCTACAGTAGCAGAAATCCGGAAACGTACTAAATTGTCTGATGGAGGCGAGACCTATCTGTTTGCCACCACCTTATCCAATGATCAGAAAGTACTGATAAGATGCAGCAAAGTATCTTCTAATTCGTAACTCCAATGTATCACATTTGTCACTTTCCGGTAAACATTTCGTAAAAGACACGAAATACCGTTCCCTTACTTTTGTAACGCATCAGCAAGGGATGCCCTCTTTCGTATCTTCCGGTTTTACACCAGCTTTGGGTATAGTTGTCTCATTCCCATCCCGCACAGCCATATAATGTGGAGACATTATCTCGATATCCGCTTCTGTAAACACATCCTGAATACTTTGATACAGGTTAGAATAAATTTGCGTCAACTGATCGGCCTCTTTTATATAGGCATTAATCTGGTACACCGGATACCAATCCTGTAGCTCTGTTTCAAGTACAAAAGGTTCCGGATCGGCCATCACACCCGAGGTTGCTTTGGCTGCTTTCAACAGCAGCGCATGTACTTTACGCCAAGGAACATCATAGCCGATACTTACTTCTACATGGATGATCAATCCGTATGTACGCGCCGATGCGCTGTAGTTCACGGTATGTGACGACATGATAAAAGCATTCGGAATGGTAACCAGTTCGTTTTTCGGCGTTTTTATACGTGTCACGAGAGGAGTCTTTTCAATAACATTTCCAGTAGTATCGTTCAGTTTGATACGGTCACCCAATTTAAACGGGCGCATATAAGTAATAACCAATCCTGCAATGATATTTCCGATAACGGTACTCGATCCCAAAGAAACAATCAAACCGACAAAAACCGAAATACCTTGAAAAACACCTGAATCAGACCCCGGAAGATAGGGATAGATCATCGCAATCATAAAGGCATATAGTAAAAAGCGTACAATATGATAAGTAGGCATAGCCCAATCCGGATAAAAACCGTTCAATTTCAGTCTTTCAGATTGTACTTCCGTAGCCAGATAATGCACAAACCGCACCAGGTATTTCACTGCATACCATATGACAAAGATCGTAAACAGGTTCGGAATATACTCTATTACACCGCTGAATATAGTTTTTACAGGATTCCATATATATGAGAATATCTGATAAGCAAGATTCTTTGTCTGCGGGAAAATAGAGAATAATAACGGTACGGTAAGCAACAACTGCAACAGCATGAAAACATAGCGAAGCAGATTTGATAAGAATATAAGCAGATTTACCTGTTTCTGAGTATCCAGCAACTCATAATCCTGAATAGAAATAGGCTTCAATTTCGTGTCCTTAAGCTTCTGAATACGCACTTTCAGTTTCCGGAACAGCCAAGTAGTTCCCTTAAATAATAAAAATTGCCCGACCAATACCAAAATGAAATAGAGAATCCGTTTGCCCAATTGCCACAACCCGTGCTCTTCTTTCATCTCTTTCAGTTTGTGCACTACTACCTGACGTTTATCGGCAGCGAGCTGGTCGCGTGTACGCCCTTCCCACAAACCATCTTGATCGGTAAATGAGGCAAGTACTTTATTTCCATACATCAGATCGGTAACGATATCACTGCTTTCCAAATATAAAGAGTCCGGCTGCAAATTGAATCGTTTACCTAACTCGGTGATAGCCGCAGCATTCATTTCCGCTCGCTGTTGGGGAGTATGACCGCCACGTTTGGCAAATATATAGAAAAGCGTGTCTCCTTCCACTACTACAGGAACACCCGGAGTAAATTTACGCAATGAATCGATACGCAACCTCTGTAAAGCCAGTTTTACGGAATCGGCAGCATATGCCCGCAATTTCATTTGTTCCATCTCCATCCGCATATTGGCTTCATTCAACCGTGCAGCTTCCAACTCCTCGCGCATCTTGGCTATATTTAATGAATCCGAGTCTGTTCGTATGACAGGAACAGTCTTCATCGTATCTTCTTCGGCAAGGAATTCACGGACTTTCTCTACTAACTGAGCCGATACCCCACCGACCAATACTAATAAGATAAAAAGACAAAACAAACGGTTCTTTTTCATACAACACGACTTAGTTACCTCCATTCACGGACAGCATAATTTAAAAAGATGCACCAAACATACACAATGTTTTTGATATATCATCAAAGTAGAATCATTATATTTGCGCAAAAATCTAAAAGCCATATGGATATATTACTTCTTGTCGGAGGCCTCCTCCTCATCCTGATAGGTGCCAACGGACTGACAGACGGTGCCGCATCCGTTGCCAAACGATTCCGTATTCCTTCTATCGTTATCGGACTTACCATTGTCGCATTCGGTACATCCGCCCCGGAGCTCGCAGTCAGCGTCTCTTCCGCCCTGAAAGGAAGCGCAGATATCGCTATCGGAAATGTAGTGGGAAGCAATATCTTCAATACATTAATGATAGTAGGCTGTACCGCATTATTCGCCCCGATCGTTATTACCCGGAATACATTAAGGAAAGAAATTCCCCTTTGTATACTTTCATCCATCGCATTGCTGATCTGTGCCAACGATATATTGCTGAACCATGCCACAGAAAATGTCATCAGCATCACCGACGGATTGTTGTTACTGTGTTTTTTCGCCATCTTTATGGGATACACGTTCGCCATTGCATCGGGCAGTAACGGTGAAGGGCAAGATGAAGAAATACGCCAATTACCTATGTGCCGCTCCATTCTCTATATTATAGGTGGCCTTGCCGGACTGATTTTCGGCGGGCAATGGTTTGTGGAAGGAGCCAGCAATATTGCCCGCAGCCTGGGTGTAAGCGAATCGATTATCGGACTTACTTTAGTGGCCGGGGGAACTTCTCTGCCCGAACTGGCCACTTCGATCGTAGCCGCATTGAAGAAGAACCCGGAAATAGCGATTGGAAACGTGATCGGCAGTAACCTGTTCAATATCTTCTTTGTGCTTGGATGTAGTGCCTCTATCACTCCGTTAAGGTTGAACGGAATTACCAACTTCGATTTATGGGTACTCGTCGGCTCAGGAATACTGCTCTGGCTATTCGGGTTATTCTTCGCCAAACGTACGATCACACGAATTGAGGGAGGGATTATGATACTTTGCTATATAGCTTATACTACAGCTCTTATTTTCAAGTTATAATTAATAATTATTTCAATGCAACAATATGTCAATGTACCAATTAGCTGTGCTATTCCGCTAAATACTAATTGGCACATTGACATATTATTTAATTTTCCAAATAAGGCTTGTCGCCTTTCCAAAAAATCCGGATATTCGATAAAAACCATGTTTTTCCAAAATCATCGTTTCCCTGATAAAACAGATAAGTTTTCCCCTGGGGTGATTTAAAAATATGGGGATGCCCCGATTCGCAATAATTCCAGCTACCTGCATCTCCGTTAGCAAGAAAAGGCTTGTTGCTCATCTTCTCCCAATGGATACCATCCTTGCTACGAGCTACCCCTATCTGTTGGGGATCATTATTATAAGCTCCGGCATAGAACATAAACATCCAGTCACCCATCGGTATAACGGAAGGTCCTTCCACACATTTACCTTCCCACGGGTATTGAGGAACGAGTATGGCTCGGTCACAAGCGTCCTTCCACGTTTCCCGGTTGAATGAAGTTCCTTTGCCGGCCACAGCCACACCAATGACCTGAGTGCTATAATCGGGAGTACGGGTTGCATAATACAAGTAGTATTTGTCCCGGCAGAACACAACCTCGGCATCGATTGCACGGCCACAATTCCATGTAGCCGTAGGAACATAAACGGGATTCGTCGCATTACGGACAAAGTTTATCCCATCTACCGACCAGGCATGACAGACAGCATCTTTTTTACCATTGCCGTACGTCTGATAAAAGAGATGCACAGTATCCTCTCGCACGAGAGCACAAGGAGCGCATAATCCTTTTGCCTCGTAAGGGGCGGCCGGAGTTATTTCTCCACCCCTCTCCCATTTATTCAGATTCCTGCTTTCGGCTCCCCCTATCCCCCAACCCGCCACTTCTGTGGAGTTCTCCTTCGGAGGAATGGAATAGTACATCAGATACTTACCCTTGAAAGTAATGACGTGCGGATCTTTTGAAAACGGACGGCCCAATCTACTCGTATCGCCGAACATCATTGTCTGAGCCAGCGAAAAAGCAGAATAAAAACAGACCAAGATGCTTATTACATAACTCTTCATATGCATCAATCCTTTTGCTTTTGAGTTCTTAATCCGAATACACCACCGGCAATTTTGCCCGGTAAAGCTTGTACTTTAACCGTCACTGTTTTTTTCCCTTTGGTCAATTCAAAAGGTATGGGATATACCTTATCTATCCATGCACTAAACGTTTCGGCACGCAGTTTCTGTTCCGCAATCTTCTTATTGTCCACCAGTATCTCAAATTCCCGGTTTCCACCGTCCGTACTGCTGTAGGTCAAAACTAACTCCATCTGCTTGTCCGGATTTACTGCAACTGTATAAGAGAACCAGCCACCGTTTGAAGCATCACGCCAAGTATTCGGGCCACCTGTATTTGTACTTACTCCTTTCATCTGGTGTTCATCCTCCGAACTCTTCTTTCCGATAATCACTTTATCCGTTATACGGCCCCGTTCAACCAGTTGCTTCTTCAGAATGTTGTCATCGGATGGAAACCACACCGTCATTTCACCATTCCCTCTATGCGAACGGGCATAATACGGAATCAAAGTCAGGGAATCTTTCACTGATTTTATCACTTCATAATTTTTATCTGCCACTACCCGGTCTACATGTCCTTTCAACAGATTCACTCCATCGAACAGGGCAGGTGCAGGCGATACTGCAAATTCATCACCGGATTTAAGTACATAATTCAGAACCGCACCGTTATTATCGGCAAATTCCGCACAGTAAACAATCGGGCCACGCTCTACGGAGAGGTGATTAATGTCAGCTTCCACTTTATCATTAGCCTTGTTCTTGTGAACCTCCATCGGCAGAGTCAATTGAATCACATCACCCGGTTCCCATTTTCTTGCCAGCACAGCATACCCTTTTTCTATCGGTGCATTCTGCACTTCACCATTAATCTTTATTACGATTTTCTTCTCATCGGCATTCATATAGGTGTACAAATCGGACGGAACAGGCCGGTTGTCAACCCATCCCGGAATACGAAGCATGATACTGAACTCCTGTTTGCTTTCCGGCGTAACTGTCAACTCGATATTCCCTTCCCAAGGATAGGATGTTTTCTGACTCATATCGATGCGCTTTCCATTCCCCAAAGTGATGCCAGCCTGATTAGCTCCATACAGATTGACGTATACTCCTGCATCCGAAGTAGCATAAACGTAGCCGGGAATAGAAGGCACGAAACGGGACAGATTGGAAGGACAGCAGGAACAATTGAACCACTCGCTGCGTTCCGCCCCATTTTCATCACAAGAAAGTACATTCGGATAAAAGAACTCCTTACCATCCAGGCTGATGCCACTCAATACGGCATTATACAAAGAACGCTCCAACACATCGATATACTTGGCATCACCGTGTAGCATGAACATCCTCAGATTCCACATACAATTGGCAATGGAAGCACAAGTTTCGCAGTAGGCTGTACTGTTGGGCAATTCATAGTTTTTCCCGAAAGCTTCTCCGTGACGGGTGGAACCTATACCACCAGTTATATACATCTTTTTACCTGTTACATTGTCCCACAAATTATCAACTGCAACCCGATAGGTTTGTTCGTTCCTCAATGCAGCCACATCCGTCATCGCGGAATACATATAAGCAGCACGAACAGCATGCCCCACTGCCTCATCCTGGTCGATTACCGCTTTATGATCCTGCCAGTAAGCGCCGCTTCTGAACTGATCCTTGCTGTTACGGTCATACTTGTCATATTTACCCCTTGCGTCCAGAAAGAATTTAGACAGATCCAGATAGCGCCGGTCTCCGGTAGCACGGTATAGCTTCACCAATCCGATCTCAACCTCCTGATGCCCTGGGGCAACCGTCAGTTTTCCCTCTTCCGGCCCAAAAGTATTGCACAACAGATCCGCACTTTTAATGGCAATATCAAGGAAATCGCGCTTTCCCGTGGCTTGATAATGGGCCACAGCAGCCTCGTACATATGTCCTACATTATATAACTCATGGCTGTTGTCTCGCTCATTTTCCCACCTTTTCTTACCGGCCCAAGGGTGAATAGAGCTTCCCCCGATCGTGCGGGTCGTATACAAATAACCGTCCGGTTCCTGGGCTGCCCCGATCAGAGAGATAAGACTGTCCATATACGCATCCAGCCCGTTATCTTCTTTCACCGCTAAAAGATAAGATGCCCCCTCCATTATTTTATAAACATCCGAATCATCAAACGGATAAGGAGAGTTGAATTTTCCTTCTTTTATACCGGCAGCCACTGCAAAATTATCGATGCGATGCGTCTCCTCGCACTTGCGAAAAGCAAACGGAACCGTCACATTCCGTATCGTTTCAATACGGGGAAGCCAAAAATTGTCGGTAAAGTGAACATCGGTAAAAGGTACTTCCTTATACGTATAATCTACCTTCTCTTCTATTGTTTCACATGCGCATAGCGAACCGATCGCCCATATCGCCAAAAAGATCTTTTTCATAAGTATTAATGAATATGTTTTTATAGTTTATACACTGCCAATCTATCTGTAATCGGGGGCGGCTGTTATTTTCAATTCATATAAGCCGCCAGCCCGTTTTCCCTCTTTTGCTCTGAAGGAAACATTCACATGACTCTTATTGTGAGTCCATGCTTCCGGTATCTTATAGACATCGTCGACATAGGTCAAATATAACTTACGATTCAAATGAACCGTTTCCAGATATTTATCATCCACATAGATATCGAAAACATGGGTATCTGGTTCGTCACCCCAATACCGGCAAATCAGATAATACGGATTCCGTTCTTTCTTGTCGATCGCCAGAGAATAAGAAAACCATCCGCCATCTCCCGCCATCCGGTAACGGGCATTCCGCGCCCAGAAGAAATCATGCCAATATACAGAATCGTTCCGGCCTTGTAATTGATGCTCTTTCTCACTCGCTTCATCACCTATCTTCACCACATCGGTCAGTACCTTTCTGCGATACGCATATTCATCGGGAGAATATATTTTCCAATAAACCGTGTGGTATTGATGATGCATCCGGAAATAAGGAATCAGACTGACATCTTTCTGTTTACCTTCATTTTTCACAGTGAAATGCAACGGAGAAGCAGAGTCTTTAATAATCCACTCGTCCAAATCAGCCAAAGAACCAACCAAAGCCGGTATGTTCTGTGCAGGAAGTTCTTTACGAAGCCCGCGATTATCGGAAACGCGATCACTACCGGGAACGACTGTTCCTAATTCTCCTGCCAACAGTATCGGCCCATACATGATGGAACCGAAATGGGGTTCATCCTTTGCATATCTGACAGACAGTTTCCGCGGTAAAACGATTTTTATCGTATCGCCCGACTTTATAGAATCCGGCAGACGGATATATTCCTTCTTGCCGTATTCAAGTTTCACCGGCCTGCCATTCAACATCATTTCTGGATTTCCCTCTACCCATTCGGGATACCTCAACATGACAGAACCGGAAAACCGACCTTTATCCACCACACACACCGAAATTGTATCCGACTCCGGAAAATCGGTATCTAACCTCAACCGGAACCCTTGTTCTTTCCAGTTCAATTCCGAAGGAATATACAGGTTTATCAATAGAGAATTACCATTTTTAAAGTATATGGATTCGGCATACTTGGCATGATTTTCCATACCTGTGCCAACACAGCACCAAAAAGAATCGTACGGAGTGCTGTATTGCTTGAACGAACCCGGCAGTAAAGAGGTATAATAAGTGACACATCCTGCCATATCCGGATCCTGAGAAGCCAAAATATGATTATACAAAGCATGCTCGTAATAATTCAGATATTTATAATCGCCGTTCATCATGAATAAAAGGCGGGACAATTTCAACATATTGTAGGTATTACAAGTCTCTGCCGAACTATAATCCAACCGTTTGCTCTCTTCTCCCGGCATTCCGAAACGCTCATAACAACTGTTTCCGCCAATCGCCAGCGTATGGTTATTTACCACCATGTCCCAAAAGTTTTCCGCCGCCTTCCGGTAAATCTCTTTAGTATCATAAGCATACTCTTTGGCCACACCGATAAACTTCGGAATCTGATCGTTGGCATGCCTACCGAATAACACATCTTCGCCATTGGCCACCGGATAAATCACATTGATGTGATTGAAACGACAGGCAGTTTCCAGATACTTATAATCGCCTGTAAAAGCATAAATATCCGTAAAGACCTCATTCATTCCTCCTTGTTCCACACTCAATGTACTCTGAAATAAATCCTTATTGCTATTCAAAGCAATATCGGCAATGAAATCGGCCAAAGGCATCAATATCTCCTTAGCTTTCTGTATGCCGGCATACAGATATACATCCCTTAAACCAGCCAACACTTTATGAATACAGTACCAGGAATTACCATTCTGATTATAATTCCAAGGTTGCTTTGTCTCATCCGGCCGATTCAAAAAGACCTCTCCATGCAGCAGCTTCCGATATCCTTCTTTCGCCCTTTCACCACTGATAAACCAACCGTCCTGTGTCTGCTGCTGGCATTCTTTCAACTCGTCCATCATATATTCCAACCGATCCCGGAATATTTTTTCACCCGTCGAAGCATACATCATAGCACATGCCGACATATAATGCCCATAAGTACAACCGCCATGTGTTTCCCATCCCCCGTAATTCTCGTTTTTCCCCGTAAGCCCCACATTCCTCCTTACATGAGGAATCAAGCGATCTACATCCAGAGACAAAAGATAACCTTTGTGCAAATCCATCGCCCCCTTAAAGATACCGCTCGTCAGTTTCACATCCGACAACGAAAAAGACTGCCATACCGGAGTATGAGTACAAGGCACCTTACTCACCTGCTCACACTCTGAGGCAAACATCTTGCTTACGCTCAAACTTAATATAATAAATAACCACCTATTGAATTTCATTTTTT
>ERZ824473.5210-NODE-5210-length-10679-cov-2.224209_pt1 | contig 10679 bp, 15 predicted proteins | sample MGYA00519874_ERZ824473 | MGnify/ENA primary metagenome ERZ824473 (study PRJEB31778, sample SAMEA3449151) | human gut metagenome | biome: human gut; feature: human-associated habitat; material: faeces | place: United Kingdom | collected 2010/2012 ... | reverse complement strand
GCAAAAGTAGAAATTAACAGTGATTATGCTGATATGGTTGAAACCAAAAGAATTGACGGACGGTTATATCTGGCAGTCCCACTGACTTCTAACGATATTTTGGTTGACGGATGTGCAGTCAGAACAGAGGCATTATCCGATTAGGATAAGCTTTCTGTCACACTATATATGAGAGAGTGAATAAACGTTATGAACCCCCTATTCAGTTTTCTATATCAAACAAAGTGGAGAATCCTCTCTGTTTGATTGGTTGCAATCACTTTCTCACTAAATAACCGGCATGGACATTGTACGTCTTCATTTTTTCTTATATCCATGCCGATAAAATAAAAAACAGGAGGCATTTTATGTCAATTTGTAATAAAGTAAGTGAACTGGAATGGTATCTTTGCCAGAAAGCTCTTTTAAAAGAATTTCTTTCAAAAAATGCATATGAAAAATATTTATCGGATCTTGATCGTTTTCATGCGGAATGGAAAGGACTTCATGAACCCAAAATTGTAGAAACAGAGAATAAAAGTGCGCTTGCGGTTTACAGCCCAATCAATGCAATGCTTGTTCTTTCCCCAGGTGCAGAACTGAATCTGCCTCTTGGGTATGTCCTTCCGAAGGACTTCTTGTGGATGCAGATTTATCCAGATACCTTGTTATTCTCAGAAGGGAAAACTTCTGGAGCAGTGAAGGTAAACGGATCTATTTTGAAACTTACGAATATATCTGATGAATCTATCCCGCTCCCGTTATGTAAAGAAGCAGCAATCGGGCTTGGAATGACGAAAGAGCAGCGGGATAACTATCAGAAATACGAACGTTTTCAACTTGTTGAACTTCATCCAGAGAATCCATTACCGGAACTTGGCTTCTATCTGCCTGGAATTTATAAATCCGGATTAGAGGGAAGTGATTACATTCCATCGAATTTCTATATGACAGTAAGTAAAAAACAGCAGGTGCGCTTTATGATCCACCGTAAAAATGGAATTACCTGTGATCCGTCATCTGATCCTATTTTAGATATTATTACTGTTGATGATATCTGGAAATATTCTGTAAAGCAGACCTCTGACGAAGGACTTCCCTATAACGTTCAGAAATTGTTTGAGCAGAAGTGGAAAGCGATTGCAGGCAAGAACGGAAAGGAAGGAATCCGTTATCCATTCAGTACATATTACAAAAATAGAACTCCATAGAGGAAAAGAGCCGGAATGCTTTTATGCATCCGGCTTTATTTCTTTTGAATTCATGCATTCTTTATGTAGAACAAATTATACAGAAGAAAGGAGGAAATCATTCAATATCTGTAATGTTCCAATCTATCAGAAACAGGGAGCGAATGATATGAAAATCTATCAAGATCCCGGAATACAAACTATTTACAGAAAGGAATAACAAGTCCTCGGTAAACCGAGGTTGTATTAAGAAGCTAAAGTAAACGAAGTTAATGCAGAAAACAATAGGGAAGTGAGTTCGATGAAAGACTCGATTAAAGTATGCTAAAAAACGCTCGGCACTATTGTTATCCACGATACACATGGATTTGTAGCGTGGTGTTATGTCTAAAAAAGAATTAAAAGTATGTTGGTTATCTGCAGGTGTATCCAGTTTTGTTGCCGGATATTTAAAAAAAGACTCTATTGATCTTTACATTTACATCGATATTGAGAACCAGCATCCCGACAGTATGCGTTTTATTAAAGACTGTGAGAAAATACTTGGAAAAGAAATCCTGATCTTAAAATCTCCTTACCGGAATAAAGAAAATGTGATTCGTCAGTTCCGGTATATCAACGGTCCAAGTGGCGCAAAATGTACGGAAATTCTAAAGAAAAGAGTTCGTAAAGAATGGGAAATGGAACACAGGGAATACCAGATCACATATGTATGGGGATTTGATATGGATGAACGGCGCAGAGCCGAACGCATCTGTGAAGCTATGCCGGAATTCAAACATGAGTTTCCATTGATTGAAAAAAATCTGACGAAACAGGATGCTCATGCGATCACAGCACGATTACATGTTAAGCGTCCTGTCACATATGATATGGGATTTCAGAATAACAATTGTATTGGGTGTCTCAAGGGAGGCATGTGGTATTGGAATCAGATCCGCAAATATTTCCCGGAAGTATTCCAGACAATGGCCGAATTGGAAAGAGAAATCGGTCATAGTTGTATCAACGGTGTCTTCCTCGATGAATTAGATCCGGAACGCGGGCGAAAAGAGGATGAGATATCCTTTGACTGCGGTATTTTCTGTCATTTATTTTTCTTGGAAAACCAGGAAGGCCAAAAAGACGAACCGACAAAAGAGGAGTAATTACGGGTATTTGTAAAATCGGATAGGCAGCAACCTGTCCGATTTTATTTTTTTATGCATCCTTCACTCTTTATTTAGAACAATTATCACAGAAGAATGGAGGGATAAAAAATATCTGTGCTGTTCAATAAAATCAAGGAGAATCCAATAATGAAAAAGTATTTAGAAAATGATGAGGACGTAGAAATTTTAGAAACATGGAAAGACTTAAAAGAATATCTTACATTTCGGGCAAAACATGATGAATGGGTACAGCCATTTATCAATGAACTTGCTGCCATTGGTATTCCAAACCATCCTTTATTTTTCCAGACAAACTGCACAAATCTGTCCGTACAGAAAAACGGATACCGGCTTGATGTCAAAGATATCGACTATGAGGATCCAGAAAATTTAAGCTGTATTGAAGATACGGGACTTTTCTTAGTATTTCCGTACAAAGATTCCATGGCCGTATATCCAACAAGACGGATTGCTTATCCATCCATCTGTAAGCGTGGCGATGATGATTCAATGGTAATGGCCCGGTTTGATCCTAAAGCCAACAAGCAGGTCCTGCCAATCAACGAAAAAGCAGATCGCCTGACAAGGGACTTTCAACTTTTTTCAGATAACTGTAAAATTTTACTCCGAGACGGAAAGGTAAGTGCTGTTCTTTCAAAGGAATACATTATCCTTCCTGCTGACAAAATGATATCTATCCTGGAGAATCAGTTAAAACAGGATCATCCGGATTTTACTTTCAACCGTGGTCAGGTCAGCCACGAATATTTGATGGTAGAATATCTGATGAATGACGAGGAAATGGAACAGTCATTCCGCCTGAAATTAAACGATGCCGGTGCTGATATCTCTGAATTAAAAGCAGGCATACGTTTCTCCACATCCGACATTGGTGCAAGCAAAGTGTATGCGTCTGTATTTTATGATGCCGATGGCGTCCGTACTACTTGCAATTCCGGAATAGCCCTTGAACACAAGGGTGAAGCTTCGCCGCAATTATATGCTGAAAGCTGCAAGCAGCTTGGCATGGTTTTTAAGGAGTCCGAAGAACTCATTGAAAAACTTGGAAATATGAATATTTCAGATGTTGCCGGAGTCGTACAGGAAATCAGAGAAAATTACAGCATTTTCCCGAAAGGAATCTCCGAAAAAGTGGAAGCGGAACTTCGGATCCAGTACCCAGGCGGCGGTACGGCCATTGATGTCTATCTGGCACTCAATGATATCATACAGAGATATTCCGAAGAAAATAAAATTTCTCCAACCAGATATCTGAATCTGTCAGAACAGGTAGCAAAATTAATGCATCTGCCATTTGAAAGAATCGATCAGGGTGAAGAGTGGAAAAAAATATAATTTATCTGAATAATTGAACAAACAGATTTCAAAAAAGGAACTATTACAAAAGTTGATGAATCATCTTCTGGAGCAATAGTTTCTTTTTTATTTTTACCTATAAATTTCATACTATTTACAGAACGTAATCAATGAAGAGAAGGAGTGAAAAAAATATTTCAACACGTTCGAATATGATTATCGGAGGAATTATTTATGATACAGGATTGTTATATTGATGAAATCAAGGATATTGTCAAAGAGAAAAAGTTGCACATGTCAGAACAAGAATTATATTTTGCTGAAAGAGAAATGCAAAAGAACATTATAGAATACAACATGAAGATATATGCAGCTGCCTTGAGTGCAATCGAAAGAGTAACTACTTATCACTTTCCGGAATTGCATCCAGAAGAAAAAGAACAGCTTACAATAGCAACAATTCTTTCGGAAATCCGTGAATGTTTGAGTTCTTCAAATTATATTTCACATTTTAGATCTGCAAATTCGGTAGATTCTATTGTACTGAAAATGAAAAATGGACAGGAATATGTCCTTTCAATCAGAGAAAACAAGTAATTTTACAGGAGGAAATTTAGATGTTCGGATATAGCATTAAAGAAGTTTTGGAAGATAACTCAATGGATATATACATGATCATGGAGGCTCTGGATACTCAGAAGATTCACTGGTATTTGAAACGCAAAGGATCAAATAAATTAACAGATGCGTGCTATGCAGTCAGGAATCCGAATTGCGATAATTATCTTTGGTTCGCTACTTTTAGAGATTATTTAAAGGGACGGAAAATCATCAGAAATCATAAAAAGGAAATGGCAAAATTGAAAAAGTGGCTGCAGGAAGAAATTCAGAATGGGAACCTGACATCTGACTGCGCCGTGTCACCGAATGATTGCGAGAATGAAGATTATTGGGGAGCCGGCTTTGCCTGGTATAAAAGTTACGGCGTGGAATATAATTTCTGCGTTGATGGTGAAGAGAATGCCAGTGCCATATACCTGATGAGATATAATTCGGAAATAGATGACATGGAAACTGATCACGATAAATATATTCATTACGAAATTAATTTCGAAGAAAAAGACTGGAAGGAACGATTTTTGGAGAAAATGGGACTGGTTCTTCTCAATTATTACTCCGAAGAATGTGCGTGTTAGAAAAGTTAGAAAATCTATAAAAATGGCCGAGAAAAATCCCGGCCATTTTGTATTATATGTATTCTTTCACACTATTTATAAGTGCAAATGATTGATGAAAGGGAGGGAAAATAATTATCACTGCACAAAAAATAAGGAGAATTACTGCTGATGGACGAAAAATTTATGAAGGTATTAAGGGAGCAGCAAGAGATACAGCAAAAAGCTGCCCGGATTCTACACGATACTGAAAAAATGAAAGAAGAAGTACAGAACAAATTAGAATCGTTAAAAAGAAAAGTGGAGAATGATTTTAAGAATATTGGAGAATTCCTAAAAGAAGCTAACGTTCAATTTGCAACTTATGAATACATATTTCAGGAAGATGATTGTAAAAGAATCCAAATAAATGAACAAAAATATCAGACATGCATTTATGTTGTGGTCAATAAACACAAAATATATCTTGGTCCGAGTAAAGCAGAAGACGAAAGCTGTTTTCATTTTTCATATAAAACCGGGATATGCGCCTGGGATAGTTGTACGGATTCTATCACGACCAATTGTTCCATGTACATTTGTACGCATTGGAAGTCCATTTACACATTCATCCAAAATAATTTAATAAAAAACGTCCAAAAAAATAATCAAACAATACTGCAGGAAACTCTGAATAAACGAGATATCGTTTACCGTAAGCTAGAAGAACTAAACCATACACAATAGGAGGCTATTATGGCAACATGTATAACGAAAGCACGATCAAATTATTTTTCAGTAACTGATGTCCCTGCATTTCTTACTATGATGCAGAAATGGGAAAAGGACTTCGGCATTAGGATAATGAAGAAAAGAATCGATGAGGATCAAACCGTATATGCATTCAGTTACGAAACAACGAGCGTCAATATCAACGGTGCTCTTTGTGATCTCCAGAAGATTTTGCCAGAATGGGAAGCGGTTATCATTCAGGAAATTGCTTACGAGCAGTCGTTAAACGGCATGATGAGATATGTGATTGGAAAAGCAATAATTATTACATACAATACCGTCGACACCTTGGACCTTTCCATGCTTGCATTACAAAGAACCCGTAAAATACTTGCAAACGCAAACTTTGACGCAATGATGATTTATTAAAAAGGAGAAATTTTATGTTATCAATTCAGCACATTTTACACAGCTTATACACCTATGATATGACCTATTTACATCGTTACGGCGCATCTGTCGTATATCCGGATGCCATCCGTGCTTATACCAACGGCAGTCGAAAATACAGCCATTTTGAACATGTTTTTCGAGACAAATATTATTATATGGTCTTTCCATTATCGATGGATGCTCCAAGAAAGATCATTGAAGAGCATATAAAAGAAGTAAAAGAAGAAATCGAAGCAGAAATCCCATCCGAATTTCAATCCGAAATTTTGAAGCCATGTGCTATAGGTGAGGATACCAGTTTGACTTTGTTCTGCAAGACAAATACAGATCTTCCGGAGAAAATGTATACAGGAATTGTAACACATTTGAAGCAGGATATTGCTTTTGATAAGTTCATTCGGATGCACATTGACTGTTCAAAAAAGCTTCGAGACAAATTCGTTTTCCAGGAAAGAAAAATGGATGGAAGTGGTGTCCGCCGGCTTATTACAGAAATAGAGCAGTATGGCATCTATGCATTGGCATTTTTGATTTTCAAAGAAAAGGGAATCTTATGCAATCAGTCATGGCTTTCCGAGAGGATCAAGCCAATTCTTGATAGAGATTATTCTGCCGATCTTTCAGATACAACTTTTTCATATATGAAAATAGATACAAAGATTGAGCAGTATATCACCAATCAGGATTGGTCGCATCTGGATGATGGTCCCATTACTTTTAGTGAATACAAAAACTTTTACGATGACTTATCGGAATATATAACTGAATTTCAGGCAACTCCGTTTTATTCGACAGCGGAACAGAAACAGGATATGGATCTTTTTATCCAGAAATTAGAATGCATTAACTATGCTTTATATGGCACAGATAAACTCTCAATGTCAGATTCGATCGTCGAACTCATGGCAAAAGAATATATGTCATTTTGTGATTCCATTCGCAACACTCAGATGTATTTTGAGGGAATCAATCAGACTGCAGAAGCAACCATGCAGTTTTTAGTATACCTTGCATCTAAATATACACAGAATAAGAATTTATTAAGCAGGGGTGTGGATGAAGAAAAATTGTATATTGTTTCTCAAGAACTTTCCGTAATCAATCAACATGCATATCGAGCAAAAATTACAGAGCTTCGGAATCTTATGCGAAGCAAAGAACCTGGATATATTGATTTTCATATGTTTTCGGAAACATCACCAAAAGAATACCTTGATGTGATAAGAGTTACAACCGGATGCTATGGATCTAATGAAAGTGTATACTTTCTAAATCTGGTACGGTTATGCGCTTATACGAAAAAAGAAATTAAGAAAGTCATCCTCTCTACAAAGAGTTATACGGAAAAGGATTTGGTTGATCTTCCTACTATCATTGATCAGTGGAAGAACGAATATCGTTCTGACCGGTCATTAGCATGGCCAACCTTATAAATGCAGTAGAAAAGCAGCTGGGATAAGATCCAGCTGTTTTTTATTTCTATTCCTTTCTTTCATTCTATAAATAGAACGCATTTTCATGATGAAAGGAGGATAAGAATCTAAATATCGTTCAAATTTATAAGAAAGGAACTTCAAATGATAGGAAACAGTGAAACATGTGCAGCATGCAAATGCAAAAGGCATTGTGAAGATTTTGTAATGCCAAACAGTACCCGTTGCAAGTGTAACTTTATGGATTATCTCCGCAGGAAACGCTGGAGAAGAATCCGGAGGATTTTCAGATGAAAAAAGAACAAAATCATCAAACAAAAAGGAGTTCCAGACATCGGAAACATCTTCGACAGGTCATAGCCGAGATGGATGCAGACAGGGACTCAGATGTAAAGCAGTGGGAAAATGAACTGCTTTACGAACAATACCATGAATAAAGGAGAAAAACAGTATGAACAAAGTAATTTTAATGGGCAGATTAACGAGAGATCCAGAGGTAAGATATTCACAGGGAGAGAATTCTTCTGCAATTGCGAGATATACATTAGCTGTAGACCGCAGATTCAGACGTAACAATGATGGAGAGCAGAGTGCAGATTTTATCAATTGTGTTGCGTTTGGAAGAGCTGCTGAATTTGCTGAGAAATATTTCCGCCAGGGACTGAAAGTTATCGTAACAGGCCGTATCCAGACTGGAAGCTACACCAACAAAGATGGTCAGAAAGTATATACAACGGATGTTTTCATCGAAGAACAGGAATTTGCTGAAAGCAAGAGCAATCAGGGAAATAATTCTTCCTCTGCAGCTTCGGTTGCGAAACCGACACCAAATCCGAATCCAAGTGCTCCTGATGACAATGGCTTTATGAATATCCCGGATGGATTAGATGAGGAATTACCATTTAACTAGGAGAATCTTTATGGACGAATTAATGAGAATCGCAAAAGAACATCACTTTACAGCTGATCAGCTGATTCAGGAGGCAGAATGTGTAGAAGAATATGGTGAATGGCAGGATATGCTTCGAAATGCAGCTGAGAAATTACAGTAAACTTGAACGATAAAAAATAGGATTGATGGGACATAAATAACGTCACATTGATCCTATTTTTTTGTTATCACGAAGATATTAAAATGTACGTTATCTTCTTCACAATCAATCACTAATTTTATCTGCATATAAAGGCATGAGAATTCCTGTTTTTTTGTTTTGCCGTCAGTAATACACACTACTTACAGAGAAATCAAGCAGAAGAAAGGAGAGACAAATTTTATCTGCATATCTCAAATAAATCTACGATAGGAGTATTACTGAGAAAAAAGAATTGATCCAGCAATTAAAAGAAACCGATCCAGATACCTATAAAAAATATAGGCTGGAATATATTTATTTCCTGATTTCTGATATGCAGAAAAATACAGTTCTATTTTATGTAGGGCTGTATTTTATTTTGTCCAGAATCACAGCTTCATTGTTTTTTCTATCATTCTATTAATAGAGTAGATAAAGAAAGGAGCTGTCTAAGCTTGAAAGAACTTATAACATCCATTGCAGCATCTGATACCAAAACAATTCTTCATGTTGTGCATTATAAGCCGGAACATGAAATCATTGGTGTAATTCAGGTTCTGCATGGTATGACGGAACACATAGGCAGATATAAAGAATTTGCCAATTTTTTTACCGATAAAGGATATGCTGTTATAGGACATGACATGATCGGGTATGGTAAAACAAAATCTTATGGAATGAAAGAAACTTATCTGGAGCATTGGGAAGATGCTGTGACGGACATCGAATCCATAAGAAAATTTATACAAGAAAAATATCCGGATATTCCAATTTATCAATTAGGTATCGGTATGGGTGCATATTTTGGAATGGCACACCAAATTCAATATCCGGAGCGTTACTATAAGCGCATCTATATTGGAGCCGGTCGAAAAAACAAATTTTTATTAAAATTATCATCGTTGTACTTTGATTTGAAAAGATTAAGGAAAAGACAGCAGATCCCAGTCCCTTCCGATCAAATTCTAAATATTTTTGAAAAATATTATCCAGAAAATGGTGATTTTTTCTGGAGGTATCGTTCCAATTCCTGCAGAGAAAAATATATGGACGATCCATTAGTGAATTTTCAAACAACAGAAGGGACTATTGCTGAAATTCTTAAGGTCATGCAGTTTGTATATGCTGCAGATCTGCGAAAAATATTAACGCCTGTTATGTTCATAACCGGTGAGGAAGATCCGGAAGAACATTTCGGTAAAGATACCATTCGTTTAAATCAAGATTATCGTGATGCCGAAGTCCCGGTTACATTGAAGATTATTGCCGGATACAGGCATGATATTCTACATGATGCATGTGCTGAAAATGTTTTAGATGATATTTATCGGTTCATACAGGCAGAATCTTAGAGAGGTGGTAAATACAATGACTGCATTAGATCAATTAAAAACTTCTGTTATGAATGATAAAGAAAAATATAATATGGAGCGAGACCGATATCAGTTAATGAAATATCTAAAAGAGCTTCGGAAAGCGAAAGGAATCACTCAGAAAGAACTTGCACAAAAGATGGGATATTCACAGCAAGGAATATCCAAGCTGGAACATTATAACAGTAATACAACACTGGACACATTTCTTAGCTATTGTCATTATCTTGGAATTAATGTATTTCAAATAATTCAGGAAACGGAACAGATAAAAAAGTGAGGTACATAATTATGGCAAAAACAGCACAAGTAACCGGACAAATGGAATTAAACTTTACGGAACAGAAATTCCCAAAGAAGAGAAGTATCGCCAAAAAATCTGTATCAAAACCCAAAAAAGAAATAAAAAAGCAGATCGCATTTTCATCCGAACATTATGAAAAAGCAACCGAAATCGTAAAGGAAAGAGAAATTATACATCTTGGGACATTAATGCGCTGTCTCCACATCTCTGCAATGGAATCAGATGCAATCATTCAGAAAATGGTAGAAGAGGAACTGATTGGTACAGACCATCGATTAATCTCTGTCAAGAAAGAAGCATGGAACGCAGGCAGATAAGGAGGATAGATATGAAATTAGTAATTGGATTAGCCGTGATATTTGTTTGTATCATTACATATGCATTTTTAGATGCTGCAAAAAAAGCCGATAAAAGCTCCGAAGAGTTATGGGACCATCATCTAATGGAAGAAAACAGGAGGAATAAAATTGAGTGAATTATTAACAGATAAAAAAGTGGAGGATATTGATAATTTTTCTTC
>ERZ824473.5204-NODE-5204-length-10687-cov-4.712754_pt1 | contig 10687 bp, 7 predicted proteins | sample MGYA00519874_ERZ824473 | MGnify/ENA primary metagenome ERZ824473 (study PRJEB31778, sample SAMEA3449151) | human gut metagenome | biome: human gut; feature: human-associated habitat; material: faeces | place: United Kingdom | collected 2010/2012 ... | reverse complement strand
TCGGGCAACGGAACGACAGCGTCAGCCATCCCCTGATCCGCCATCAGCTTGGCTTCGACCTCCGTCCGGGATATATCGTCTCCACCCATAGTTTTCTGCAAGGAGACAATGCGCAGCAAAAGAAAATCGACCAATCGCTTTCCTTCCATTTCAAGTACGCTTTCAGATTCAGCAAGGAATCCAACCTCGGCAGGCTCTTTCCCCATACCTATCAGGGTATTGGCATTTCCTACCATACTTTCTTTAATCCCGCTGAATTGGGAAATCCCGTGTCGGTATACGTTTTTCAAGGGTCACGTATCGCGCAACTGTCCCCCCGTCTGTCGTTCGATTACGAATGGAACTTCGGGGCTTCTTTTGGCTGGAAGAAATATGATGAACTATCCAATCCGCAAAACGTGCTGATTGGCTCCAAAATCAATGCGTACATCAATCTCGGCTTTTTGCTGAACTGGCAAGTTCACAAGTACTGGAAACTGGCGGCAGGTGTAGATCTCACCCATTTTTCCAATGGAAACACGCATTATCCCAATGGCGGTCTTAATGTTATCGGAGGAAGAATCGGCATCGTACGTACTTTGGGCGAAACGGATGAGGCGGCCGGTTCCATCACTCCCGGACGGCTCTTTATAAAACCTCACGTCAACTATGACCTAGTGGTCTACGGAGCCACCCGCAAAAGAGGACTGATCGGAGACGATGTGTCGAGTATGATTCCCGGTTCGTTCGGTGTGGCGGGCATCAATTTCGCCCCGATGTATAATTTCAACAACTATTTTCGGGCAGGGCTTTCTGCGGATGCGCAATATGATGAGAGTGCCAATCTTAAAGAGTATAGAGTGGGCGAGTATTACTCGGGCGATTTGAAGTTTCATCGTCCTCCTTTCCGCGAGCAGTTTTCCGTAGGTTTATCTCTTCGGGCAGAACTGGTGATGCCCGTTTTCTCCATCAATGTCGGCGTCGGTCGGAACCTGATATACAGCGGTGATGATACAAAAGGGTTCTACCAAGTTCTGGCTCTCAAGACTTATGTCACCCGTCATTTGTTTCTACACGTGGGGTATCAGTTGAGCAAATTTAAAGACCCCAACAATCTGATGCTGGGGCTTGGATATAGATTCCATGATAAACGATGAAAGAGTATGATAAGGTATAGGGAGGGCTTAGCTGTTTATGCCTCTTCCACTTTCACCAGTTTCCAACCCTGAAATACCAATGCGATGCATTTCAATTCTGTCGTTCCCTTGTCATGCCTGATCCATTCGCTTGCCGCATACTGTTTCAGTTGCGTTTTTGCATCAGACAGTAGCTTTTTGATTTCAGCATCCGAAGCGTCCCGTTTGGCGTATTTCACTTCAATGCAGTAGCTGTATGCCATGTCGGGAAGCTGCATCAGGCGGGGGTGGAGGAAGATGTCGGCATATCCTTTGTTGCTTTCGTATTCGGGGCGTGCGATATAGTAACTATTTAGTCCCAGATAAGCGAGAATGAAAGCTTTCACGTGTGCTTCCCCCTCTATAAATTCACGGATGCTGCTTTGGTTGTTCAGGCGTTCGACGATATATTCGAAGTAAGGATTCCAATCACCTTCGTATGCCATTTCATACATCAGTATGTTTAGCTTTTCCACTTCCAAATTGAGACCGGAGCTATCTTTGTAGATGTCTATCATGTATCCATAGAGTTGCTCGCGCACCGTTTGGTTGGGGATGGAGAGTATATTCATCGGGCCTCTAGTGCCGTTGATGGTAAGCATACCATAATAATAGAGGAGACTCTTGAAGTATTCGGTTTTTATAATATTCTCGGCCGGGAAACTGTCGGCAATGATTCCGCTAGTGGCGCCCTTCTCTACTATTTCCTGTACGACACTTGCATTTTCTCCAAAAGTCTTGTCTACGCGGATAAGGTGGCGCAGTTTGTTATAGTCGGTACGGATGTTGGCATCGAGCATTGTGTTGGGTATGCGCATGTTTAGCAGATAGCGGTTCATGAAGTAGAGCACCATGTCCGAATTGTACATGGACGGTTCGTCCAGTGCTTCGGTGGAAAAGCAATAATTATCATACCACGGTTTCATGATTTCTATCAGTTCGTCTGTAGAGTGCGGTAGGTCCCGGCGTTCTTTGTAATAATCTATCAAATCGCGTACTTCGTATTCGTTGAAACCTATCATATTATTAAATATGGAGTTGCTGCTATAATTATCCGCAATATTGAATCCGCTTGTCAGGTCGTCCATTGTCACAGGACTGACTCCCGTGAGGAAGATTCGCTCGATGACAGAGTTTGAATAATCCTTCACTACCTTGAGGAATCCGCGGAAGAATCCGTTGCCGTGGGTGATGCTGTGATAACGTTCATTGCCGTAATCTACCAGAATGTTATTGGCGAAGTTGTCATATTCGTCAAGGATAAGATATATTTTCAATCCTTTGCTTTTGGCGGACAAGCATAAGAATCCCAATATTTCGGCTGCGGTATCATATTTTTCCAGTTCTTCTGCGATATTTTTCCCTAATAGGTCACTATAATCTTTGGCAAAAGCACTCATCACCAGTTTACAATAGGTATTGAAAGTCTGTTTCAAAGTCTCCATATCGCTGGCTACACTGCTGAAGTTGAGCGTCAACACCAGATATTTGTTACGGTTGGGCGTGGGATGTTTGCCTATATATAATTCTCCGAAGCTTTCCTCGAACTTGTCTTTCTTGTTGATGTCGTAGTAAAGACCCAGCATGTTCAGGAAAAGACTCTTCCCGAAACGACGGGGACGGACAAAGAAAAAGAAACGGCTTATATTTTCTATTTTCTCTATATATTGGGTTTTATCTACATAATAATAACCATCACGGATGATAGACTCGAAGTCCGTCATCCCGTATGGTATTTTCTTGATTGCTGCCTCCATAATTGCCCTTTTTAATTATAGAGAACAAAGTTAGCTTATTTTCTTCTATCCGACAATCAAATAGAGACTTATTCCAGCGTTGGTTGTAAATTTGCCGAAGGGGAAAACTATTTCCCCTTCTTAGTTTCTATTGACTGTTCATCTCTTTCATCGCAGGATTGAGTATATATGTCTTGCAAATATAAAAAGTGATAAAAGAGGTGGACAACTAATGTGTAAATAACGTTGTTTTGAGTTTATCGGTTTCTTATATTAGCGATTATACCAAGATTTATGTCTCTATAAAAATAACCACCGGGCTCAAATACTATGCTTCCGTTATCATTAACCATGTAATAGCCATTAAAACTCTCATTCATACCAAAGTTACAATGGAGGTAAACGGAGTTTTCTTCATTAATGGCATATCCATCAACTAAAAAAGCGACTTTGTCTAGGTCACCTACGAAAACAGGATAAAGAGAAAGTAGGGATTTTTTTACAACTTCTAAATTCCAACTTTGATCATTATCGCAAGTCAGTCCGCATTGAGAAGTATTTATTTGTCTTGAAATATTTCTTATTGGGGTTTTCACTGCAATAACAGAATTTACAATCTCGGTGGAAGGTCCAGTAGCAGTCCATTTATCATAATTATAACATTCTCCCCATACAGGATATGCACCAATTGTATTGTAGACATATTTTAGTAAAGTTGCGATCATTTTTTCATTGGATTGTGTCGCTTCTTTTTCCATGGTTAATATTTCCCAATTTATATTTATTCCGTCAATGTTTAAATAAGGTCTTAAATATGCCATAGCTTGGGCAATAGCAATAGAAGCTTGTCCTGTAGGATAGTTGCCATATAGAGCTCCTCCAGGTCTGTTAGGAGATATGCGTTCATAACGTTCTACGAAAGCTTGAGGCAATAGTTGGTTATATGGAGTAAATTGATGCCAGTTTGTTCTGCAAAATGGTACAATCATTACGCTTACTTCCCCAGGTATAGACTCTACTGGACGAGAACGTGTTGATGATGTATCTTTGTAGTTTTGAATTTTTTCCATTAAAATATTTTTGGCCATTTGCATCATTATGTTGGGCCCTAAAGAGACTTGATAAACCGAATCATTGAATGAAGGCATATATGCGAGTACTTCTTGGAATCTTTTATCTCCGGAAACAATAATTCTCCCATTCTTCGGACCGTTATTTATTTCTATTTCATAAATTAAGGGGAGTTTTTCACTTGATAAAGCTCTTGTTTTTTCAGAAGCGTGTAGCCTATATGTACTTTTTATACCAAATGCAGTATTATTATCTCTAGTTCGTGGTTCGGATGTTACAGATTCGTGAAACGTTTTGGCAATTGTAAGTGCCTCACTTTCTGACAAATCATAAAGACTACTATTAGTTTCTATATTAATCTCTTTGTCTAGTTCCTCTGTACATGCTGAAATTGATACAGCAAAAATGATACATATAAATATGTTTTTTCTCATAATGTTTTTGTTTACTTAATTATTCAATTGCTGATAGAAAACATTGGATTTTTGCACCTCTTACAGATGCATTCGGATATTTTGATTTATACTTTTCAGTAAAGTCTAATACAATGATAATTGTATGGTCGTTTACTACGGCGAATCCGTGTTTAGATATGTTGTTGTTAAAGTTTAAGGTAAGGCTGTCTTTATCCCACTCGTAGGTTCCGGCCTTTTTATTATTGTCATAGTCGGATGAAGAATAATCAATTTCCACAGCTTTAGTATCTTTATCAAAAGAGTATAGTATTCCCGTTCGGTTCTTGGCAATTTCTTTTAATTCGCTCTCTATTATTTCTCGAATGTGCAGGTCACCACCATTTATCCAAGTGCTGGAGGAATCTCCTTTTTCTATGAACTTTCCAGAAAGGTAGTCGGAAATAACTTCAATCTCTGCAAAATTATCAGGATTTCTTAAGTCACGCAGATATATGGAAGTGTTTCCTACACTGTTTCCTGTGATTAGGATTGCCTTACTATCATTTTGAGGTTCAACTGTTGCTATTCGAGGATTTTCAGACTGTAATCCAAGCCCCATTTGGAATTTTTCTAAATCAGACAATATATATACAATTCTTTTTTCTCCTGCTAAAATATGTATGGAGTTGCTACTTAATTCAATGGATTCACAATTTAGTTTGTCTTCGTTTGAGCAGCTAATTGTAAATATACAGAATATCAGAAATAACAGTTTCACTTGTCTATCTACTTTTTTATCAATCAAAATGTAAGCCCTCCTAATTGAATTATTCCATTATCCTTCCAAATATAATTAACTTTTACTTCTGTGATACCGGCATCAGGATACCGTTGCTGATATTCTACTGTTTTATCACTCTGTAGGATATATCCGTATGACATTCCTGTGGCAAATTTAAAACCGAATTTCTCTGTTTTATTATCATACATTAGGGTTAAAGAGGTAATGTTCCATTCGTATGTACCTTCTTTGAATATTCCCGAATCAGTTTCCATTGTGAACTTCTTGGTTTCCTGATTGAATGTATAAGTAGCACCAATGAATGGTTTCTCTTTTTCTCGTAACTCAACTTCTATTTCTGGGGGGATTCTTAGATCTACAGCTTTTATTATTACTCCCGGATAATCAGGGTTACCTTTTAATGGAATTCCCCAATTGACAATTTCCGGACTGTTGAAGTATTTGACATATACGGAGATTTCACATGCTACCTTATTATTGTCAGCATCAATAAGTCGTATCATGGTGCTCCCACTTTTGTATGTAGCGATGCATACGCCCATTTCGTCAAGAGTTGCTGTTGCAATTTCTTGATTTTCTGATTCTAACTTATAGTTGTGCTCTGTTAAGTCTGTTTCTATGATGGCATGCCTTGTGTCTCCTTCCCATATAGAAATTGATTTCTTTTCAACTTCGTATGGCTCCTCTTCAGAGCAACCATACGAAGATGCCAGTAATAATACAATTAGTAAAAGTCTACTGATTCTCATAGTCCGGTTATTTTCTAGTTATATTATATAGCATAGTCATTTCCTGCGTGTAATATGCAATATTATTATCGTCGTCTGGAAATACAACATCGCAATCCTGCAGGTCATTGCTTGTTCTAAAGTAAACTCTAGATCTTTTCCCCCATCCCATATTTACTGACCAGTAATGGTCATATCCGGCTCGGCGTTGACGCTTCGTAATAACAACTCCATCGATAAGCCATGCGTGTCCTCCCCCATTACCTATAATCTTGCCATTGTCGTCCACAATATGTCCGGGACCACAAAGAAAAACAGGTTTTCTTTCAAATAAAGATTGTTTTGCAAGATTGCCATTAAACTTGTTATTTTGATCCCCGTAGAAATTAACCATACTCTTCAAATAATTTATGGTATTGATTGTCGGAGTTTCTGTTTGGGTGATCACTGATTTCTTATATTTTTTTCCTGTATTGACATCTAATAACTCCTTTTCTTCATAAGAGGGTCGTGAATCTGTTGCTATGGCAATTTGTGCTAATAATCCTGTAATCATATTTACTAAGTCTTCAGGCGAACTAGCTTCTGGATATCCTTGGGTAAATTTGATGAATTCGACTGAGGTTGCATAATCCCAATCAACCTTTTGATTATTTGCTAAATACATGTCTGGTTTCACTATGCTGAACAATATTCCGATTGCTACATTGGCACATCCTACAGCAAGATGTCCTTCACGCTCACCTCCATATCCGTCATAGATCATCATTCTAGGTCTGCCGTAGTTATATGGATCATTTTGAGTCCATGATACTTTGGATAAAGGATTGACAAAACCTACTACATTAGATTGAGGTCTGTTTACGCCTCCGGATTGATTTCCAGGATTATTATTTCTAGTTGATATTTCATCCGTTGTTATAATTCGGTCTTTAAAGTCAGTGTAGGAAACTTTTTTCTGCGGGATATTTAATTGTTGGGCTATTTTATGTAAAGTGGAATCCTTTTTTGTAGATCTTATATGTTCTATTTGCTGGATATCTAAAAAGACATTCTTTTTAGATAGTTCCAATAGATAACGTGCTTCCGTATCAGTTTCGGAATGCGGAGTATAATTATCCACATAGTAAAGGACTTCCGGCACTCTCTCGTCTCCACATATGACAGCCAGACTTTTATTTCCTTCATTATTGGATAATTCAACCTCGAATATTGGAACAGTGAATTCCTTGGATGTTGTCGAACGGGTATCAGCTATATTTTTAATGATGTTGTTTTCCTCGGTAACATAATACTTCTTTTTTATAGATATTTTTGTTGTTTCCGAGTTTCGTGTAGCTATTTCATCTCCAACTTCTATATTATTTTGGAAATTAGCAATAATATTGCTGATTTCTTCTAGAGTCAGTTCTTGCGGATTATCATACGCAATGCTAGCAAATTCTTCCGGAGTTAGAATTATCTGGTCATTTTCTATTTTTCTATCATCAAACTTATTGGCTATGTCGCTATCTGTGCATGATGAAAGAAATAAAGAAATGATGAGTAGATATATTAAGTATTTGTTATTTAGCATATTGTGTCTATTTAGCATAAATATTATTTAAGTAATCCATTTGCTGGGACCATTGTTCAAGGCCATTGGCATTGAAATGTGTATTGGCATCGCTGTCTAACTGGTAAAATCCGGTACATTCGTCTGCCCATCCAAAATTAGCGTGCCAGTAGACATCGTTTCTCTTTACTAGTTCGCGAGTTGAAATAGCTTTTTCTGTAACCAGTATACCGGATATGATGAAGGCGTGATCAGAAGTTAACATTAGAACCAAATGCTTGTCTCGTAATGCTGCCCATGCCATATCACCATCAAATTTTGCTTTGGGCTGGTATTTAAAGTATTTATTCATTGTGTTTAACATATTCTGTTCTGAAACTTCGCTCGCGATAACAGCATTATCCCAGTCTTTTTTAGATTTGGTTTTATTTTCGATATAGAGGTCTAAAATGAGGTACTGTGCATCAATTAAACCACCTGCACCTGGGTCATCTAATTTAGGAGTCTTTGTCATTTGATCCCAATTGGGAATGAAAGTTATACCAGTTTCCACCTCATACTTTCCTTTAGGGATTGGAAATTTAACTGGGGGGAATTTTCTACAGTGAGTATATGTCATCATCTGCGCCATGGCAATATTCACACATCCGGCAGGAACTGATGTAAAATTCTTTCCTCCATCTTGTGTTCTTACCCAGTCTCGTAGCCCATCTCTATCTATATTAGAAAACCATCCATTATAAGGTTCTTCTTGTCCCCAATTTGTTTTTACTAGAGGGAATATAGATTTATCATGATATATTTGCATTTCTATATCTCCTATTTGTACAGCTGTTGATCTGGTTGTAGGTTCTGCATCAGTAATAGTTATATAGTTTTTGACTGCCTCATAAGAAACCTCATTTATAGGTATTTCCAGTTTTTTACTAATCTTTTCAAGTGTTGGAAGTCGTAAAGAGTCTACAGCTTCTTTCATCTTTATTGTATTATAGAGATAGCTTGCTTTTGAAGCATGTAATAGTTTGCTAGCTCCTGTTTGCTCCATCATTTTTTCACTACTACATTTAGGAATGAAGGCAATGATGGCAGGAAAATTTGCATTCGCTGAAACTATAGCACGACCTATAGAAGAGCCATTACTAAATTCGATTTCGCAAATTTTCGATGTGATATCGTCATTGTTAATGGCTCTTGTTGCTTGCTCTTGTTCTTTGAATTCTCCCTCTTTATTAATAAAACTCTCTTTTACAATCTTAAAGGAAGTTGCATTGCTTCTTGTCGTTGTTCCGTTTTGCAGATTAGCAAAGGCACTTACCATGTTGAAAAGAGTTTTCTCTTCCAAATCTTTTGTTTCATCATAGGAGATGCTAAGGACTTCATCTTGTGTAAGTTTGATCTTCTTTTGAGAAATAAGATCTTCTGAAACATCATTTGTACATGAATGAACAGTGAATAGGCTGGATATTGCACATAGAAAATAGAAATGCTTTTTCATACTTTTAATTATTAAGTTGTGTATTGATTGTATGTTTAATTATTCTTACAGTATTGAGTGTTCGATATCAAACTCTCCAATGAAAGTCATGTCTTCTTCTATATAAAGAAGTTCATAATGACCGATTTGGTAGTCTTCCAAATTAATCTTGTAAGTCTCTTGCTCATTAGGAGCCAATAACACATCTTGGAATATGATATTTCCCTGCTGATCCTTTACTTGGAAAGTGACTTGATTGTCGACGTTTTCAAGAAAACGAACTTCAATAGAGTTTTCGTCTTGGGTAGCTTCTATTGGGATAGAATTTGGTGTTTTTTGGTATTTATGCCATCTTATAATTTTAGTTCTTTGTGTTGATAGATTATTGGCTTCTATTATCATGAATGGAATGCCAATTAATAATAGTAAAATGCTTAGTTTTCTCATATCTTTAATTGTTTTTTGCAAATTTATGGAGATATGAGGGGGAATGCAAATAAAAGAAGTCTTTCAGCGTGGACAAACAGTGCTTGATAATCAGTCGCTTATGATGTTTTGCGTGGACATCCTTTTATGTTGCTGATTATTTCTTCCTAAGAAGAGGATATTAGTGCATGTTTTCAATTAAATAATCATACAATGTAGCATTATTATCTGGTAATATTATATTCAGTTTTTGTCTAAGTCTGAGTCTTTTTTTTCTTACTGAGTCGACTGTAATGTTTAGTAACTTTGCTTCTGTGTTAGTGTCAAACCCTGATATATATAAACAGCAATACCAAAAGTCTTGCTCTGGTAAATCTGGGCATCGACTATATATGTATTTACGTAAATTCGGATAAATATATGTTATTTCATCTGCAATGAGTTTCCATTGCTTGTCTGTTATTAATGGCTTGTTATTTCTGGGCTTATTTTGGTTGGCTAGGTGTATTAGTTCTTTATGTAAAGGTGAATTCTCTAGAATTTTATTTTGCAATTGTTTATAGTTGGTGGTTAGGAGACTTATTTCTTCCTGCATTTTCTCATAGCTCTCATTTTTCTCCTTAAATGTATCTAACAATCTTTTTTTCTTTTCCAGTTCTAAAGAAACATAAAGTAAATCTGTCTTTATTCGGTTCAACTCTTCTTGTTGTCTTTGGATTTTCTCTTTTGCTTTCTTTCGATATAGTAGATATCCTATTATTATTAATAATAGTATTCCAATGCATATAACTAAAACTATAATGTAGCTTTGCTGTTTAATTTTTAATCTATCTACTTCTTTGCTGATCTTTAAATGATTATATTTAGACTCTATGTTCAATATCTTAGATTGGTTATCAGCATATATGATTGAATCAGTTATTTCGACGTATTCTTTCAGATTAGTAAGAGCTTCTTTATAATTCTTTTCTTCATTATAGATTTGGTAGTATAAATATTTAATGCTGTATGTATACTTTGGATTATCTTGTGGTATTTGGGATAGTAGCTCTTTTGCTTTGTTAATAGCCCCCGATGCAATATATAAGTCTATCAATGCCATATAATCGGGCATTGTTTCTCTTCCTACCAATGCTTTGAGAAAGTATTCTTCAGCTTTATCATATTTATTTTGCATTGCATAAATATTCCCTAAGGCATTGTCTATTGATGCAGTGACTTCGATATTTTTAGTATTACGTGCTGCAGAATCAGCTATAGTTAGAATTTTTAAAGCGCGTGATAACGAGTCTATGCATGCATATTCGCGTCCTACATCTCTTAATGCGCAAGCATAGCTATCTGTA
>ERZ824473.5195-NODE-5195-length-10704-cov-14.776129_pt1 | contig 10704 bp, 8 predicted proteins | sample MGYA00519874_ERZ824473 | MGnify/ENA primary metagenome ERZ824473 (study PRJEB31778, sample SAMEA3449151) | human gut metagenome | biome: human gut; feature: human-associated habitat; material: faeces | place: United Kingdom | collected 2010/2012 ... | reverse complement strand
TAACTGTGAAGGTACTGAACAGTTATCTGTGAATAGTGCTCATCTCAACAGAAGGTTAAAATATTGAAGAAAATGATTAAGCGAAAAACAGTTATATTATGTATGTTATTGCTTGGAATTTCTGTCTCCGGATGTGGGAAAACCAGGAAGGTAGATGAAGCGTCCTCCAAAGTGATCCAGATCAGTGTTGCGCCGGAAGAGACAAGTCCCACTCCGGCACCGGATCAGGTAGCTTCCGCAGCAGTTACCACCAATGGTAATCTGACAATGGTAAATACGTATCTGGCAGAGCAGGATGCAGCAGGTATCTCATCTGCGGAAAGTTCAGACAGCCAAAGTGATGCCGACAGTACAGATAACAGTGTCGACTCAGCAGATAACAATGAGCAAGACAGCAGTACATCAGATACTGAGGAATAGAAAACAGGTCATAACAGGAGCAGATTACAATGGAGAGAAGGAATATCACAGATTCTCCCATGGAAATCTATGTCCACATTCCATTTTGCATAAAAAAATGTGATTACTGTGATTTCCTTTCCGGTCCGTCAGGTCCAAAGGAGCAGGCTGATTATGTAGATGCTCTGCTTGAAGAAATCAATGCAGCAGAAGAAGGAAAAGGAAGGAGTGTATCCTCTGTATTTATTGGAGGGGGCACTCCTTCTGTTTTGGATGAGAGATTCATAGGAGAAATTTTAAATCATATAAGACGAAAATTTCAGATTGCGGATCATGCTGAGATCACCATAGAAGTAAACCCGGGGACTGCAGACAGAAACAAACTGCAGGCATACAGAACATATGGAATCAACCGCCTGAGCATAGGTTTACAGTCGCCGGATGACAGAGAACTGAAGATCCTTGGAAGAATCCACAATTATGAGCAGTTTCTGGAGACTTACAGAAGTGCAAGAGAGGCAGGGTTCGACAATATCAATATTGATCTGATGAGTGCGATCCCGGATCAGACTTATGAAGGATGGATCCACAATCTTCGCACTGTTGCAGGACTGGATCCGGAACATATTTCCGCATACAGCCTGATCATTGAGGAGGGCACACCTTTTGCATCGCGGACGCTGAATTTGCCGGATGAAGATGCGGAGTACAATATGTATGAGGCAACAGCACAGATTCTGAGAGAATATGGCTTTGAGCAGTATGAGATTTCCAATTACGCAAAGAAAGGCAGAGAATGCAGGCATAACGTGGGCTATTGGATCCGACAGGATTATCTGGGGTTTGGCCTGGGAGCTTCCGCTCTTTATGGAAAGGAACGTTTTGCCAATACACAGGATATGAAAAAATATCTGGAAAACAGCAGAACTCCGGAAAAAATAAGAGAAAAAGAGCCGCCCCTCACCAGAGAGGATGAGATGGCGGAATTCATGTTTCTGGGACTTCGTATGACCAGAGGAATCTCAAAAGCTGAGTTTGAGCGGCAGTTTGGCAGTGAGACAGATGCAATATACGGGGATGTTCTGAGAAAATATAAGTCAATGGGACTGCTTTTGGAAGAAAACGGAAGGATTTTTCTGAGCAGAGAGGGAATTCATGTAAGCAATTCCGTTATGGCGGATTTTTTGCCGTAAACGCCTTGACGAACAAATGTTCCTGTATTATACTGATGCCATGAGGATTGCGGGGCAGCGAAACTGCGCACAATCCATGAATATCATAACATACGAAAATGGTGTAACTGTCAAGGTAAGAAACAGTTATTATTTATAAATGAGAAACAGGAGGCCCACAATGGCAGCAGATACAACGAAGAAGCACTTTATCAGGATCAGAGGTGCCAATGTTAATAATCTTAAGAATTTAAGTGTGGATATTCCCAGAGATAAGTTTGTGGTATTTACAGGACTGAGTGGCTCCGGTAAATCTTCACTGGCTTTTGATACCATCTATGCAGAGGGACAGCGCCGTTATATGGAATCTCTCTCTTCTTATGCAAGACAGTTCCTGGGTCAGATGGAGAAGCCGGATGTGGAGAGCATCGAAGGTCTGCCGCCGGCCATTTCCATTGATCAGAAATCTACCAACCGCAATCCCCGTTCCACAGTAGGAACAGTGACAGAAATCTATGATTATTTCCGACTTCTGTATGCCAGAGTGGGAATCCCTCATTGTCCGAAGTGCGGAAGAGAGATTAAGAAGCAGACAGTTGACCAGATGGTAGACAGTATCATGTCTTTTCCGGAGAGAACGAAGATCCAGCTTCTGTCGCCTGTTGTGCGGGGGCGCAAGGGAACTCATGCAAAGCTTCTGGAGCAGGCAAAGAGAAGCGGATATGTACGTGTGCAGATTGACGGAAACCTGTATGAGCTTTCCGAGGAGATCAGTCTGGACAAGAATATCAAGCATAATATAGAGATTGTGGTAGACCGTCTGATCGTGAAGCCCGGGATTGAGAAAAGACTCTCAGATTCCATTGAGACAGTGCTGGATCTGGCAGAGGGCCTTCTGATGGTAGATACTATGGATGGAAATATTCACAATTTCAGCCAGAGTTTCTCCTGTCCTGACTGTGGTATCAGTGTAGATGAGATCGAACCGAGAAGCTTTTCTTTCAATAATCCTTTTGGCGCCTGTCCGGACTGTCTGGGACTTGGGTATAAAATGGAATTTGATATTGATCTGATGATCCCGGATAGATCTCTGAGTATCCTGGATGGTGCCATTGTGGTCACAGGATGGCAGTCCTGCACAAATGAGGGAAGTTTTTCCAGGGCAATCCTGGATGCTCTTGCCAGAGAATATGATTTCAGCCTGGCAACACCTTTTGAGGAGTATCCGGAGAAGATACAGGACATTCTGATCAACGGAACTAATGGACATTCTGTAAAGGTTTACTATAAAGGGCAGCGCGGAGAGGGCGTTTACGATGTGGCGTTTCCGGGGCTGATCCGAAATGTGGAGCAGCGTTACAGAGAGACAGGCTCTGATGCCATGAAGCAGGAGTATGAATCTTTCATGCGCATTACTCCATGTAAAACCTGTAAAGGTCAGAGACTGAAGAAGGAATCACTGGCTGTGACTGTGGCGGATAAGAATATTTATGAGGTCACCAATCTTTCCATAGAGAAGCTGAAAGCCTTTCTGGCGGATATGCAGCTCTCCGAGCAGCAGCAGCTTATCGGCAGACAGATTCTGAAGGAAATCAGGGCAAGGGTAAGTTTCCTGTCAGATGTAGGACTGGATTATCTTTCATTGGGACGTGCGACAGGAACTCTTTCCGGCGGCGAGGCGCAGAGAATCCGTCTGGCTACCCAGATTGGTTCCGGGCTGGTAGGAGTTGCCTATATTCTGGATGAACCGAGTATCGGACTTCACCAGAGGGATAATGACAGACTTCTTGGTTCTCTGATGAAACTGCGTGATCTTGGAAACAGCCTGATCGTTGTGGAGCATGATGAAGATACCATGCGTGCCGCAGACTGTATTGTAGATATAGGTCCCGGTGCAGGGGAGCATGGCGGACAACTGGTTGCCATGGGAACTGCAGAGGATTTGATGAAGAACGAGGATTCCATCACAGGAGCTTATCTGAGCGGAAAATTAAAAATCCCGGTACCTTTGGAGAGACGGAAGCCAACCGGTTTTCTTACTGTCAAGGGGGCGGCAGAGAATAATCTCAAGAATATCGATGTGAAGATACCTCTTGGGATCATGACCTGTATCACAGGAGTTTCGGGCTCAGGTAAGAGCTCTCTGATCAATGAGATTCTTTATAAACGCCTGGCAAGAGATCTGAACCGGGCAAGAGTGATTCCGGGAAAACATAAGGATATTCTGGGAACAGACCAACTGGATAAGGTTATCAATATTGACCAGTCACCTATTGGCCGTACTCCACGTTCCAATCCTGCGACTTATACCGGGGTATTTGACCAGATCAGAGATCTTTTTGCAGCAACAGCAGATGCCAAGGCAAAAGGATATAAGAAAGGACGATTCAGTTTTAATGTAAAGGGCGGAAGATGTGAGGCATGCAGCGGTGACGGTATTATCAAAATTGAGATGCATTTCCTTCCGGACGTATATGTACCATGCGAGGTCTGCAAAGGTAAGAGATATAACAGAGAAACCCTGGAAGTAAAGTATAAGGATAAGAATATTTACGATGTGCTGAATATGACGGTGGAGGAAGCACTGACTTTTTTTGAGAATGTTCCTTCTATTAAAAGAAAGATACAGACTCTTTATGATGTAGGACTTTCCTATATCCGGCTGGGACAGCCGTCCACAGAGCTTTCCGGAGGAGAGGCACAGAGGATCAAGCTTGCCACAGAGCTGAGCAAGCGCAGCACAGGTAAGACTATCTACATTCTGGATGAGCCTACCACAGGTCTGCATTTTGCGGATGTGCATAAGCTGGTGGAGATTCTGAAACGATTATCGGAGGGCGGTAATACAGTAGTTGTGATCGAGCATAATCTGGATGTGATTAAGACCGCAGATTATATCATTGATATCGGACCGGAGGGTGGAGACAAAGGAGGTACCGTAGTTGCTCAGGGAACTCCTGAGGAGGTGGCACAGTCACCGGTTTCCTATACCGGAAAATATGTAAAGAAATATCTGAAATAATCTTGAAATCATATTGCAGGACTTTCTTTTTAAATGGAAGTTGTATATAATAGAAGAGATTATTTATAGCAATTCTCGTAAATAATATATTTTGATCCGGCTTATCAGGATGTGAAGCCCTGTTGGACTGTTTTGATCGCATTATTTTATGGAGTTGTTATAACTAAACCGGATAAGTCCCCGGTAGAGACTGTAAAAAGTAATGATCAGTTGAAGGGGATGAGGAGAACGTAAGAACAGAAAGGGGATTTCCATGCCGACAAGTGATATTGGAATTGACCTGGGAACCAGGAACAGTCTGGCTTATTCTACAGGAAAGGGGCTTGTGCTAAATGAGCCTTCGATCGTAGTTTATGATAAAAATACAGAGAAGATACGTGCGATCGGTGAAGAAGCCCGTCTGATGGAAGGGCGCATTACTTCAGATATGGAGATCATCCGTCCCATCAGACAGGGCGTGATCGTTGATTATACAGTTACAGAGAAGATGTTGAAATACTTTATATCCAGAGCAATAGGAAGAAGAGCTTTCCGCAAGCCCAGGATCAGTATCTGTGTTCCCAGTGGAATTACAGAGATTGAGAAAAAGGCAGTGGAGGAAGCAACCTATCAGGCTGGTGCCAGAGATGTCTATATGGTGGAGGAACCTATAGCTGCGGCAATCGGAGCCGGGGTGGATGTGACCAAGCCCTTTGGAAATCTGGTCGTAGACATTGGAGCCGGAACTTCGGATGTTGCGGTTATCTCTCTTGCGGGGGTTGTGGTTTCCGCTTCTGTGAAAGTTGCAGGGGACACTTTTAATCAGGCTATACTGAACTATGTGAGAAAGAATCATGGACTTTTTATCGGAGAAGATATGGCAGAGAAGATCAAAATTCAGATTGGTACGGCTATAGAGGAATCAAATCCGAGAACAATGGAAGTAAAGGGGAGAAATGTGATCACCGGTCTGCCGAAGACAGTGACACTTACCTCAGAAGAAATACGTGTGGCGTTAAAGGATGCTACAAGCCAGATTGTGGAGACTGTTCATGGAATTCTGGAAAAGACACCGCCGGAACTGGCTGCGGATATTGTAGACAGAGGAATCGTACTTACAGGCGGCGGTGCCCTTCTTCATGGGATGGATACACTGATCGAGCAGAGAACCGGAGTAAGTACACTGACTGTGCAGGATGCAATGAGCGTGGTCGCAGTGGGAACCGGTAAGTATGCAGAGGTAATGGCACGTTTTGACGGATAAAGCAGGAGGTACTGCACAGTGCAGTGCCTTTTTGCGTTGTCAGAGGATCAAAGAAGCAGGAGGTGTGGAGAAAAGCACATGAGTGAAACTGTCACAGGATACATAGATCATGTTATTTTCAGAAATGAAGATAACGGATATACAGTTATGGTACTGAAAGGTACAAAAAAAGAGGAAGAGCTGACCTGCGTGGGAAGTTTCCCTGCGATCACACAGGGGGCATCTATTGAAGCAACCGGAGTATATATCCATCATCCGGTATATGGCAAACAGTTTCAGATCAGTTCTTTTACAGAGAAGATGCCGGAGGATACATATGGAATAGAACGTTATCTGGGTTCGGGCGCCATCAGGGGAATCGGTGCTGCGCTGGCTGCCAGGATCGTGCGGAAGTTTGGAGATGACACACTCCGTATCGTAGAAGAAGAGCCGGAGCGGCTTGCAGAGGTAAAGGGGATCAGTGAGAAAAAAGCCCGGGAGATCGCTGCGCAGGTAAGTGAGAAGGCAGAGATGCGAAAAGTAATGATCTTTCTGCAGAAATATGGGATTTCCCTGAACCTGGGCGCAAAGATTTATCAGAAATATAAGGAATCTGTCTATACGATCCTTCAGGAGAATCCTTACAGACTTGCGGAAGATATTTCCGGTGTGGGATTTAAGATTGCTGATGAGATTGCTGCCAGAGTCGGTATTCACGCAGACTCAGATTACAGAATCCGCAGCGGAATGCTGTATACTCTTCTGCAGGCTTCGGGAGAAGGACATACTTATCTTCCGAGGGAACAGTTATTTACAAGATGTGCCAGACTTCTGGGAGTAGATGAATCCTATATGGAGAAACATCTTATGGATATGGTTATTGACAGGAAGCTGGTGCTGAAAGAAAAAAGCGGAGAAACTATCGTTTATCCGGCACAGTATTATTATCTGGAACTGAACACTGCCAGGATGCTTAATGAACTGAATATTGTGTGTCCTGAGGATAAAGAGCTTGTCAGGCACAGAATTGAGCTGATCGAGAAAGAGACAGGAACTGTTCTGGATGAAATGCAGAAGAGAGCAATCACTGAAGCAGCGGATCGTGGACTCTTTATTCTTACAGGAGGCCCCGGTACAGGTAAAACGACAACGATCAATGCGATCATCCGCTTTTTTGAGGGAGAAGGTGCAGAGATTCGGCTGGCTGCACCTACCGGACGTGCTGCAAAGAGAATGACAGAGACTACCGGATATGAGGCGCAGACAATTCACCGTCTGCTGGAACTGAATGGAATGCCGGAAGAAGAGAGGGACGGGCATTCAGCTAAATTCGAGAGGAATGCGCAGAATCCGCTGGAGGCAGATGTGATCATTATTGATGAAATGTCTATGGTGGATATCCATCTGATGCATTCTCTTCTTCTTGCAGTGGTAGCAGGAACCAGACTGATCCTTGTGGGGGATGAGAATCAGCTTCCGAGTGTAGGCCCGGGCAATGTGCTGAGAGATATTATCCGAAGCAGATGTTTCCCTGTAGTGGAACTGACTAAGATATTCAGACAGGCATCAGAGAGTGATATTGTTGTAAATGCTCATAAGATAAATAAGGGAGAACAGGTTCAGATCAATAATAAGAGCAGGGATTTCTTTTTTCTGAAGAGATATGATGCAGATATCATTATAAGAGTAGTGATTGCGCTGATCCAGGAGAAACTGCCGCGCTATGTAGATGCCAAACCCTTTGAGATACAGGTACTGACACCTATGAGAAAGGGACTTCTGGGAGTAGAGCGGCTGAATCAGATTCTGCAGAGATACCTGAATCCGCCGGAAGACGGGAAATCCGAGAGGGCGGTTGGAGACCGGCTGTTCCGCACAGGGGACAAGGTCATGCAGATCAGAAATAATTATCAGATGGAATGGGAAATCCGGGGACGATATGGGGTTGTCATTGAGAAAGGCGTGGGAGTATTTAACGGAGACACCGGAATCCTCAGGGAAATCAATGAATTTGCTGAGACAGCAGAAGTGGAATTTGAGGATGGACGTTTTGCAATGTACTCGTTCAAACAGCTGGAGGAACTGGAACTTGCATATGCTATTACAATCCACAAGTCTCAGGGATCTGAGTATCCGGCAGTCATACTTCCATTGCTTTCCGGACCACAGATGCTTTTAAACAGGAACCTTCTTTATACCGCAGTTACCAGAGCAAGAAAATGTGTGACAGTTGTGGGAAACGAGGAGACCTTTGCAGAGATGATACACAATGAAAAACAGCAGAAGAGATACAGTGCACTGGATGAACGGATCAGAGAACTGAGTGAGACTACAGGGGATAATAATACAGATGGTGAAGAATGATATTGCAGACTGTGATCTGATGACTGAATAATAACAGAGAAAAATTTATTCCGATAATATGAGAAATACAGAAATACAGAGGATAGCAAAACAGAGAGTAAAATAGTGGAAGGAAATGGAAATGAAACGGTTTCTGAACATGGTTGCTGATATTTTTTACCCGAGATGCTGTCCGGTCTGTCAGAAAATACTGGCAGATCAGCGAAGGATGATCTGTCCGGAATGCGAGAAAGAACTTCGTCCGATTGGTCATCCCAGATGTTATAAATGTGGAAAACCCATAGAAACAGGGGAATACTGCAGAGACTGTCAGAAACACAGGCATATGTATGAACAGGGAAGAGGTATTTTTGTTTATGATGGCATAATGAGAAGATCTGTTACCAGATATAAGTACTATGGATGCAGAGAATACGGTGATTTTTATGCCAGAGCAATGTATCGATATGCGCAGAAAGAATTGCGGGAATGGAAGCCGGATCTGATTGTGCCGGTTCCGGTACACAGGTCGAAGGAGCGGCAGAGAGGTTTTAATCAGGCTGCATATCTGGCGGAGAAACTCGGTCATTATACCGGGATTTCCACAGATGTCAATATTGTGCAGAAAGTTTTAAAGACAAAGTCGCAGAAAAAACTGAATGCTTTGCAGAGAAGAAAAAACCTGGAAAAAGCGTTCTGCGTGACCGGAGATGTCAGGGGAAAGAATATCCTGGTGATAGATGATGTGTATACAACAGGAAGTACGATCGATGCAATGGCCGGATGCCTGAAGAGAAAAGGTGCCGGAAATGTTTATTTTCTTACGGTTTGCATAGGCAGGAGATAAGAAAAAACACTTTTCATACATAATGATATATGTTACAATTAATCTGTATGATTATATGAATGATATCAGGTTGTTGCTGAGAACAGAGTGAACAGTAATAGCGGATTATAGCAAAAGGAAAAGCATACAGTAAGGAGTAATTTATGTTAAATGAAGAGAAGATAAAAATCATGAATAAACTTGCCATGTATGAACAGGGTGAAGGAAAGAAATATCTTCCGGTCAGCAGGTACTACCGTAGTGATTATATCGGACTTGCCATGATTAAGAATTTTTTCCTTGTTACGATTGGGTATTGCCTGATTCTGGCCGGTATCGCAGCATATTTTGCTGAATATCTGATAGATAATGTTCATAAGATGAACCTTGTTTCACTGGGCGTGGAAGTTATTCTGGGGTATGTGGCAGTGCTGGTACTGTTTTCTGTCCTGACATATATCCAATATACGGTGAAATACCATAAAGCAAAGAAAAGTGTGAAAAATTATTATGAAGAACTTACACAATTAAGTAAAATCTACGGTCGCGAAGATAAAAAATCTTCAGCCAGAGGAGTTACAGGAGGATATAAAAAATGACAGCATTACTCGAATTAAAACAGCGAATAAAGAATTTATACAGCCAGTATGAGATTTATATCCTGCCTGTCTTACGTTTCGTTCTGGCAATGGTTTATTTCATATGGATCAATACCAATATGGGATATATGAAGCAGATCGATAATATATTTATTGTTCTGATCCTTGCACTGATCTGTTCCATTCTTCCTTCGGGTGTAATGATTTTTGTAGGATTTGCCCTGATGGTCGCACATGGTTATGCACTGGGGATAGAAGTTGCAGGTTTTATGCTTGTGCTGATCCTGTTTATGGCAATTCTCTTCCTGAGATTCAGTTCAGACAATAATTTAGTACTTGTATTTACACCGCTTTCCTTTGGGTTCAGTGTTCCGACGCTTCTTCCTATCGGAAGCGGACTTTTGTGCAATGCGTTTTCTGCACTTCCTGCAGGCTGCGGAGTGATTATTTACTATTTTATACGTTTTATACGTGTACAGCATAAACTTCTGGAAAACCCGGATGTTGCCATAGCTGACAAATTAAAACTTCTGACAGATGGAATCGTGCAGAACTGGGGAATGTGGATCACAGTGATTGCCTTTATCGCAGTGATTCTGCTGGTGAATCTGATACGTACCCGCTCTTTTGACTATGCATGGAGAATTGCCATTATTGCAGGTGGAGTTGTGTATGTTCTGATGATTATTGCAGGTGGATTTTATTTTAGACTGGATATTGATGTTGTTACGCTGATCATTTATACAGTGATCTCTGTGGTGATAGGATTACTTCTTGAATTCTTTGTATTTGGTGGTGACTATACCCGTACCGAGAGACTGGAATATGAGGATGATGAATATTATTATTATGTAAAAGCAGTGCCGAAAGCCTGTGTCACAACATCTGAAAGAAGTATAAAGAAGATTAACGGAAGTTCCACAAAGGATGAAAGACCGGCACAGGATAACGTTGTTTCTTATGCGAATCCTATTTTTCATGGTGGTGAGAAAGCAGTGACGACAGATGAGGCTGCAGCACCTGTAGAGAGAAAGAAAGATATTGATAGCGTGGATTTTGAGAAGAAACTGGAAGAATCATTAAAAAATCTGTAAAAAGCAGTTTCCGGTAACGATGAGACA
>ERZ824473.5192-NODE-5192-length-10716-cov-8.437201_pt1 | contig 10716 bp, 8 predicted proteins | sample MGYA00519874_ERZ824473 | MGnify/ENA primary metagenome ERZ824473 (study PRJEB31778, sample SAMEA3449151) | human gut metagenome | biome: human gut; feature: human-associated habitat; material: faeces | place: United Kingdom | collected 2010/2012 ... | reverse complement strand
CATACCTCCAAATAAAATCGAAAATATTTTCCAACTTTTTTCGTCTTGCAGAAAATGGCACATAGCTATGCTATGTGAACCACTGAAAAACGAGCAGAATATTCTTTACATACATCTCGTTTTGCAGTATGACCAAGAAGAGAAGTGGGAATCCTTAACGTGAGAATGTAAGAATGTAAGAATGTAAGTACAAGGATTGGGATTCAAGTCATGACCCCCTGCAACTCACAAACTCACAAACTCACATTCTTACGTTAAGAAAAATGGATGCGATACGGAGCCAAAGAAATAGTATATATAATATTAATATTATATATACTATTTCTTTGAGGTCCATTTACCCCACTTTTAGCCTCTTTCTCAAAATCCTTAACGTAAGAATGTAAGAATGTGAGAACGTGAGTACAACCACCACAAAACCATTCAACTTCGTGCTGAACAAATCTGTAAAATTCTAAATATCTGCTACTTACAAGCAAATTGTTAGCGCGCGCCGAATCTCTCTGCTCCAGCAGAGGTTATCACATTTACTTTCGTTAACAAATCAAGAAAATGCCCCACCCTACTCTCCCCACCCCAAAAAACTGGGGAAAAGAGAAGAGATTCCAAAGAAAATGCGTAACTTTGTGGGGTCGTTTGACTGCATCGACAAAGCTAAAATATGCCCTGCGGCAGCCATTTGCACAACAAAAACAACAATTTACCCCGCGTATTCAGCGGCTCGGAAGCAGAGCCAGCAACAAAGGAAAAGAAAAGAATGATGAAACATAACTATCTGACAACCAACCATTTCGGGGGGGGGTAATTCCGTAATTTCGGGATTAACCTCAGTTTTTCATACCTCTACAAAAAGACGGCTTTTATCGTGTCAAAGGGCGATAATTGCCGTCTTTTTGCGTTTTTTGCCACTGAAAGCACAAGATACGAGTACGTACACCTCATTGATGAAGCCGAGGAAACGGCCACTGTCGATACCACTACTCTCGGCAACCAGGGTTCGAGCTTCGATTTTGACACCTGCGATAGCGAACCTATCGAGGTCGATCTGAACCCGCAAACAAGATAGCTCATAGCAAAGTTTCCCCGAGGACAAACTGTGTGTTCGAATGTCATGGCTTCTCTTCAAACAGCCAAGATAGACGAATTCCTATAAGCTCCGGAGAGAAACTTCGATATTGGTCAAAAAAAACCTAGCGAACATTCATTTTTCAATCGTTAGGTGACTAATCGGAGCATTACCAAATAATTGTCAAGAATAAAAGAATGGACGATAATAACATGTACGACAATTGGTCTGAAATTATAGCAATAATGAAAACTGTCATCAATCATGGCGGGAGTCGGGCTGAGTTAAGAATTGCCGTAGAAAGCACTCTTCGAACCCTGGGATGGAGAGCCACTACAGGGTCCATGAAGACAGATTTCACTACTAAATCTGGGCGAAAAATAGATATTGTGCTGGGCGAAAAGCAACTTGACAATGTTTTCCGCGCAGTACTTCCTATATATGCAGACAACGAGCACCCCAAGGGTGAAGATTGGTCTGACTTTATTACAGAAATAATGTCTGACATAGATGCGCGGATAGCAATAGTGGCGGGAAGTACTTTTGAGCTATTCTTTATGGACGATGTATCACACAAAGCTGTTAGTGTCGCACAGGCCTCTTTGGTCCTTAGTGATAAAATCGGGATCCAGCTTTCTTCATTATTATCCGTTTCTGATTTTAACGAAGCGAACTTGGTTAACTATTTTGACACTTTGTACAAAGAAAACCTATCTGCAAAGAAATTGGACGCAATCATTCATTCGATTGTTAACAACAAGTCGAAGTCGAAAGATGTTTTAAGACAATACCTGAAAAATGAAGGATTTGAAGAAAACATCGTTGAAGAGGCGCTATACAATGTGGACATCAACATTTTCTTTAAAGCATCGGCTCCTTCCGAACAAAAAAACAAGGAAGTCCATATTGACACGCCATCAAACAAGACAGGGAGTGACAATACGCATTTTTCTCTTAACGGTGGTGATTTTTTACCCAAGAGGCAATTTGTCCTAAATGTGATATCACAATATGTAAAAGATAATCCAAATGTCACTTTGGCAGAATTGGAATCTCGCTTTCCGTCCGACATTATAAGTAAGAAAAGAGGAGTAGTCAGAGCGTGGTCTCAAGTAAAAAAATGGGCAGAACAAAATGGTCAAGACATATTCTCTCGCTATTTCTCAAAAGAAGAACAAAGAATAACATTGCACGATGAAACGGAAATTGTTGTTAGTAACCAATGGGGAGCTCGAACTTTTCCTCGTTTCTTGGCAATAGCACAACAATTATACACAATAACAAGTGATGTTCCATATACAGGTGGAGAAGTCTCCGAAAAAGTAAGGAAACCAAGCGGGGAAAGAGCTGAAAATTTCAAATTCAGCATGGTTGGAATCAAAACTGGTGAAACCATTGTGTTTACTCCAACAAACATAAATGTGGAAGTTGTATCTGATGATTCTATTGAATACAATGGAGAGGTTTACCGGTTATCCCGATTTGTGCGATCTTATCTTCCAGACAACAGGAGAACTTCGTCAAACAGCTATAGAGGACCTGACTATTTCTCATATAAAGGAAAAACATTAACAGATATGAGACAAGAAGTCTGTAAAGAACAAGTGCGGCCACAGGATTCAGAAGGCCAAAACGACAAAAATAACAAGGCCATCCAAATCTCCTTGGATTCGTACAACACGTTTAAAACAAAAAAATGAACATCATAAGATTTACCTTTATAGACTTGTTCGCGGGCATCGGAGGGTTCCACACGGCAATGCATAGTGTCGGTGGAAAATGTGTTTTTGCGAGTGAATGGGACAAATACGCAAGAATTTCATACGAAGCGAATTACAAGGATATAGAACCAACGTTATTCAAAAAAGATAATGATGGCAACTATTTGTATTTCAATGAAGACATAACAAAGGCTGATCCAACAGAAATCCCTGTGTTTGATGTTTGTTGTGGCGGTTTTCCATGCCAACCCTTTTCAGTTGCAGGACAAAGACGTGGTTTTGAGGACACAAGAGGTACGTTGTTCTTCAATATTGCAAACATTATAAAACAAAAGATTGAAACTGGCAATCCTCCTAAGGTATTGTTTTTGGAGAACGTAAAAGGACTCAAAAGCCACATGAAAGGAGAAACCCTAAAGACCATTCTTGCCACCTTGGAAGAACTTGGCTATGCCTATAACTATGAAGTCCTCAATGCCAAATATTTTGGTGTGCCTCAAAATAGAGAGCGACTTTTTATCATTGCATGGTACAAAGACTTGGTCAATGCAGATGCTTTCAAGTTTCCCTATGGTATTGCTCCTAATGGAGAAACCATATATGAGAAAACGAAAGATTTGGCTGACAAAGTGATAAAAACAAAAGTATCAGACATATTTGAACCCGAGAAGACAATGGATGATTACTATACCATAAGTGATAAAATGTGGATAGGACATCAAAGGAGAAAGGAACGTAATAGAGCTAATGGTAAGGGTTTCGGTTATTCCTTGTTTAATTCCAATAGCGTATACTGCAGCACCATATCTGCAAGATACTGGAAAGACGGAAGCGAAATACTTATAGACCAATCAGACAAAGGGCTTAACCCTCGCCGCCTCACTCCAGTAGAAGCAGGACGCTTGCAAGGATATAGAATACTTGGAAACGGATGGCAGAATCCGAACTGTGCAGATAATGACAACTACAATTCAAAGAACCTTGAGTTTAAGATTGTTGTTTCACGCAAGGAAGCATACCACCAGTTTGGAAATAGCGTTGCCATACCTGTAATAAAGAGGCTGGCTAAAGAAATTGTTGAACAATTATTGAAGGCATGATATTATGAAAATAATAGAGTCTACTCAGATTCTAAAGAATCTAAAAGTGGTACTTGCAGCAGCAAGGAGCCGCTTTACTCACGATTTTGTCATGCAGGAAGTAGTTTTGAACGACACATTCAAAGACGCTTTCCGTAACTATTTGCTAACCAAAGACTGGGAGGTTGAGTATTTTGACAAAACTACAGTTGTCACAAGCTCTATAGGGCTGCAAATTTATATAGCAAATCAATGGTTTGTTATAGCATCCTACTTTGTTGATTTTTGCACCGAAATGCTAACTTACAGAACATTGTTTGTCAAGATATGCAAGCGCATGGGCATGAGCGCAATAGCAATGAAGGAATACGCAACTAAATTAAAGAGGCTTCCGACCGAGAAAGATAAAGAAATTTTTATCAATGTCGCAATGACTATGCTAAGAGATGACTTCCCTGGAAGAGAAGACGAATACGATACTGTTGCTGCATTTTTGTGGAGTTTTGTTAGTGATTACAACTGGTGGGCTGGTAGTAAAACTGTTGATCGCCATGATTTTTACGTATCAGCATTGTTGAACCAAATGAAAGTAGTCAACAGCAACTCTGAATACTTGGCAATGATAGTCAATTCGTATGCAAGCACCTTGAAACTTCGTCTATTGGTCGAAAGTGTTGATAATTTTACGATCGGCATGAAAGAGAACAATTATGAGGAAAAAAATGAGGAGAAAACAGATCTTGGACTAGTCGCTGAGCCACAACACAGCATAAGGAAAGCTTCGACAAGTAGCAAACGAATATCAATCAGCGCTGCAAGTCTTGAACGTTTCCAATCTCAAGGATAGATATGAAAGCAAGTTGGATTATATACGATCACCATTTGGCATTGCAAGATGGAAAGAATGTCTATCACCCCAATGCCTCGGATATTTATGACCTATTGTCAAAAGATGAAAGCGAGAAAAAAAATGATATAAGTTGCGACAATCCGGCAAAAGACTTGCCTAACATCAGGTTTTCAAAAATAGGCTCTTCACTACATATAAAATTGACTAACAATGATAGTGGAGAAATCACATGCAATATAGAAGCATTGAGAAAAGGGACATTTGTTCCTGTAGATGTGATCGAGGGCACCATTATAGACCAGTGTGTCAGCAACAACACTTGGTTCTATCTCTCTGGTAATAATCTTTATGTACAAGAACTATTGGATTGTACTGGTATAAAGGAAAATGGGCGGATATCCATTCGACAACACCTTAAATTGATAGAATTGGAACTTCTAAATGGTACAAATCTGTTAGAAAACAAAGTAGATGCTTCGCATCTAAAGAAGCCCATAGATAACGAGGAAGAACCACCAACTACTCTTAAGGCAACGCTCTTCCCTTACCAAAAAACTGGTTTCCTGTGGATACAAAGTATGTTGGAGGAATGTAACGGATGTATTCTCGGCGATGAAATGGGATTAGGCAAAACCATGCAGGTAATAGCGGAGATGCTGAGTCTGAAAGCAAGACTAGAAACTCCGATGCTTGTTGTTGCACCTATTTCATTGTTGGTTAACTGGCAACGTGAATGCGCGATATTTGCCCCGTCTCTAAATACAACAGTTCATTACGGGCAAGACCGTATAAGCAATTATAGAGATCTACAAAAATACGACGTTATAATAACTTCATACACCACTGTCGTGAACGACATTCATATGCTAAATATGATAAAATGGAAATTTGTAGCATTAGATGAAGCTCAAAATATAAAGAATCCCTTCAGTGCAAGAGCAAGGGCTTGTAAAAACATAAACAGAGAAAGAAGTATCGCTGTGTCAGGAACCCCCTTTGAAAATCATATAACAGATATTTGGTCGCTCATTGATTTTGTTCAGCCTGGGCTTCTTGGCTCCCTAGAAAACTATAAAGAAACCATAACAGACGATGTGTCGGGGGGAGAGAAAATTGAGCCAATACTTAGTCCGCTCATGATAAGGCGGTTGGTGGCAGATGTTGCTAAAGATCTGCCAGAAAAAGTAGTTTCGACACAAGCTTTACAAATGTCTGAGATGGAGTGTATTGAGTATAATAAGTACTTGTCCTTCCTAAAGAGCAATGTCGATAGCGACAAAGTAAGTTTGGGAATGCTACAACAGCTACGAATATATTGTACTCATCCTTTTGCAATATCGGGAACCAATGAGTCTGCCGATCCGACAGAAGTGTCTATAAAATACCAACGATTCTGCGAAATAGTTGAGGAAATTGTCAGCAGAGAAGAGAAAATAATTGTATTTACCTCATACAAAAATATGTTTGAGATATTCAAAAATGATATTCCAAAAAGATTTGGAATAAAGCTATGGACAATTAATGGCGAAACGCCTGTGGCTGAACGGCAGCATATTGTTGACAGATTTAACAATTTGAATGGAGCTGCAATGCTCATACTCAACCCGAGAGCAGCAGGGACAGGGTTGAATATAACAGGAGCCAACCATGTCATTCATTACAACTTGGAATGGAATCCTGCATTGGAGGATCAATCTTCTGCAAGAGCATACAGACGTGGTCAGAAAAAGACGGTATTTATATACCGCTTATATTATACTAACACCGTAGAACAAGTAGTCAATGAAAGAATAGAACGAAAACGCAATATAGCTTCTTCTGCTGTTATCGGGAATGATGGACATAGTCAAGACAGAGCAGACATACTAAGAGCGTTAGAATTAATACCTACAATAAGAAAAAATAATTGAAATCTATGATAATAACTTCCCAAACTAAAACCGCAGAGGATTTTGAACTTCTGCCAGATCCTGAACGAATAGTTAATGGATTAAGAGATACCGGTTATAACTTTAATACAGCTATTGCCGATATAGTAGACAATTCGATTGCCGCAAATGCGACAAAAGTGAACATTGAAGTCAATATGGATCCTAATAAGAACATTAGGGTTTACATTGCAGACAATGGATGCGGAATGGACTTGGATGGTCTAAAAAACGCAATGAAATATGGTTCAAAGGAGCGCACAGAAAAGAACAGTCTCGGAAAGTTCGGACTTGGTTTGAAAACTGCTTCTACTGCATTTTGCAAAAAATTCTCTTTGCTCTCAAGAACAGCAGAAGAAATGGAGTTGCGCAAGGTGCAGTGGGACTTGGACTATATCGCAGCTAAAGGCTCTTGGATGCTTCAATTTCCAACTATAGAAGAAGATGAAGAGGAAATGCTGAACATGGTGGCAGGAGAAGGATCCGGCACGCTACTTGTATGGGATAGATTAGATCGGTTGATGAAAGATTACAAGACTTTAAAGAATGCGCAAAAGGGTCTTGTTAAGATACTTGATGATCTCAAGTTTCATCTTTCCATGGTATTTCAAAGGTACATTGACGTAAATGACACACGAGCAAAAAATGTCGAGATTGTTGTGAATACAGACACTATTAAGGCGTGGGATCCCTTTTGCACAAAGGAAGAAAGGACCGAGACTTTACAAGAGGAGGATGTCCCTGTAGATATGCCTGACGGCTCGCAAGCATTGTTTCATATTTCAGCTTATATAATACCAAAGAAAGGTGAATTTTCTTCTATCGAAGCAGAGAAGGAAGCACGTGGTAGCAATGACTTTCAAGGAATATATGTATATCGTGAAAATCGTCTTATTCATAGTGGGGACTGGTTCGGCTTTATGAAAAAAGAGCCGCACTTTTCCCTGCTTCGTGTAGATTTCTCATTTGATTATAAGATGGATGAGCTACTAAGTATCGATATAAAGAAGTCGAGAATTCTTCTTATTGGCGAATTGGCACAATACATCATCAACTTTCTTGGGGCACCAAGACGTGAAGCTGAAAAACGTTATCGCGACAAAGAAAACAAAGCTGTACATGAAAAGGGGGAAAATGCACACATACCCTCTAATCAAAACATCGACAGTAAAGCGCCTGATCTTGAAGGATCGAAAATCACCCCCAAAGGAGAAGACAGTGCTGAAATCAGCAATAACAACGGAACATTCACCAAAACAATCTCAATTAAGAGCAATGTAGACCCTAAGCAAAATCGTGTCATCCCTGTTCCCACGATCGAGGGTAATGCCCTGTGGGAGCCAGCTTTGGCAGATGGCAAGCATGCTGTAAATATTAACGAAACGCATCCTTACTATAAAAAAATATACGGACCTTATCTTGCACAGCATTTAGTGGTCGAAGGATTGGATGACTTGTTATGGGCTTTGGCAGAAGCAGAGAATACCACGTGCTCTCCCTCAAGCATTGAGAACTACGAAGATATGAGATTTACTGTTTCTCGAATACTAAAGAGACTAGTAGCAGATTTGCCAGACCCAGAACAAGAAGGTTAATAATTGAGATATGGAAGCATTATGTATTAAACTGAAAAGTGTTTTAGAACGCCACTTTTCAATGCCCTTTGAAGTATCTTCGTCGCTGGTTGACGGTGAAGAACACTATACTTGTACCCCTCTAACGAAGGCGCAATGTTCTTTGATGTCAGAGTTTATATACATAATCATATAAGACTTGTCATTGAGATATACCCACAAAAACATGGTGGGTATATTCTCAAAGACATGGCGTCGGCAGAGGTGTCCAAAAGAAAGCGCTTCGAAATATATAAGGAAATGCTTGAAGATAAAGGAGCGAAAATAGTTTTTCTTGTAAATGGAAGTAATATCTTTACTAATGAGTGGCCAAAACTATGGCGTTCTTTTATGTGCAAGATCGTCCTTGTTCCGATATCAGACAGTGATTCTTCCGAAAAGGAATTTTCTGTTATTTCTGAATGGTTGAAATATTGCTTTGAATTTATTTTCTCGCTGCTAACCATTACAGATATTAACGATAAAGGAGATAATATCACATCAATTCAGACAGAAGGCACTCCTACAGAAATACGCTCCATACGATATGAGCGAAATCCAATCAATAGACAACTATGCTTGCATAGAAAAGGATATAACTGTGCAGTATGTGGCATGAATTTCTATGATATATATGGGAAAATAGGTTATCATTATATAGAAGTGCATCACACTACTCCTGTTTCAGCGATGACGCCTGGATATGTGTTTGATGTTGATAGAGATTTAGTACCATTGTGCTCTAACTGCCATGCAATGGTACATAGAAGAACACCACCTTATACTGTGGAAGAATTAAAGGGAATTATAAAAAAGTGATTTTTTCAAAAGAATCCCTGTTTTTAGTGTGAAAAGATCATCCATCTTTAATAGTTTACTATCCTTTTGATATCACATCATTAACCTATACCTAAATAAATATGAAAAAAAAAGATTACACAAGGCGACATGAAGATCGCCTCAGAAGAAGACTTGCTCACACTCGACGCGAGCACAGGAAAGAAGACTTACCGCCACTTCACCCCCGAGGACTATCGGCTCTTTGAGACGGAGACCATCCTCATGCGCGAGGAGGCGCAAAGGACTATCGACGAAATCAATTGCCACATCGGCAACCGACAGTTAGCCTTCATATGTGTATTCCACGTCGCTCCGGTGTTCAGCGCGAGCCTGGACAAATACCGCCAGCTGGTCAAGGACCTTCGCAGCAGGGCCTACGTCACCCTTTACAACATCTACGACGCGCAGATGGAGCAAACGTGGCACCAACTGAGCCCCACGCTGACGGAGTTTGTGACCTTGGAGGAGAAGATTCAGAAAAATCTCATGGACTTGGCCGAGTCCTGCCCCGTCTCCGCCTTGGAGGACATAGTGGGGAGACGCAGCCCACACAAAGAGGCAAGCGCCACGCCCGCCGACTACGAGGACCTCAAAAGACGGGCCGTGGAAAATGTGGCTGAGAGCATACGCCATGTGCGCAGAACCGCTAAGGAGATAGAACTGACGGAGGCGGCATTGTGTCGCACACGGGAGCTTCGCAGCGAGGCTGAGGAGGCTATTATCTACCATTATATTAAAAGGCAGTATGAGGAAACCCAACAAGACGCTCACCTCGCACGGGTGGCGATACGCCACTTGCACTACTTGGACAACCGAAAGGCGGAGGCCGACATGAGAATGCTGCAATGCCTGCTGGACCGCACGGAGGAACGATATGAGCGCTGCCCTATCTGCAAACTATGGGCCGACTGGGACTTTTCGCAAGAGGAGGAAACGGAGGCCTTCGCCCACGAACTGAGTCAGCACGCGTTTGGCAAAAAAGACTTTGAGAGGCTTTTCATGTATCAGGCTGAGCACCGCATGCTGACCGAGGAAATCAGCAAGCGAAACGACGAAGACCATCAAAGCGACCCGCTCTTCTCCCATTGGGTCGATCCTTATAAGGTGGAGGAGATACTGAGATTCTGGGTGAAGGCCAACATCAAAACGAAGAAGCAATGGTACATTGTCTGGTGCATCATGAAATATTCGTTCGACATCATTCGGGAGGGTCAAGACAAGAGCGATTTCGCAGTCCGTATGAATTTGATGTTCAAGGATGCGGAGGTAAAATGTGAGGTGAATTCGTTTAGGCGGGAAGAAAAAAAGATGAACCACAACAAGCACTTTTCCTACTGGCATAAGGAGACCGACCCCGACTATTCGATAGCAGAAAGCCTTTATAGGAAGTTAAACGAGAAGGACCTCTACCGAAAATAACCGCATTTTTGGCCTGTTACCAAGCAAAAAACCACGATTTTGGTAATTGCTTGGTAATTTTTGGGCCTTTTCACCCCCTAAATCCCGCTTTTCACTCTGTAATCTTTCCAACAAATGCTTGGATTACCAAAAAAAGGCCATTTTCTACCAAATTTAGGGGTTTTTTCGGGAAATGTTGGTAAAACGATTGCGCCTCCCCC
>ERZ824473.5184-NODE-5184-length-10735-cov-6.365824_pt1 | contig 10735 bp, 7 predicted proteins | sample MGYA00519874_ERZ824473 | MGnify/ENA primary metagenome ERZ824473 (study PRJEB31778, sample SAMEA3449151) | human gut metagenome | biome: human gut; feature: human-associated habitat; material: faeces | place: United Kingdom | collected 2010/2012 ... | reverse complement strand
GACTTCATTCGGCCGGAGCCTGCAAACAATTTTGCGCATAAATCTTGACGGGACCATTCAACATTTGGAGTATTATGCAATTCTGTCACAAGAGGACAATATCATTAGAACTCTTGTGAAAACTGGAACAACGGTACAAAGTCTCATGATGGATTCCTTCTTAAACATTGAAATACCAACACCTGACATTGACCTACAACAAAGCATAATCGACAAACTGGCTAAACTCGAAAAGTATGTAGATGTTCAGAAAAAAGAACTATCGTTATTATCCCAAATGCGAAATGGTTTGTTGCAACAACTCTTTATATAAAGAGCTGCCTCATATAGCCGTCCCTCGTTTTACTCAAAAGGTCAAGTGTTTTTTGGGTTGCTTGCAACCGTGCCTCCACCATATCAAGAATATCTGCATACAGAAGTTGTTTCACATGGCTGGGATACATAACAGGAATACCCATAAGCAAATCATCCGTCATAGATACTCGATCATGACGAACGCCTTGTGAGCCGTTATCATAGATGTACCTGTACCATGCGTCGCTCTTAAAGTACCAAGCGAGATATGAAGGAGAAATATCTGCTTGCAGCACAAGACAGGTATATAGCGGTGAGATAATACCTTGTTCACTGAGAGTATATCTATTGAACGGTCCGTATGGCGCAGAGTTTGACTTTCTCGGATTGTAAACAAAGTCTCCATTTTCGATGACATAGTAATTTGCTGTGTTTCCGTCCACTGCAATATCCTTATCAAAGAAATCGCGCTGAGGAATTAGTCCGTATTCCGCAGAGTTTGTAATTACATTTTTTATTACTCCATCTGTGTTACGGCGCGAAACTTTTTTGAAAATATCACCCAGTCGAACACAAGCCCACTTTTCGCCATTCTGAGAAGGAAGTTGGCGAAAAATGCGCTGCATGACACCTCTTTTATACTTCTGATCAAGCAAGCAGAAAGAGCTATATGACAGACGAAATCCCTTGCAATAGCGGAAAATCTCTGCTACTGCAAGGGATTTTACTTTTGGTTCATACCGGAATGAGGTCTGAAAATAGACCTCAAGTAACGGTCTTGAGAAGCGTCCGAAGCTCCGCTTTCCGGGCTTCGATGAGCCGTGGCAGACAACCTTATTATCATCCGTATTTGCAAAGAACACTCAGAAAAACAAAGATGGGCGAATAACAAATGTTATCTGTAACTCTGCAAAGCAGGGCTTGATACCGCAGCGCGAATACTTTGACAAGGACATCGCCAACAGCGACAATACCAACGGTTATTACATCATTGAGGAAAATGACTTCGTTTATAATCCTCGCAAATCAGCCGACGCTCCATACGGTCCTATAAGCAGCTACAAATATTCCGAGGCTGGTATTGTCTCACCGCTGTACCTTTGCTTTAGGGCTAAGAAAACGATCAATCCTGCGTTCTTTGAATGGTATTTCCGGTCTTCTGCGTGGCATAGGTATGTGTATATGTCCGGTGACAGTGGAGCGAGACATGACAGAGTTAGCATAAAGGATGATACCTTCTTTGCTATGCCGATCAATATTCCATCTACTCACGAGCAAACTCACATTACCTCTTTCCTTGAGAGAATAGACCAGAGAATTGAAATACAACGCGCTCTGGTTGAAAACCTCAAGAAGTATAAAAGAGGTGTCACAAGAAGGCTTTTCAGCTATGAAAAAGGCTGCTGCAAAGCAGATGTCCAAATGGTTTCCCTCGGTGAGTTATTTCCGTTCATCCGAAATGGATTTGTTGGCACTGTTACACCATATTTCACTGATGAGGAGCATGGTGTACGCTATTTGCAAGGAACGAATATCCATACTGGAAAAATCACTAATGATACCGTCTATTACGTCACAGAGGCTTTTAGTGCAAAGCACTCTAAGAACATATTGAAACGGGATGATATTCTTGTTGTGCAGTCTGGTCATGTAGGTGAATGTGCAGTTGTCGGAAAGGAATATGAAGGAGCTAACCGCCATGCGCTAATTATTATGAGTAACGGAGGGAACTGCGTTTCTGATTATGTTGCTCAATATATCAATTCCGAAACTGGTAATAAACAGATAGCCTCAATCACAACTGGTAATACAATACAGCATATTTTAGCTTCTGCAATAGCCAAGCTTACAGTTCCTATCCCTTCTTTTGAAAAGCAGAAAGAGGTTGCACACCTGCTTTTGCTCTTCGATAATCGCATCGCCAAAGAGGAACGGCTATTGTCTAAACTTGAAACGGAGAAAAAAGGGTTAATGCGCCAGCTATTTATATAAAAATCTGCTGCAACAATCCTCTTTTTACAGAAGAAATCAAATCAAATTTTCGACTTTCTTTTTCAATGAGATAATCGATTTGCGATAGGAGTTTACACACTTTCTTTTGTTTGCTGTACGACGGCGCATAGATTCTCAGACTGCCTAAAGTATCAGTGCTAAGATTTTGCTGTTTTGTCCCCTGGGCAATTCGTATGCCAATCCATTGACCATTGTAGATGTACCAATAGTAAAGGTATTCAATGTCTATTTCCCCGGTTTGTTGGATCGCCATACACGCCTGACTTATGGTTGCTGGAACACTTAGAATTGATGCAGTTCCTCTCACTCCGGCAGCTTCAAGCCCATACATTGCTATGAGTAACGTATTTGCTGGATATTCTCGAAGGTTACAACTGGATACAGCTTCGGATGAAATGTGCTGGCTGGTTTCACATAGATACTTTGGTTTCAACTCTCCGCTGGACACCCACCTAATATTGCCTGAGTAAAATGCCCTGTTTGTACTGCTCGGTGTTGATCCCGAAGATAAATGAAAATAATCTTTGAGTTTCCCAACATATCTATTGTTTAGATCGCCATTTTCTTGTTGCCCAAATTCACTGGAAAGTAATCCTCTTTTATACTTCTTGAGGGCATCTACCATTTGCTGCTGCTTTTCTATTCTATGACTGAGGGTACAAAACAACTGCGCAATCTTTTCCTGTTCAGAAACATTGCAGTACGGTAAACCAATCCACTTGAACGCTTCATAGCTGATCTGTCTGCCGTCTCTAATGCCCTCCACTGACTTTGAGAGGATATGATTGATAAACTCATCCGTGTGAAAGTATGCTTCATAGAAAAGGCTTGAATGTGGTTTCTTGCAGCGTAGAATGGTATACGCTGGACTCACTATGCCATCTTCATTAGCCATTTCAAGTCCGCCTTCAAATGAACGAAGATGAATAATGAAGTCTCCCTGTTCCACTTTTTTGTAGTTTGCAAGAGACGAATCATCATAGTGAATATTCCGCCCAGCTTGTTCTCTCGGAAGGGTTCCTTTGCCCTGAATAATGGTCAAAACGGTTTCCGTAGGGTGATTCTTGTCCGCTACATTCTTAAAGAGTTCTTCTGCCTTGTAGATGCTCCACGGCTCATCGAAGCCCGGAAAGCGGAGCTTCGGACGCTTCTCAAGACCGTTACTTGAGGATACATTTTCCATAATTATTTGCCCTCCACGTCAAAGGGGAAATCCAGCCCCAGCTCATCAAAAAACGGTTTCAGTTCCGCATCAATATCCTTGATTTCAGATTGCAGCTTGCGGATCTCAGCGGCAACTTCATTCAGGTCAATCTCAGGTTCCGGCTCAAAGGTGTCAACATAGCGAGGGATATTCAGGTTGAAGCCGTTCTCTTCAATCTCCTGCATTGTTGCAACATGAGCGTATTTATCGACATCCTGACGACGCTCGTAGGTCTCAACAATCTTGTCAATGTCGCACTCCCGAAGGATATTCTGGTTCTTTCCGGCTTCAAAGTCGCTGGAAGCGTCTATGAAAAGAATATTGTCAGAGTTACCATTGCGCTCCCTCTTGAGAACAAGAACGCAGACAGGGATACCCGTACCAAAGAACAGATTTGCAGGCAAACCGATTACCGCGTCCAGAACGTTCAATTTCTGAATGAGATGTTTGCGGATTACTTCCTCCGCCGCACCACGGAACAGGACACCATGAGGTAGCAGGACAACAGCTCGTCCGTCTTCATCCATGTGGTAAACCATGTGCTGTACAAAAGCAAAGTCAGCTTTGCTCTTAGGAGCAAGTTTGCCGTATTCGTTGAAACGCTCGTCCTCCATGAAGTGCATATCGGCAGACCAGTTTGCAGAATAGGGAGGATTGGCAACCTGAACACGGAACTTCATGTCCCCGAAGTAGTCATGCTCCAAGGTATCACCGTTATAGATGTTAAAGTTGCGATACGGGATTCCGCGCAGAATCATGTTCATTCTGGCGAGGTTATAAGTCGTGGAGGTCAATTCCTGTCCATAGTAGTTTCTCACATTGGCATAGTTCTTGAGGCGCAGCAGCAGTGAACCAGAGCCACAAGTGGGGTCAGCTGCATCCTTGACATCCGTGAGACCGAGGCAAGCCAGACGGCAAAGCAATTCGGCAGGACCGGAAGGCGTGTAGAACTCACCGGCTTTCTTGCCAGCAGTTGCAGCAAACTGACCGATCAGATATTCATAGGCGTTACCAAGAACGTCAATTTTGGTATCATCCACGCCGAAGTTGATTTCGTCCAGCGAAGCGATGATCTTTGCCATAACAGCACTTCTGTCTTTGACAGTATGACCGAGCTTTGAGGAATCGAGCTGCATATCTGAAAACAGTCCGTCAAAGTCTTCCTGAGAATCGTTTCCGATTGTGGACTCCATCAAGGCGTTGATTGCACTCTGCAAGAACTCAATGTCGAAGGAGCGGTTTTCTACCATCTTGACCATCTTGCGGAACAAATACTGCGGCTCGATGACATATCCGAGATCGCGCAGTGCCTCTTCGATAACGGCGGTCTTGTACTCTTCGTCTGCCCACGCCTCTTCATAACCGATACCGTCATCCTTGAGAAGATTCGCCATATACTTCTCTGTCCGGTCGGAAAGGTAGTAGTAGAAGATCATGCCCAAGATGTAGTTCTTGAACTCATACGCCTCCATGTTTCCGCGCAAGGCATTTGCCATTGCCCATAGCTTATTGCAAAGCTCCTTCTGATGAGCCTGAATCGAATTATCCATTTATCTCTCTCCTTATTGGTATTTCTCTGTGTGCTGCCGGATGAAATCAACGATCCGATTTACAAGGGAGCGTTTCTTCAAAAGCGGCAAGGGCTTCTCAATCCTATCCCGGATATTTCCTGCATCCATTGTGCCAGAAAACTCATATTCCGAAATAATATCCGTCAGCATAGATGCGTCAATGTCCTCGGTCTTTGCAAAGGCAACGATCTCTTCGCGCTTTGCTTCATTTTCAAAGTCGTTATAAGCTGCATCAATTTCATCCGCACTTTCCAAGCCGACAACAACACGATCCAAGAATGCTTGCAGGATTTCGACTTTTCGGAGCAACTGCGGATTATCGGTTCTGCCCAGCTCATCCTTAATGTGTTTAATATCGTAATCCTTCTGCTTGGGGTCGTCGAAATGAATGTTGCGGATTAGATTCATGATGTACGCTACATTGATCCTGTCACTCTCCATCAATTCGATGCAGAAGTCAACGTCGTTCAGGACGGAGACAACTTCACGGTCTGTTTTTTGCCGCGAGTAGAGCATGAGATATTTGCTCTTATAGTCCTGGTATTCCTGCTCGGACATGATAAGAGCATCCTGATCGAAACTGAACTCAATGAAGGTCTGCAACGATTGGAGGTACTTTGTCAGCTCACGGAAGGTCACGACGAACTTCTTTTGATCGTCCTCATTCTGCATCGTGTCCACGGACTCCGGGAACAGAGCGATTTCCTTGAGCTTCATTACCATTTCGTTGAACTTCTCCACGAAGTATTGATAGCCCGGAACAACAATACCGGAGGTATCTTGACTCTTGGAGAAGAGTGTCAGCGCATCGTCGGTACGTTTTTTTAGATTGCGGTAGCAAATGATAATGCCAAAAGGCTTTGTTTCTTTCTCAACGCGGTTTGTGCGGGAATAGGCTTGCAGCAGATCATGGTACTTCAAGTCCTTGTCCACATAAAGGACGGAGAGCTGCTTGCTGTCAAATCCGGTCAGGAACATATTCACGACGATGAGAATATCAAGTGACTTCGTTTTCTTTCCCTTTACCCGGTCGGAGATGTCCTTGTGATAAGCCGAGAACGTATCTGTGGAGAAATTGGTTCCGTACATTTCGTTATAGTCTCTGATGATCCGTTCCAACGAATCGCGGCTATGCTCGTCCTTGCCCTCGGCGTCCTCATTCTGCCCATAGGAGAAGATACCGCTGATATTCAGATCATGCTTGATCTTCTTGAAAATGTCGTAATACTTAACAAGGGCATCAATAGAGGACACGGCAAAAATAGCTGTATACTGCCCATTTCGAGTTTTCGCCTTGTGGTTCTGGATGATGTGATTAGCAATCAGGGACATTCGCTCATCGGACATATAGAGTTCGCCTATATCAATCGCGTCCGCGAGTGTGGGGTCATCCCAGTCAAAATCACCCTCCATTGTTTTTATGTATTCGATGTGGAAGCCAAGAACATTATTATCAAAAATGGCGTCTTTGATCAGATAATTATGAAGACACTCGCCAAAGAGCATTTCTGTTGTTTGCGTGATTTTACCCTCAGTCTTGCCATTGACTTCAAAACGAGGTGTCCCTGTGAAGCCGAAAAACTGTGCCTTTCTGAAATGCCGCACAATGTCCTTGTGCATATCCCCGAACTGGCTGCGGTGGCATTCGTCGATGATAAAGACAACCTTCTCGTCTTTGTATGCGTCCATTACTTTCTCGTACTGAGGGCGCTTTACGGCGTTTGCCATCTTCTGCATCGTGGTGACGATAAGCTGCCGGTTCTTATCCTTCATCTGGCGGACAAGGACATCCGTGCGATCTGTCACATCAACGGAGCCAGCCTCAAACTTGTTAAACTCTTCAGTTGTCTGAGAATCCAAGTCTTTTCGGTCAACAAGGAAAATGACTTTCTTGATGTTCGGATTTGCAGCGAGGATTTGCGCAGTCTTAAAGGATGTCAACGTCTTGCCCGCGCCGGTTGTGTGCCAGATATACGCATTCCGATTTGTGAGCGTTGCCTGACGGATCAGCGCTTCTACGGCATAAACCTGATAGGGACGCATGACCATCAAAATCTTATCGGTATCATTTAGGATGGTGTAGCGTGTCAGCATTTTAATGATGTGATCCCTTGCAAGGAAAGAAATCGAAAAGTCCTTCAAATTGGTGATGCGGACGTTATTGAAATCAGTCCAGAAGAAAGCGAGGCTGTACATCAGGTCTCTGTCGGAATTGGCAAAATACTTTGTGTCAACACCGTTGGAGACGATGAAGAGCTGAATGAAATGATACAGCCTGTCGTAGGAGTGCTTCTTATAACGCATGACCTGATTGACTGCCTCGCGGATGTCAATGCCACGGCGCTTTAATTCTACTTGGATCAGGGGCAAGCCGTTTACGAGAATCGTAACGTCGTAACGATTGACGTACTTTCCAACCACGGTTGTTTGATGAGTGACTTGGAAAATGTTCTTCGTGTGGTCCTGATCAAAGAAAGACAAATATACCTTTGTGCCATCCTCGCGCTCAAGGACAAACTTATCCCTCAAGATTTTTGCACTCTGGAAAACTGACTTTCCAAGCATGAGGTTGAAGATACGCTCCCACTCTTTATCAGTGATAGGCGTATCCAGCTTTGGCGCATTGAAGGCTTCAAACTGAACTTTGAAGTTCTCCACCAGCGCATCATAATCAGGAATTGCGACTGTGGTATATTCCTGCTTGTTCAGTTGCTCAATAAACTGCTGTTCAAGAGCCGCTTCGCTTTGGTATGCCATATCTTCATCTCCAATACTTGAGGATTATTTGACTATTTATTATTTATTCACACAATTGCTTATACGCCTTGCAAATAATTTGAGCCATAAGAAGACGCCGTTGACTTAAGAAATCTGCATATTTCATGCTCTCGAAATTTTCGGGTAACGCATGTTCCTCGCAGGCTTTACGGTAACCAGCTTCCCCTAATTTTTGGCGGTATAGCGCAACATATTCACTCGGTGCCTTATCTGAAATTTCAATATTCGTGGCGTAATCAAGATATGTGAAATTTGCAATCTGATTTCGATCACGGTCACTATCAAAGCCAATACGGGTCAGGTAATTCTTCGGGAAAATGTGGTGTTTGTCAATTGCGTTCTTCGTGCCACTGGATCCCAAAATGAAATATTTTGACACCGGAGTATTGCTGAACAGCATGGGTGTATTGAGCACGATCTGAGCTGCCACATATCCATACCATGCAGGGGAAATAGCCGCTGCGCTGTTCAGTTCATTGGGCAGCATCAAGCTGAAATAATCGTCTGTAAAGCGCATTTCGATGACTCGTTCAATATAGGCAATAAACTCGCCTGCAGTATGAACATCACGCAAATCCGCAAACTGTTTTTCCACCTCAGACTCTGTGGAGCCGGTGTAGAAATATGTGATGGTGCTCATAAAGAACCACTTGCTGATGCATTTCTTGAGCTGCGCAGCATCCAGCTTGTAGTCATACTTAGCAATCAGGTAAAGGACATAACTGAAAACAACCGCATTGGAGGAGGCAATCAGCTTGTCACTGATATATCCAGCCTCGGCTATGATATTGATAAAGTTGTGCCAGTTATTCAGGTTCATGACCTTATCCAGAGCATCCTTGAAAATCTGGAGATTATCATGACGCACTTCATCGGAGAACTTTCCGGTTTCCAGATTCTTGCCTCTCAACAGCATATAGGCATATTTCAGCCGAGCGCGTTTAAAACCGAAACCGACGGCCATGCGAATCAGATGAGAAGGCTCGATTGCCAAAAGCGTGTTATACGAGGTATTGGCAGCCGGGACTCTGGACGCTGCCGCAAACGCATTGATCTTATCGCTGGTTTCATTCTCATAAACGGAGATCAGTGTCTGGATGAAGTTATTTTCCGTCAAGCTCTGACCACCAGAGTTGACCCGGACAAAAATATCTGCGACATCTTCCTCATCTGCGTTATAGCTGATCTCCAAAGTAGGCAGAGAATAATCGGACAGATTCAGTAGCGCATTGATGCTATCCTCAATCCTGTCTTCTTCCTCATCTGTCAACAGCGGAAACCCCTTCTTACTCCGGCCTTCGTTAGCCTCCTTGATAAAATGACGCCGCAGAGAGCTGATGGAATTATCCTCTTTTGCCAGGAAAACATCACTGATGCGACTGATCCACTCAGTGTCCTTTTCATATGCCTGAGACCATACGGCAAATTCACGAGTCAGTGGATTATAGGAGATTTTGATCTCACGATCCGCAAAGTTCTTGTCTTTCACCTTAACAGCAAACATAGCTGCAACAAGGGCGGTCAGTCGCTGCTGTCCATCAATGACAAGTTCTTTGGGGTCTTCGTAAGTCTTTGAGTTATCACCGATTGTACTCTTTTTGCTTTCGTAATCCGCCGGAGACTCCCAGAGCATAATGTAGCCAATGGGATACCCTTTTAGCATAGAGTCAAAAAGCTCACGAACTTTATTATCTTTCCAAACAAAAGGACGCTGAAGGTCAGGCAGGCCAATACGGCCATTGCGCACATCCTTGACCAAATCTCCGACTTTACTGGGGATATTTTTGAACAATTCATTTCCCATATAGATCTCCTAAAATCGTCTTTATCTGTTTATTGATTATCAGACACAATTTCCACGATATCCTCTATCCTACAATCCAGTGCCGCACAAATCTTCACGAGTATCTCCGTGGTAACATGCCCATTCCGCCCCATTTTGGTGACGGAAGCTGGGCTGATGCCCGCCTTTTCACACAAGTCTTTCTTTTTCATGTCCTTATCGATGAGCAGCTTCCAAAGTTTTTTATAACTCACAGACATAAAATATCTCCTCCGTACCGATATACAAAAAATGCTCTGCCGCTTGGCAGAGCATTCGGTCTATTGCAGCCATACTGCCAAGGCCTATTCCAACACTTGACAGCGTTGTTTATAATGATAGCACATTTGGGCAGGAAAAGCAAGAAAATGATAAATCCGCACGAATTCCGACTCTATTCAATTTCTTTTCAAGCCGCGAAAGAAACGCTTGAACCTCCGGGCAGTCAGAGCTACAATGCCAACACCTCATAACGAGGACAAACTGATTGGAGGTCAAATGATGAATTATGAAGTAAACTCATTTCAGAACTACGAATCGATCACCATTGATGAGCTGAAGGATCAGGCCAACAGCCTATTGAATCTGGTAACGGAGGAACAACGACCGCTGCGCATATGCATGAATAATGGCAAGGAGTTTCTGCTGTTCCCTCAGGATGTGCTCGCACCGATCTGCGACTCTGACTTTCGCTTGATCTTGCTGTCGGCAATGCGATATGCGATGGGCAGGAATACTTGTATGTCCATGGTAGTCGCTGATTATATCAAGCGTCATGTCCAGCTTCTGGATGATAAGTTTCTCGTACTGGCTGCCGATGATATCAGGCGACACCTTGAAGACTATGCGGAGCATGAGCCGAATTCGAATCTTTGGCAGAGTCTTTTAGATGCACTCGAAACAGAGCAGAGAGAACGTGCCACTTGTCAGGCAAGGAAGGTCAAGCCGTGCCCCGTCTGTGGGAAACCTTTGGAGGTCATGAGCATTACCGACAACAGGCATTCACCCGGCGGGTTCGATGTGATTGCTCACTGCCGGAACTGTCTCACCGAT
>ERZ824473.5170-NODE-5170-length-10752-cov-5.873609_pt1 | contig 10752 bp, 10 predicted proteins | sample MGYA00519874_ERZ824473 | MGnify/ENA primary metagenome ERZ824473 (study PRJEB31778, sample SAMEA3449151) | human gut metagenome | biome: human gut; feature: human-associated habitat; material: faeces | place: United Kingdom | collected 2010/2012 ... | reverse complement strand
TTCTCCTCTTCTTTCTCCTTGGTTTCATTAATAGAGTCAATGGCAGCGAGTGTTCCATGGATTTCCACGGATGTTGGAATCGTAAAATATTTACCAGGTGGAGTTGTTGCTAAAAAACACGAAGATATTGTTTATTGGATTGAATTTATGGCTAACAATATGGAGATAGCAAAAGAATTTGGAAAAATAGGTAACGAATATGCAATAAAACAATTTCAAATTAATAAAAAAGTAGATTTATTGGAAAAATGTATTATAGATGTATTAGAAAAGGAGAAAAAATAATATGAAAATAGCCTTTTTGTGTCCATACTTTGGAACATTCCCAAAACATATACAGTTGTGGTTAAATTCATGTGCAACAAATAAAGATACAACATATTTTTTATTTACAGATGATAAACAAAAATTAAATTATCCAGATAATTTTGTAGTTAAATATATGACATTGAATGAACTTAAGAATTTTTTTCAATCAAAATTTAATTTCGAAATTAGTCTTTCTGGAGTATATAAACTAGGCGATTATAAACCATTATATGGATATTTATTTGAAGATTTAATAAAAGATTATGATGCATGGGGATATTTAGATGTGCCAGATGAGATATGTGGAGATGTATCTGCGTTTGTAAATGAAAAAGTATTTTTGAAGGCTGATAAACTAATGGTTAGAGGTCACATGACTATATTTAAAAATACACCAGAGGTTAATAAGCGATTCATGGCTGATACAGGAGAAAAATTTAATTATAAAGATATTTTTTCTTCTGAACACTTTTTTAATTTTGAGGAAATAGCAAAAGGTAGTATAAGTTGGATATATATAAATAATAAATGGAAGATGGATTTATTAAATGATGCAGTAGCAGATGTTTCAGGATTATTTTATGATTTTAGAAGAAGTTGTGTATCAGAGAAGTTAGAATATTATAGACCATCGAAGGTACCATCAATTTATGCACGAGAAAATGGAAAAATATATGGATATTTTTTAGAAAATGGAAAAGTTATTAAAAGAGAATATCTTTATTTACATTTTAAAAGAAGAAAAATGGAAATTAATGTTCCTCTTGATTCAGATCAATATTTGATTGTACCTAATGGATTTGAACCATATACAGAAGTTACAGCAGATGTAATAAAACAATATGCAAAGAAAAAATTATTTTATCCTGTTTTTTGGGAAGAAGTAAAAAAAAGTATAGTAAGAAAATGTACTAAAAATAATGGGAGATAATATTTTAGATGAAGAATAAGTCAAAAAGATTGATAAATAATACGATAATATTTTTTATCGGTAGTTTAGGATCAAAATTTATACAATTTTTTCTAGTTCCTTTATATACATATGTTTTAACTACAGAACAATATGGAGTAACAGAAATTGTATTAACAGCGTCTAATGTATTAATGCCAGTTTTTTCACTTTCTATAGCTGATGGGTTATTACGTTTTGGATTAGATAAAAATTGGAAAAAAGAGGATGTTTTAAAAACTTCATTAGTAATTGTTTTTATTGGAACGATTTGTTCAATTTTATTTATTCCTGTGTTTGCTTCATATGATGGACTTAAACATTGGATGAGTTATTTTTTATTGATTTTAAATTTTAGAATTTATAGAGATGTATTTGCAATAAATTTAAAAATTAATGATAAAAATTTATATTTTGCTATAGATAGTATTATATATACTTTTGCTTTATGTGGATTTAGTGTGTTATTTTTGACAATTTTGAAAATGGGCATTAAAGGGTATTTTTTATCTTATGTAGTAGCTAATATAGTTTCTATTATCAATTTGATCATTGTAGGAAAACCATTACGAGATCTTACAAATGGGAAAATACATAAATCATTGTTGCATGATTTAATAATATATTCAATTCCAATGATTGCTAACGGAATTGCATGGTGGGTTATAACTGCTTCAGACAGATTTATATTACAATATTATGAAGGTGCTTCAAGTGTTGGAATTTATTCAGTCGCTTCTAAAATCCCAACGTTGATTTCAACATTTAGTAGTGTATTTATGCAAGCCTGGATTATTTCTGCTGTTACAGAATATGATGAAGATAGAGAAAAACATTTTTACTCAAATGTTTTTCACAAATATTATGTTGCAATGTTTGTAGCGGCAACATGTTTGATTTCTGTAGCTAGAATTTTTATGAGATTTTATGTTAGTCCAGATTTTCAAATTGCATGGAAGTATACTCCTCTATTAATTAGTGGTGCAATATATTCAGGAATGTTTGGATTTTTTGTAGGTATATATGCTGCAGCAAAAAATAGTAAGAGTGTTACGATGACAACAGTAGTTGGAGCTTTAATTAATATAATATTAAATTGTGTTTTCATACCAGTAATCGGAATACAAGGTGCAGTAATAGCAACGTATATTGCGTGGTTAGTTACTACAGTAATTAGAATTATTGATACAAGAAAAATTTTAAAATTCTTTATTGATTATAAAAAATTAGCAATATTAATGATTATAAATGTAATACATTGTATATGTATTATAAATTTTGAAATAAAGTATTCATTAATTATTTCTGTTATTATTTTTGGAGTAATATACAGTATTGAGCATTCTATGATTAATGAGATTCTAGCTCAAGGAAAGAAAATCTTGTTAAATAAGATTAGATTGGGGAAATAATATGGGAAAAATAAAAAAAATTAAACAAAAATATAGAAGTATATTAAGAAGTAGTAGAGATAAGGAAAACAGAAATAGATTAAGAAATGAAAATATTACTATAATTTCTGCTAATTGTGTAGGTGGCGTTATTTATCATGATTTAGGTTTAAAATTTAATTCTCCAACTGTCAATTTGTATTTTAATGCGTCTGATTATGTTAAGTTTGTCTCAAATTTAACATATTATTTGCAATGTGAACTTAAAGAAATAGATAGTGAATTTGATTATCCTTGTGCATTATGTGGGGATATAGTTCTACATATGGTGCATTATCAGAATTTTGAAGAAGGAAAAAAGAAATGGGAAGAACGGATAAAAAGAATCAATTATGAAAATTTATATTTTATAATGGTGGATAGAGATGGATGTGAAGAAAAAGATATTATAGAATTTGATAATCTGAAATATGAACATAAAGCATTTTTAACGTATAAAGAACATCCAGAAATAAAATGTGCAGTTTGTATTCCTAAATCAGCGGATGGAAATCAAATTAGGGATTTATGTCAATTTAAATCTAAATTTACTGGAGAAAGATGGCTGGATGAATTTGATTATGTAACGTTTCTAAATAAAAGGTAATAGTGAAGGGAAGTAAAATAAATGTATGATTATTTGGTAGTTGGTGCAGGCCTTTATGGGGCTATTTTCGCACATGAAGCAAAAAATGCGGGGAAAAAGGTATTAGTAATTGATAAACGTTCGACTGTAGCAGGAAATATATATACAGAAGAAATAGAAGGAATACATGTCCACAAATATGGTGCACATATATTTCATACTAACAATAAAAAGGTTTGGGAATATATTAATCAATTTGCAGAGTTTAATAGATTTACTAATAGTCCGGTAGCAAATTATAAAGGTGAATTATATTCTTTGCCCTTCAATATGTATACATTTAATAAAATGTGGGGAGTTGTTACTCCAGAAGAGGCAGAAAAAAAAATTAACGAACAAAGAAAAGAAATTGTTGGTGAGCCTAAGAATTTAGAGGAACAAGCAATATCTCTTGTTGGAAGGGATATATATGAGAAATTAATAAAAGGGTATACAGAAAAACAATGGGGAAGAGATTGTAGAGAGTTACCATCCTTTATTATAAAAAGATTACCAGTACGTCTGACATTTGATAATAATTATTTTAATGCCTTATATCAAGGAATTCCTATTGGTGGATATACAAAAATGATTAATAATTTATTAAAAGATATAAAAGTTGAACTAAATGTGGATTATTTAGAAAATAAACAAAAGTATAATTCTATAGCTAAGAAAATTATTTATACAGGTGCAATAGATGCATATTTTGATTATAAATTTGGAAATCTTGAATACCGATCAGTGAAATTTGAAAATGAACTACTAGATATACCTAATTTTCAGGGAAATGCAGCTGTGAATTATACAGATAAAGACACACCATGGACACGAATTATTGAACATAAGTGGTTTGAATTTGGAAAAGATATTGATGGAAATGATTTACCAAAGACAGTAATTAGTAAAGAATATTCTTCAGAATGGAAGTTAGGTGATGAGCCATATTATCCTGTAAATGATGTAAAGAATAATGAACTTTATGAAAAATATAAAAATTTGGCAGATAAACAAAATAAGGTTATTTTTGGTGGAAGATTGGGTGAGTATAAATACTATGATATGGATAAGACAATAGAAGTAGTATTAGATATGTGTCAACTAGAATTGTATTAAGGAGTATATATAGTGAGAGTAGATGTAATTACATTACATGCGGTGCAAAACTATGGTTCTGTATTACAGGCGTTAGCAACTCAAAAGTTATTGGAAAAGCATGGATGTGAAGTTAAAATAATTAATTATATAAGAGAAGATGTAAGATATAAAAATATTTTACAAGCAAGAAGTAATGGAAATATAATAAAGAAAATTGTCCTATATCCAAATGTGAAAAAATGGAAAAAAGTATTTAAAGGATTTTGTAATGAATATTTGAATTTAACTGATAGAAGTTATACTACAGAAAATGATTTTAAGGATTATCCATTAGATGCAGATATGTTTTGTACAGGAAGTGATCAAGTATGGAATTCTAAATGGAATCAAGGTATAATTTCACCATTATATCTTAGTTTCGTTCCAGAAGACAAATTTAGATTTTCATTAGCAGCAAGTTTTGGACAGGATAAATTGTCGCAAGATGAAGTAAAAGCAACTAAGAAATATATAGAAAAATATAATTGTATTTCAGTAAGAGAAAGTTCAGGGAAAAAGATTATAGAACAACAATATAAATATTCTTATGCTGAGCATATTATTGATCCAACTTTGATGTTAGATGATGATGAATGGAGAAAATTTGCAAATAACAAAAAAACTACAGAAGATTATATATTAATTTATAATTTAAATCGTAGTAAGGAATTCGATGAGTATGCTAAAAAGTTATCCAGAAAAACAGGATTAAAATTATTAAGAATATGTAATAGGTATGATCAGTTTTATAGACCGGGTAAAAGCATTATTATTCCAGAAATAATAGAGTTCATAAAACTTATAGATAATGCGAAATATGTATTAACAGACTCTTTTCATGCCACAGCTTTTTCTATGAATATGAATACAGAGCCTATTTGTATATATCCAAATGAATTTGGGGGAAGAATAGAAAGCTTCTTGAAATTAACTAATTCGTTACAACGTCATATTAAAAATTATAATGATTTTGATGTATTAGATAGAAAAGTTGATTTTGAAAGTGTTAATAAAATATTAGATAGTGAAAGAAAAAAAGTAAATGATTTTTTAGTTAAAGTTTTTGAAAAATACAACAATTGGAAATAAATATAAAGGAGAAAAGTATGTATACTGATTTAAAATCATATCAAATAATAATTTCCTTATTAAAGCAATATGGGATAACGCATTGTGTTCTTTCTGCTGGAAGTAGAAATGTACCGTTTGTACATTCAATAGAAGAGGATCCGGAATTTCATTGTTATTCAGTTGTAGATGAAAGGAGTGCTGGATATTTTGCATTAGGACTAGCACAGGAATTAAATGAACCAGTGGTAATTTCATGTACATCTTCAACGGCTACTTGTAATTATTGGCCTCCAGTAGCTGAAGCTTTTTATCAAGGGGTGCCTATTGTTGTTTTAACTAGTGATCGTGATCCTCAAATGCTAGGACAGTGGGAAGATCAAATGATAGATCAAGTAGGAATGTATGACAGACATGTACGGAAATCAGTAAATTTACCAATTATAAACAATAAAGATGATGAGGTTTATTGTGAAAGATTGGTAAATGAAGCATTACTGGAACTAAATCATCGTGGAACAGGACCTGTGCATATAAATGTTCCATCAAAAACATATAATAACTCATTTCCAGTAAAAGAATTACCAACTGCAAAAAAAATAAATAGAATTGAAAGAATTAATTCAAATGTTGAATGGAAAGAAAAGATAAATAAACTGAAAAGTGCAAAGAAAATTTTGGTAACATGTGGACAAAAAAGTTTTGTTTCAGATGAATTGAACATAGAATTGGAAAACTTTTTTAAAAATTATAATTCTGTAATTTCATTAGATTATATGTCCAATCTAAATATAAAAGAAGGAATTAATACAACAGTATGTATGGACGGACGTTATATAACGAAAAAGAAAGTACAAGAATTGATGCCAGATATCATAATTTCTTTTGGTGGACAAATTTTTTCTAGTATAAAAGAAGAGTTTCAAATGTTTAAGGGAGAATTTGAACATTGGCTTATACAAGAAGATGGAAGAGTCGTTGATACATATAAAAGTATAACGAACATTTTCGAATGTGATGCAGAATATTTTTTTCAAAAATGTAATATGTTGGCAAATGAAGAAAGTTGCAATGATAGAAAATATTATCAAGAATGGAAAGAATATGTTGATAATATTAAAATTCCAGAATTTCCGTGGTCACATGCATATGCAATAAAAGAAGTAGTTGAGAAAATACCATCTAATTCGGTACTACATTTAAGTATTAATGATAGTATTAGAATTACGAATTTTTTTAAATTAAATCCAAATATAAAGGTATATGCCAATATTGGTACACATGGGATTGATGGATGTTTATCTTCATTTTTAGGACAAGCAGCAGCAACTGAAAAACCTAGTTATTTAGTAATTGGGGATTTAGCATTCTTTTATGATATGAATGCATTGAGATTAAGACATATAAAAAGTAATGTACATATATTACTTATTAATAATGAAGGTGGCTCAGAATTTTATTTTAATAAGATATGGCGAAATGATGCAAGTGATTTACATACTACAGCAAGGCATAAGACAAAAGCAGAACAATGGGTAAAAGAAAATGATTTTATCTATTTAAAGGCAGTAGATAAAGAAAGTTTGGATAAAGCATTAAATATTTTTATGAATGACAATAATGAAAAGCCTGTATTTTTAGAAGTTTTTACAGAAATGAGAAACGATTCACAGGTGTTATATGACTTTTTTGATTTAAGTCGTCCTAAAGATCCAAAATCAGAAATGATTCGAAAAAGTAAAGATTTTTTGAAGGCAACTGTAGGACAAGAGAAAGTTAATAAAATAAAATCACTTGTAAAAAAATAAGTTTTAGGAGTATAGTTATAAATGTCAGGTATTTTTGACAAATTAAAGAGAAAAATTAAAACAATTACATTTAAGAAAATTCCTGTAGAAATTCCAACATTATATGGAGAAGTGTTAAAAGGAAAAGTTGCGGTTGTAACAGGAGGAACGACAGGGATTGGATTTGAAATAGCAAAGGCATTTATTCATAATGGAGCATCAGTAATTATTACTGGGAGAGATAATGATAGAATTGCGAACGCAGTAGTTAAATTAAAAAATGAAATAAGTGATAATGAAAATATATTTGTGTGTGGGGAAGTGTTGGATAATACTATGACAACACAAATAGAAGAGAGATGGAAACAGATTTTGAGCCATATTGAAAACAAACATATAGACATATTGGTTAATAATGCAGGAGTAATAAGTAAGACACATTTTGGAAAAACGGACGAAAAAGATTATAATCTGGTTATGGAAACAAATTTAAAGGGTACATATTTTCTGTCAGAAATAGTATCAAATTATATGATAGAGAATGGAATAAAAGGTAATATTCTTAATATATCTTCATCGTCAGCATTAAGGCCAGCTGTTTCAGCATATAGTATGGCTAAATGGGCAATTCATGGATTAACATTGGGAATGGCAAAAAAGTTAAGTCCATATGGAATAGTGGTAAATTCTATTGCACCAGGGCCAACAGCAACTAGAATGTTGCAATCAGACAATATAATAAATATCAATAGAATGTCGTCGCCATCAGAAAGATATGCAACAGCATCTGAAATTGCAAATTTAGCAGTGATAATGGTTAGTGATATGTCTAAAATGGTTAATGGAGATACGATGTATGCAACAGGAGGTTGTGGATTATTGACGTTTGATGATTACGATTAATAATGTAATATAATAATATGAAATTAAAATTAAAAAATAACTGTAAAAATATAATAAATATAATATGTTTAGTGTGTTACGTTGTTCTATTATTATATACTACATTAATTGGGCGTGAGCATATGAATCCATTTCATGCAGTTTTTGAAGGGTGGCTTCCATTTCGTAGATATGATGGTACATGGAATTTAGATACTATATATAATATTTTTTTATTAACACCTATTACTTTTTTGATAAGCAAAGTTTTTATTATAAAAACAAAGAAAGATATATTTTTGAAAATAGTAGAATTAGCTTTTGTAATATCTTTATTTATAGAAATAAATCAGTTATTGTTTCAAGTTGGTACATTTCAAATTTCGGATTTAATTTATAATACTTTATCAGGTTTAATAGGATATATATTATTTAAAATTATGTATAAACCTGAATGAAACTTAAGTTCCTGGCACCTTAAGAAATCAGTCTACAGAGTGAATAGTTATATTGAATAAAAATACGAAAAAATTTGAAAAATAGATTCACTTTTTATAAAAAAAGGACTTTTATATTGTAAAGGGGAGAAAATACGAATGAATACAACATTAATTATCATGGCAGCTGGAATTGGCTCTAGATTTGGAGAAGGAATCAAACAGTTAGCTCAGATGGGACCAAATGGAGAGATCATCATGGATTATTCCATTCATGATGCAAAAGAAGCAGGATTTAATAAAGTAGTCTTTATTATCCGCAAAGACATTTTCAAGGAGTTTGAAGAGATCATTGGAAACAGAATCAAAGAACAGATTGATGTTGAATATGTATTTCAGGAGCTTGATGATCTGCCAGAAGGTTTTGAAGTACCAGAAGAAAGAACAAAACCATGGGGAACAGGACAGGCAGTGTTATGCTGCAAAGATGTAGTGAAAGAACCATTTGTGATTATTAATGCAGATGATTATTATGGAAAAGAAGCATTTGTGAAACTACATAATTTCTTAGTATCCGGAGAAGACCTTGGAAGAGAATTTACCATGGGAATGGGCGGATTCATTTTAAAGAACACATTAAGCGACAATGGAACAGTGACCAGAGGAGTCAGTGTTGTTGATGAGAATGGTTTATTAAGCCAGGTACATGAGACAACAGGAATCGAAATGGGAGAAGACGGACAGATCAAATGCGACAGCGAAGAAGTACAGGAATGGATCAGTCCAGAAGATAAAGTATCCATGAACATGTGGGCAGGATATCCAGAATTTTTAGATTTCTTAGCAGAGGATTTCAAAGATTTCCTTGCGAATGTGGAAGAAGGAGATTTAAAGAGTGAATATCTGTTACCGAACATCGTGGACAAACTTTTGAAAGAAGAAAGAGCGAACGTGAAGGTGTTGGAGACACAGGATCGTTGGTTTGGAGTTACATATAAGGAAGATAAAGAGACTGTGCAGGAAGCTTTTAGAGAGTTGATTGCTGATGGGGTTTATGCGGAGATGCTTTGGGAGTAGATGAATAGGTGGTAGCCAATAGGATGTGGTTTTTGATGGAATCATGTTTTATTGGCTATTTGTATTTTATGGAATAAATTACCTGTAGAGGAGTAGGATACAATTATGATATTATAACAAAAGAGAAATAATATGTAGAGAGGAGATTATGAATAGTGGGAGCCAGTAATCAAGAAGAAATATATGCAGAGCAGTGGAATTTAAGTGCAAAATATTTTTATGAAAAAAATAGATATCATTGGATGGCTAATAAGTTAGAAGGGTATGATACAGTCTTAGAAATAGGATGTGGCACAGGATATAGTACATTAGCATTAGTGGAATTAGGTCATACGGTTATTGCTATAGATAAAAATCCAGATTGTATAAAAAAAGCTAAAGAACTCGTGGAAAAAAATGGGAAAAGTGATAGAGTAATATTTATAGAGGGGGATATTACTGATGAGAAGTTTAGACAAACTTTAAATGAAAATTGTGAATTTGACATTGTTGTTTGTTGGAATGTAGGCACAGCTTGGACAGAAGGTATGTTAGAAAAATATTTACCATATTTATTGGAATATGGATTAAATATTTTACAAATTCAGAATAATCAAGAAAGTTCGTATGCAGAATTAATAATATGGATAACTTGCAATATAGCAGCAAAAAATAATGTTCCAGTTCAAATTATTGAAAGATGTGCTGAAGTTATAGATTCTGAAAATGGTTCATATTATGAAATTTTGGGTAAGGAATTTGGATATTCAAAAATTAGCTATGATAATCTTAAATGTGATAGCATATCTAGTGAAGGACGAATGCTCATAACTAATGGTGTTGTAAATGATACAGCAAAAGTTGATTTAGTGTTGGTATCCATATTGATGAAGGAAAAGGATTAGATTAGAATAGAAGATTATGTGTATGTTAGAAAATTTAAGCATTCCTGTAATTCATAAATAATGTCAATAGACGAAAGAAGAATCTCACAGTATAATTAAGATATCATCTTGGCGGATGAAAAACATCTTAATTATCGGAGGTCCTTATAATGAATTATACACAGAAT
>ERZ824473.5139-NODE-5139-length-10817-cov-3.698662_pt1 | contig 10817 bp, 9 predicted proteins | sample MGYA00519874_ERZ824473 | MGnify/ENA primary metagenome ERZ824473 (study PRJEB31778, sample SAMEA3449151) | human gut metagenome | biome: human gut; feature: human-associated habitat; material: faeces | place: United Kingdom | collected 2010/2012 ... | reverse complement strand
TTACCATGCGTCAGACCTACCGCTCCATGGCGGGGATGTGTAATCTGGTATTTACGGTGGCGATGATCCTTCTTACGGCAAAGTTCTGGAGTCAGTCGGGGGAAGTCCTGCAGGTTCTGATGCTGATCGGATGCCTACTGTTCCCGGTCATCCAGCCGGCGGCAATCTATGCGAAAGCCAGGCGTCAGGCGGCGGCTGTACCGCAGGATGTCAGGCTTACCTTTGATGAAAAGGGGCTGCTCGTTACAACCGGAGGAGAGAGACAGCATCTGCCGTGGAACCGGCTGCGGGTTACAAAACAGCCGGGGATGGTGCTGGTGCTTTCGGGAGCCGGAAGCGGCTATATGCTGACCAACCGTGTGCTGGGAGCCGACCGGGAGGCGTTTTGGTCCTTTGTACAGAGCAAAGTGGAACAGAATAGATAAAGCAAATATGCAAAGCTGTATTTACGGAGTGTGTATCTACGGCTTTGCTTTTGCCGCATTATAGAGAGAACAGAGAGGCATGGGAAAAACAAGCGTGAGAAAGAGGATAAAACAGTTCTGGCAGGCACTTACGATCAAAAAGAAAATAGCGACGTTTACCGGGACAGTATTTCTCATCATTGCAGTCTCTGTTCTTTTTAATGTATGGGTTGTCAAGTTTTCCCTGATCGACTTTAACCGGATTTTACAGGATAACGCAGCGGTGAGCGAACTGGCACAGGCGCTCGAGGAAGAGAGTATCCAGTTTGAGACATACATAAAGGGCAATCGCGAGGAGAGAGAAAGTCTGGATATTGCGATAGAACGAACCGGAAGAGTGGTGGAAAAGCTTCCGTTCCGCTATTCTGAGATTGGAGAGCAGCGCTACGCAAAGACCTGGTCGATCAAGAGCTGTTATGAAGTCTATTGCCAGAAGCGGGACGCCATGCTTGCGATGGGGGAAAATGCGCCGGACTATATCAAGCGCCTGTATGAGGTCTACGAGATGCAGGACTATCTCGAGGAATACGCGGCGACGCTGATGAATGAGACGATCGAGGACGGCGACGGCCTCTATCATAAAAAGGTGCCCATGCTCATATGCATGCCGATTGTGGTTGTGGTATCTGGGATTATTCTCGTAACCGGCATGGAGCTGGCGGCATTGATGAACCAGACCATTATCTCGCCGGTGGTGGCGCTCGTGAAAGCGGCGCAGCGCATTGCCGCCAATGATTTTTTCTCGGAGGACGTGCAGGTGCAGAATGAGGACGAGCTGGGGGAACTGGTGCATGCGTTCAACAAGATGAAATACGCGACAGGCGAGTACATTATGGCGCTGGAAGAAAAGAGGAAGACTCTTGATCTTCTGCATGAGGAGGAGCTGGGAAAGCTGGAGACGGAGAAACGCCTGGAGATGATAAAGCTGGAATTGTTAAAAAGCCAGATCAATCCGCATTTTTTGTTCAACACACTAAATGTCATCAGCGGAATGGCAAAGCTTGAGGAGGCAGAGACGACCGAAAAGATGATTCTGGCGCTCAGTTCCCTGTTCCGTTACAATTTAAAGACACCCGAACAGTCCGTTCCGCTGGCAAAGGAACTGAAAGTGGTTGCAGATTATATGTACCTGCAGCAGATGCGCTTCGGGGAGCGGATCCGTTATGAATTAAACTGTAAGGTGGAACAGGAACTGGTCATGGTTCCGGCATTTACCTTTCAGCCGCTTGTGGAAAATGCAATTATCCACGGAGTTTCCCCGAAGGAGGAAGGCGGAAGCATCCGCATTGTGGTCAGACAGAAGGAAATGCGGCTGCACATAGTGATCGGGGATGACGGGATCGGGATGACGGAAGAGGAACTGCAGCAGTTAAAGAGCCGCCTTAAGACGGACGATGCCAGACACAGCGGAATCGGTCTCGGCAATGTGTACCGGCGGATCACTGCCATGTATGCGGACGGAAATTTTGAGATATACAGTAAAAAGAATGCGGGAACAGTAATTTTTATAGATATTCCATGCAGAGAGGAAACGGGGGATATGACATGAAACGAGTGCTGATAGCGGATGATGAACCGATTGAGAGAATGATTGTAACCAGAACCATCCAGAAATATTTCCCGGAGGAGCTTGCGGTTGTGAGTGCGGTCAATGGAAGAGAGGCGGTGGAACAGTTTTTTGCCGAGAACTGCCAGATTGCGCTGCTGGATATTGAAATGCCCGGAATGAACGGGCTGGAGGCAGCGGAGCAGATTCGAGAGAGAGATAAAAACTGCAGTATTATTTTTCTTACGGCATTTGATGAATTTAACTATGCCAAGCGTGCGATTGCCGTCCGCGCTATGGAATATCTGCTAAAGCCGGTCGAGGATCAGGAACTGGAGGCAGTGCTTGCGGAGGCTATACGGATTGCCGATGAGCATACGGATGACCGGGAGGCAGGAGAGAAGAAGGAAGATGAGCCGGTTTTTGCCGAACGGGACTGTCATGAGGACGCGGCGGATACGGAGCGCTCGAGAATCCGGCTGCAGGCGGTTGCCGGGAATATCCAGGCGTTCATTGAACACAATTATATGGACGACATTTCTTTGCAGACGGTGGCAGAGGCCATGAACTACTCCGACGCCTATTTCTGCAAGATTTTCAAACAGTGTTTTGACAAGAACTTTATTGTCTATCTCTCGGAGTATCGTGTGGCAAGGGCAAAAGAACTGCTGGGTGACGTCCTTATCAATGTAAAGGATGTGAGCCAGAAGGTAGGCTACCGTGACTCCAACTATTTTGCGAAAGTATTCAAACGGATTGCCGGCGTCACGCCGACGGAATACCGGACGCAGGTATTAAAGGAGGCGGGGGAGCGATGAGACGGATATGCGCGGCGGCAGCTGTGGCTGGAATGTTGATACTGCTCACACTGTCTGCCTGGAGAAATCACACGTATCCCTCCAAGACAGAGATGGAACCGGAATATGTGTTTTCCTATGCGGAAAATCAGCCGGAAGATTATCCGACGACCCTGGGTGCCAAGTATTTTGCAGAGCTTGTCGAGGAGCGGACAAATGGCAGGATACGGATTCTGGTGCAGCCGGTCGGAGTGCTCGGGTCGGAGAATAAAGTCATCAAACAGATGCAGTACGGCGGTATTGATTTTGCGCGGGTTTCGCTGGCACAGCTTGCAGAATATATTCCGAGCCTGAATGTGCTGCAGATGCCATATCTTTATACAGACTCGGAGCATATGTGGCGGGTGCTTGACGGAGAGATCGGAGATGCGTTTCTGGAGAGTGTCAGCGCGGATGATGTCATCGGTCTGTCCTGGTATGATGCCGGAGCGAGGAATTTTTATAACTCTGTGCAGCCAATTACCTGTCTGGAGGATCTGAAAGGCATGCGGATCCGTGTGCAGGAGTCGGATCTTGCCGTTGATATGGTGGAGGCGCTCGGCGCCACGGCGATTCCCATTGCCTACGGAGATGTTTATGCCAGCCTGGAACGGCAGGTGGTGGACGGAGCGGAGAATAACTGGCCGTCCTACGAGGCGATGCGGCACTATGAGGTCGCGAAATACTATACGGTGGACGAGCACAGCAGAGTGCCGGAAATGCAGATCTGCTCGGCGTATACCTGGCAGAAACTGTCGCCGGAAGACCGGGAGATTATTCTGGAATGTGCCAGAGAATCGGCGCTCTACGAGCGTGAGGTGTGGACACAGCGCGAGGAGCAGTCGCGCAGCATTGCCATGGAAAATGGCACGAAAGTGGTGGAGCTTTCCGCAGAGGAAAAGAAGCGGTTCCAGAATGCCGTGTACGGGGTATATGAAAAATACTGCGGGGATGATATGGGACTCATCGAAGAAATTTTAAAAGAAGGATCGTAATGCGGCAGGCAGAATGTGCAGACGGCCGGGGAAAATGCCGCATACAGATAAAACCAAAAAGAGAAAGGGAGATGGAGCAATGGAGAAAACAGTAAAAAATCAGGTGTGGAACTTTAATGACAGGATCGATGCCGAGGTGTGTGCTGAGGGTGTGGAACGCAAGATTTTAGCGTACACGGATGAACTGATGTGCGTGGAAAACCACTTCAAAAAAGGAGCGGTCGGCGCACTGCATCATCATCCGCATACGCAGATCACATATGTGGTGTCGGGCAGCTTTGAATTCGAGATAGACGGCGTCAGAAGAGTCATCAAACCGGGCGACGCACTGTTAAAGCGCAACGATATTGAGCACGGCTGCGTCTGCCTGGAAGACGGCATCCTCTTAGACATCTTTACCCCGATGCGGCAGGAGTTTGTATAAAACTAATCCCGCCGGAACAAATCTCTCGTGTAGACTTTGTCTTTTACATCATCGAGACAGGAATCATAGCGGTTGGCGATGATGCTGTCGCTAATCTTCTTAAACTCGTCGAGCCGGTTGACCACCTTGCTTCCGAAGAAGGTGGTTCCGTCTTCGAGTGTCGGTTCGTAGATAATCACGGAAGCCCCCTTTGCTTTGATACGCTTCATGACGCCCTGGATACTGCTCTGCCGGAAATTGTCAGAGTTGGATTTCATCGTCAGGCGGTAGACGCCGATGGTGACCGGATGCTCCATGCCGGAATTGTAGGTGTTGGCGGAAGCGTAGTTGTAGTATCCTGCCATCTGCAGAACGCGGTCGGCGATAAAATCTTTGCGGGTGCGGTTGCTTTCCACGATCGCGCTCATCATGTTCTGTGGAACGTCATTGTAATTAGCCAGAAGCTGTTTGGTGTCTTTCGGCAGACAGTAACCGCCGTATCCGAAGGACGGGTTGTTGTAATGCGTGCCGATTCTCGGGTCGAGACATACACCGTCGATGATGTCCCGTGTGCTTAAATTTTTTGTCTCCGCATAGGTGTCAAGCTCATTGAAATAGGACACGCGCAGCGCCAGATAGGTGTTTGCAAAAAGTTTGACGGCCTCCGCCTCGGTAAATCCCATGAAAAGTGTCGGGATATTCTCCTTGAGGGCACCCTCCTGCAGCAGTGCTGCAAAATTCCTTGAAGCGACCACAAGGCGCTCGTCGTCGGAGTCGGTTGAGACGATGATCCGGCTCGGGTAGAGATTGTCATATAACGCCTTCGACTCGCGGAGAAATTCCGGGCTGAAGATGATGTTTGTGGTGTGGTATTTTTGGCGTACCGATTCCGTGTAACCGACCGGGATCGTCGATTTGATGACCATAATCGCGTCCGGATTGACGGAGAGAACCAGTTCGATCACGGCCTCCACAGCGGAGGTGTCAAAATAATTCCTGGCGCTGTCATAGTTGGTCGGTGCGGCGATGATGACGTAATCGGCGTCCCTGTATGCTGCGGCGCCGTCTAAGGTGGCGGTGAGATCGAGATCTTTTTCGGCGAGATATTTTTCAATGTAATCATCCTGAATCGGGGATTTGCGCCGGTTGATGAGGTCGACTTTTTCCGGAAGAATGTCGACCGCCGTCACATGGTTGTGCTGCGCGAGCAGGGTGGCGATGGAGAGACCGACGTAACCGGTGCCGGCAACCGCAATGCATAACGGTGACGGGGAGGAAAGCCTGTCGTGCGCGGTGTCGGCGAAGACGCTGTCCGGCTCAAAGCCGAGCACTTCTCCCAGCTGTTCTAACTGCGGGATGGACGGGATAAAATCCTGTTTTTCAATTCTTGAGATCAGGGCGCGGTTGATCCCGGTCGCCTCAGCGAGAGCCTGCTGCGTCATGGACTTCTCTTTTCTCTTGCTGGCGACGAGGTCCGCCAGAATCACAGATGATAATTTTTTCATGAAATCTCCTCCTTGCGTGTTATTTTAAATAACCATATCTGGAAAAATAATCTGATAAAATCATACCACAAGGCGAAAATAAAAGCAATATTGGATAATGATGATATTTAAAATAACAACGCGAAGACAAAAAAGGGAGTGGATGTAGAAGAACTGTACCGTAGGGGAAAGTTCTGGTTGAGAAACAAAAAAGAAAACACTATAATAAGAATAAGTGGGGCGAAGGGCTCTGCATGAATGACAGGAACAAAAGAGGATTGGAATAAGGGGGAAGCTATGGGCGGACTGATATGGATCATCGTGATTGTAGTGGTGATAAGTGAGATAAAGAAATTCCAGAGAAAGAACGGACAGCGTGTGAAACCGAATGTGCCGCGGCAGCAGCAGTACATGCGTCCGGATCAGACGAAGGTAGGACAGCAGAATGTGCGCCCGAATCAGATGCCGCGGCAGCAGCAGAACGTGCGCCCGAACCAGATGCCGCGCCAGCAGCAGGGCATGCGCCCGAACCAGATGGCGGGGCAGCAGAATGTGCGCCCGAACCAGATGGCAGGACGGCAGAATGTGCGCCCGAACCAGATGGCAGGACGGCAGAATGTGCGCCCGAACCGGATGCCGGGACAGCGGACGCAGAGTGCAGGCGGGGCTGCCATGGCAGGCTGCCGCAGACCGCAGCCTAATCAGGCGGAGAATGACATATTAAAACGTGCCACAGAGAATGTGAGCGAGAACGATGGGGATGAACTGGAGCAGCAGATGATGGCGGGAGCACACGAACTCGTCAACGCGATCGATATTGACAGTGCCAGTGAACTGATGCATGAGGTGGAGGATCTGATGATTATGGGTTATCAGGCAAATCTGCCGTTTGAGCGCGATTTTATCGCGGAGGGAGTGGCAATGCTGAACGGTTATGAGCTGGATATGGGTGCATAAAGATACGGCAGGACAGCAAAGAGGGACAGAAGGAAGGTTACAGGAATGGAAAGAGTGAGAATCCCGCAGAGCGGGGAGATCTATCGTCACTTTAAAAACAGACTTTATCAGGTCATCGCAGTGGCAACACATTCGGAGACCGGAGAAAAACTGGTCATTTATCAGGCTCTCTACGGAGATTATCAGGTATATGCGAGACCGCTCGCCATGTTTGTGAGCGAGGTCGATCGTGAAAAATATCCGGATGCGGCGCAGACCTACCGTTTTGAACGCGTGGACCGGAGCGAACTTGCGGGCGCTGGCAGCGGACGCATGGAGCGGGCTGAGGCGCGGAAGCAGGCACAGGCGACGGCATCGTTTGCGGACGAGGTGCAGGAGACGGAGGCAGAAGAGCTGACGGATCAGATCCGGGTAAGCCAGATGGAGCAGTCGCTTTCCGATGAGGTGAATCCGAAGCTGATGCAGTTTTTTGACGCTGATACGCTGGAAGAAAAATATAATATTCTGGTGTCGATGCGGGATGAGGTGGACGACCATCTCATCAACAGCATGGCGGTTGTGCTGGATGTTGTGATTCCGGAGGGACCGGTGGCGGACCGCTATGAGCAGTTGAAAGCCTGCATCCGCACAAAGCAGCGCTACGAGACGCAGCGGATGCGCTGACCAGATACGAGAGCAGGAGAGTACATGGAAGAACAGAAGGAAAAATTATCTGCGATTGCGCAGGCCAAACCATATAAAATCATTATCAGCAAACCGGCGGGTGGGGAGATCCCTTACCGCCGGATTGTCATTGAGCGCAAGGAATCCTATTACCAGGCGGCAGCCTATACGGAAAAACAGGTATTTCACGAGAACATACCGCCCGAGAAGCTGGCGGAATATCTGGGGAAAACGGCCGTGGGGCAGTATCTGCAGGTCAATGCCTGGGATGATGCTGCAGAGCATATATATCTGTGTTCCAAAAAGGGAAAAGTAACCTACAAGACGAAAAAGAATGTGCAGACGGCGGCAAAGGCAAGCGGGAGCCACAACCGCAAAAAGCAGTATATTCTGGAGGAGGGAACGCCGATAGAACCGCTTGTGGATATGGGAGTGTTTACACCCGAAGGAAAAGTCGTGCGCACGATGTATGACAAGTTCCGGCAGATCAACCGTTTTTTGGAGATGGTCGGTGATGCGGTCGGGGACGATACATCAGAAACACTTCACATCATTGATTTTGGCTGTGGAAAATCTTACCTGACATTCGTGCTGTATTACTATTTTACGGAGATTCAGAAAAGAAACGTGCAGATTGCAGGGCTTGACCTGAAAGCGGACGTGATTAAGAACTGCAATGCCGCCGCGAAAAAGTACGGCTATGAGAATCTGCATTTTGAGGTGGGAGACATTAACGGATACCGCACGGATGCGCCGGTGGATATGGTGGTGACGCTTCACGCCTGCGACACTGCGACGGATTATGCACTGTACAACGCCATCATGTGGAACGCGCGCATGATTCTTTCCGTGCCGTGCTGCCAGCATGAATTAAACGGACAGATCCAGTCGGAGGATCTGGGACTGATGACGCGCTACGGAATTATTAAGGAGCGCTTTGCGGCACTTGCCACGGACGCAATCCGCGCGAATCTGCTTGAGTGCTGCGGCTATAAGACGCAGGTGCTGGAATTTGTAGACTTTGCCCATACGCCGAAGAACCTTCTGATCCGCGCAGTGAAAAAAGGCGGATCCGATGCGGCGAGAGCGATCGTGCCTGCCGCCGTCCGCAAGCGGTACCTCGGCGAGGTGGAGCGCATGATGGAGGAGTTCCATCTGGATCCGACTTTGTACCGCCTGTTAAAGGAGGCGGGGCGCCTGGGCTGATGCCCCGGTTCAGGAAGAAAAGGTGCGCTGGCTTAAGGTGCTGTTGTGATATTTTGTGGAGAACGTGACGTCCTCGCCGAACCACTCGGGCGGGACAAACGTATTCGCTTCCTCCTCAGTCTCAAACTCGACTTCCGCGAGCACGAGCGGGGCAAGCGCTCCCTCAAATACATCCAGCTCAATGGTATATTTTTCCGCGAGCGGAATCAGATAGCGGCGCTTCTGAATCAGAAGACCGTCAATTTTTTCTTTTAAATGGGTGAAGGACTCTTCGTTCAGGGGAAGATTATATTCCTCACGGACCATGAGTCCTTTTCCCTTGTAAGTCAGAATATAGCGGTCATTGCTGCGCCGGATGCGCACGACCGGGTTCGTGCTCAGATAGCCCTGCTCAATCTGCCTGCAGGGGTACTGCTCCAAGTGGTCCGGCAGGATCTTGACGAGATACTTGCGTTCGATTTCCATGTGAATTCCTTTCCGGCTGCCGCAGGGAGTGTTCCGGCTGGCGGCAGACATGCTGATGCATTGATTGTGTATTGATTCTATCATAGCACGTTTTTGCAAAGTGTGGTACCATGTGAATAAGCAATGAGCAGCATTTCGAGCGTGCACTGCGTAACATAGCGAAAGCCCGACAGCGAGGAATGCGCAGCGTTTCGAGCGTGCACTGCGTAGCATAGCGAAAGCGAAGAAAAAGAAAAGAGGAGAATTGCGATGAGTAAAATTGGAATTTTTATGGCAGACGGATGTGAGGAGATCGAGGGACTGACCGTGGTGGATATTGTGCGCCGCGCGAAGATGGACATTACGATGATCTCTGTGAACGGAAAAAGAGAAGTGACCAGTTCCCACGGCGTGACCTTTTTGACGGACGCTGTGGCGGAGGAAGTGGATTATGACGCACTTGCCGGGATCGTGCTGCCGGGCGGAATGCCGGGAACCCTGCATCTGCTCGACCACGCGGCGGTAAACGAAGTGATTAAGAAGTTTGCGGGAGAGGGAAAACTGGTGGCAGCCATCTGCGCGGCGCCGAGCGTCCTCGGAGCTGCCGGTATTCTGGAGGGCAGACGTGCAACCTGCCATCCGGGGTTTGAGGAAAAGCTGACGGGTGCGGCAACGAGTGAGGACGCCGTGGTTGTGGACGGAAACATCATCACAAGCCGCGGAATGGGAACTGCAATTCCGTTTGCGCTCGAGATTGTCCGCTATTTTGCGGATGATGCGGCAGTGGAGCACATCAAGGACGGACTGGTATATCACGTGGTGCAGTAATAAGTGTCTGCCAGAGTCCTTCATGCGGCGTGTTTTATGGGGCTGCTGCTTTCCGTGTATTGCTCCTTTTAGCGATAAGTAATATATAAGTAATATTATGAGAAGCACACCGTTACGATTTCGGGTGGAATGCCTATGGAACATTCTGTTCAAAAAATGTGGCATTTCTAACCAGCCGGTGGCTGCATCTGCGATGATCCGTGTCTTTCCAAGTTTGGATCACTCCAGTGGGGCATGTCCGCACCCCGCGAGACAATTCGTAGGACTTTTGTGCAGCACTTACCTGTGCTCCCGCAATAGAACATAACCGCGCGAAGCCGATGTCTGAATTGGCATCTGCCCTGATTTCAATAGCAGATGCCAACGAGTTTCGGTTCGCGCGGTTTAATATTGTCTATGAGGGAGCACAGTTAGTGCTGCCAGAAAGTCCGCCCATTGTCTCCGGTGTGTCGGACATGCACCCGTCGGATTGTCCAAACGTGGAAGAGACACGGAATCAGATGCAGTCATCCGGCTGGAAGAAATACACACATTTTTCTCCAACGAATGTTCCAGATGCAGTTCCATCCGAAATCTGTATCAGGTACTTTTTATAATATTACTTATCGCTAAAGGGGGCAGGACACGGAAAGCGGCAACTCCATAAAATACAACTTGTGTACATGACCATACAAGTCGTACGATGGAAGCGTTACAGGTAAATGGTAATCTGCAGGTGAAAACGGGGCTCGGTGCAGAGAACGTCTGAGATCGGTAAAAGGAGAAGGAAATGTTTACAGACAGGACGACGAAAAGATGGCGGGGGAGCTGGAAGCGGCAGAGTGCACGGAAAAACCCGGGGATGTATGGTTATGGAATAGTGGCGGCATCGCTGGTTATGGCGGCAGGTCTGACTGGCTGCGGCGAGGCAAAAGAGGTGGCGCTTGCCAGGACGGAGAGCAGCAATCCGATTGTAAAAACGGATGACGGCGGAGAGCGGATTTATGGCGGA
>ERZ824473.5136-NODE-5136-length-10822-cov-4.101514_pt1 | contig 10822 bp, 9 predicted proteins | sample MGYA00519874_ERZ824473 | MGnify/ENA primary metagenome ERZ824473 (study PRJEB31778, sample SAMEA3449151) | human gut metagenome | biome: human gut; feature: human-associated habitat; material: faeces | place: United Kingdom | collected 2010/2012 ... | reverse complement strand
TATTCAATTGCATATGCAGGTCTTGTAAATTCACAATGTTCTAATCCTGGAATAGTCCTATACATTGCAATTTGAACATCTTCTGGTAATGATGAACTCATTCCCTGTATATACATTTCATCTGTATCTATACCAATTGGCTCCACAAATATCTGATGTCTTTCTTTATCTGCAAATCTAACTACTTTATCTTCTATTGATGGACAATATCTTGGTCCAGTTCCTTCTATTACACCTGCATATAAAGGTGATCTATGTAAATTTTCTCTAATAATTTTATGTGTTTCTGCATTTGTATATGTTAAATAACAATCAACCTGATCAAAATCTACTGTTTTATCTTCAAATGAAAATGGTATAATTCCATTTTCACCTTTTTGGACTTCCATTTTTGAAAAATCTATACTTTTTCTATTTATTCTTGCTGGTGTTCCTGTTTTAAATCTTACCAATTTTACACCATTATTTTTTAAAGATTCAGAAAGTTTATTAGCTGGAAATACACCATCTGGGCCACTTTCCTTTGAATATTCTCCAATAAATATTTTCCCCCTAAGATATGTTCCACTTGCAACAATTAATGTTTTTACATTATAAATTGCCCCAATATCTGTTTCAATAGATTTAATTTTATTTTTTTCTATTTTTATGTCAACTATTTCTGCTTGTTTTATATCTAAGTTCTTTTGTTTTTCTAAAGTATGTTTCATTTCCATTTGATATCTTTTTCTATCAGCCTGTGCCCTCAAAGAATAGACTGCTGGACCTTTTGAAGTATTTAACATTTTTATTTGTATCATTGTCTTATCTATATTTCTAGCCATTTCTCCACCAAGAGCATCTATTTCTCTTACCAAATGCCCCTTTGAACTTCCTCCAATATGTGGATTACATGGCATATTAGCTACTGCCTCTAAGCTTATTGAAAATACTATTGTTTTCATCCCTAATCTAGCCGCTGCAAGTGCTGCCTCACATCCAGCATGTCCAGCTCCAATTACAGCAACATCATAATCTCCTGCATAATAACTCATTTTTCTTCTCCTCTCCCTTACTTTCCTAAACAAAATTTAGAAAAAATCTCATTTATTATATCTTCAGTTACACAATCTCCCGTTATTTCTCCCAAATCGTCTAAAATCTGTTTTATATATATAGTAATGATATCTATAGGCATTCCATTTAAAAGTGCCTCATTTGCCATTTTAACGTTTTGAATTGCTTTTTCAATTATATTTTTATGTCTTACATTTGTTATTAATAATTCATTATCCAAATTTATTTCATTCAAATTAAACATTTCAGTTATCTTATTATATAATTCTTCTAATCCTGTTTTATTTAATGCTGAAATTTTTAATATATTTTTTGATGCATTTTTAATTTTTTCATTATTTTCATCAATAACATTTTTTAAATCATTTTTGTTTAATAATATTATTGATTTTTTATTTTTTATTAATTTTAATATTTCATAATCTTCATCATCCAATTCTTTTGAACTATCAAATATTGCAATAATTAAATCAGCATCATTTGCTTCTTCTATTGATTTTTGAATTCCTATTTTTTCTACAGAATCCTTTGCCTCTCTAATTCCTGCTGTATCAATAAGTTTCAAAGCTATTCCGTTTATTGTAACATACTCCTCTATAGTATCTCTTGTCGTTCCTGCTATATCTGTTACAATTGCTCTATCCTCTTTCAAAATAGCATTTAACAAAGATGATTTTCCTGCATTTGGTTTGCCTATTATCGCTGTTTTTATACCATCTTTTATTATTTTACCATTATCAAATGATTTTTCCAATTTTTCTAATTTATTTTCTACTTTATTTAACATATTTTTTAGATCATTTTCTTGAACCTCTGGTGTATCATATTCTGGATAATCAATTGTTACTTCAATATTTACTAAAACATCTAAAATATCTTGTTTTATTTGGTTTATTTCTGCTGATAAAAAACCTTCCAATTGTTTAATTCCACTTTTGGCTTCTCTTTCTGATTTTGCATTTATAACATCAATTACTGATTCTGCTTGTGCTAGATCAATTCTTCCATTAAAAAATGCTCTTTTTGTAAATTCACCTGGCCCAGCCATTTCAGCTCCATTAGCCAAGCATAATTCTAATATCTTTTTTACAACAATATTTCCCCCATGTGCATTTATTTCACACATATTTTCTGTTGTATAACTTTTGGGAGCTTTAAAATATGATACTAAAACTTCATCAATTATTTTATTATTTTCAACAACATTTCCATATTTTATTGAATATCCTTTTATTTCAGATATATCTTGTTTTGTTTTTGGAATAAATATTTTATCTAATATTTCAAATGTTTTTTCTCCACTCATTCTTATTATTCCTATTCCTCCAATGCCTGGTGCAGTTGCTATTCCTACTATTGTACTCATTTATTTTCTCCTTTATTTTTTACATTATTTTCCTATCACTTTTTTAGAACAAATAAGAAAAAGTCAAAATTCTAAATTTAATCTTTTGATTAAAATCTGAACTTTGACTTCCGATTTTTATTTAATTATTTTTTTGTTATTACAATTCTTCTTTTTGGTTCTTGTCCAATACTTCTTGTTTCTACATTAGGATTATCTTGTAAAACACTATGTATTATTTTTCTTTCATATGCTTTCATTGGCTCAAGTGTTATCATTTTACCTGTTCTTTCAACTATTGAAGCCTTTCTCCTTGCAACTTCTTCTAATGTTTCCACTCTTTTTTGTTTATAATCTTCTATATCTAATCTAACAACAACTCTATTTTCTGATTTTTTATTTGCTATTGCTTTTAATATATTTTCTATAGAATATAATGTTTCTCCCCTATATCCTATTAAATTTCCAATATTTTCTCCATGTATAGAAATATATAAACATTTATCTTTTATTTCAACTTTAGTCTTAGCTTCTGGAGATATTTTATTTAAAAATTCATTTAAAAATTCTTCAACATCTTTTTTTGCAATATTTAGTTCTTCATCTGTTGTTTCAATCTCCACTTCTTCAGGCTTTCTAGCTTCTATTTCTTTTATTTCTACTCTAACTATTTTAGGTGCTAAAATATCAAAAAAACTTTTTTTATTTTCTTCTAATATTTTAATTTCACACAATTCCCTAGGCAATTTTATTTCTTTTAATCCTTTTTCAATTGCCTCTTGTGTTGTTTTTCCTTCTGAAATTACACTTTTTGACATAGCTATTCCTCCTCATCTTTTAACATTTTGTTTAAAGCTAATCTCTCTATTATCATTAAAAGACTGTTCATCAACCAATATAAAGCAAGTCCTAATGGTGCTATTAATGCGACCGCTAAATACATAACAGGAAACATTAAATTCATATTTTTATTCATTTGAGCCATTGGATCAAATTCATCTTCTGAATTTTTCTCTTCTCCATCTTTTTTCTTTGGAGTCGGATTTGTTATTCTTAATGAAATTACTGAAACCAATACATATAATACAGGAATTATAAATGCTTTCCAATCACCACTTCTCGTTGGTATTTGAGCTAAGTTTAATCCTAAAAAATTCATATTTATATCTAAAGAATTTAATTCTTCATCATTTATTTCTGCTAAATCTGTTTTTTCTTCATTATTTTCTGAATTATTTTCAATATTCTCTGTATTATTTTCTTTTAATTTCTTTATATTATTTAATTCTCTAATAACTTCTATTTCTGGATATGCACTATCTGTACTTAAATCATTTTCTTTTACTATTTTTGTATATTTATTAATAATATTAGCATCTATTTTTTTCATATATGTTAATGGTGATCTAACAAGATAGAAAACTGCAAATAATAGTATTATTTGAACAATTCCACTAAAACATCCACTAAATGGACTCATATTTTCTGTTTTGTATAATTCCATTGTTGCTCTATTTAGATTTTCTGGATCATTTTTATATTTGAATTGTATTTCTTTAAGTTTATTTTGTATTTTCGTGGTCTTTTTCATTGTTTTTTGCTGTTTTATTGATAATGGTAATAATATTATTTTTATTAAAATTGAAAAAATAATTATTGCCAGACCATAATTATTAACTATATTATAAATAAAATTCAAAATATATCCAAATAAATTTGCAAATGGTGCTATCATATCTGCCCCTTTCTATTTTAATGGGTCATATCCTCCCTTTGAGAAAGGATTACACTTTAAAATTCTTTTTCCGCCTAACATACATCCTCTTAATACACCATATTTTTCAATGGCTTGTTTTGTATATTCTGAACATGTTGGGTAATATTTGCATCTTATATTTTTTGCTACAAAAAATTTTGAGATATGTTTTTGATACCATTCAATAAAATATATACATATTTTTTTCATAGTAAATACTCCTCCTAATTAAGAAATAATATTTGCTTTCTTAAAAGTATTTTCCATTTCGTTTATTATATCTATATATTTCATATCATTTATATCTATATCTTTTTTTAATAAAACAACTATACTATAGCCATTTATAATCTTTTCTTCCAAATTTTTATAAGCTTCTCTTATAAGTCTTTTTGCTTTGTTTCTTTGGAAAGCTTTTCCATTTTTTGTGCTAACTGCTATACCTAGTGTTTTGAAATTTTTTCCATTTTTTAATATTACAATTTTTAGTTGTTTACCTATGTAGAAACGACCTTTTGTTAGAACTATTTTAAATTCATAGTTTTTCTTTAACATTACTGTCTGCTTCATTTTCTAACATCCCTTTCGTCACTTTTAAGGTACAATTACTTTTAAATTCTAGGAATTTTTCCTAGAATCTAAAACATTGTTAATTTAATTATGCACAAATCTTTTTTCTTCCTTTTGCTCTTCTTGCTTTTAATACATTTCTTCCTGATTTTGTTGACATTCTTTTCATAAATCCGTGTTCTCTTTTTTCTTGTCTATTTTTTGGTTGGAATGTTCTTTTCATTACTATGCACCTCCTATTTGTTTTTTATATATTAATTCCTTTTTAAAGGAAATTATTGTTACAAAATAACAAGTAAATCGATTATACACCACGATTCCAGCTTTTGTCAATAGTTTTTAAAAATTTTAAAGTTTTTGAACTTTTTTTATGTAAAATGTTGATTTTACATAAAAAATATAGTATAACAAAAAAACCAAATATTTTGTAATAATTTTGTAATAATTAATAAGTTTTCAACAATTTTTATAAAGTTATCCACAATTTTTTAAAAATTATCCACAATTCTATTGACGAAATTTGTAGTAATTTGATATTATAGAAGAAACTTAGGAAATCAAACTTTTATAAAATTATATCGAAATAAATGTTTGTAAAAAATAATAGGTTTATTACATAAATATTACAGAGTTATCCACACCTGTGGAAAACTCTGTGGATAACTTATGTTTAATATAAATATTTTTGAAAGGATGTTTTGAATATGCAAAGCGAAAATGAAGAACTTTTTAGGCAAGCCAAAGAACTTATCAAAGCAGAATTATCCTCAATTGCATATGATACATGGATTTCACCTTTAAAAATCTTATCAATAGATGATGATAAAATTACAATCAGAGCTAATACTGATTATAATGCTGATTTTTTAGGAAAAAGATTCGGAGATTTAATTATAAACACTTTCAAATACTTAACAAACAAAGAAAGGGCATTAACAATTATCTACAATGATGAAAAAACAAATAGGGAAACAATAAATGATGTTGCTACACCTTCTGATTCTGAAAAAGAATTAGAAGCTGAAATAGAACTTTCAAATAAAGTTTTAAACCCAAAATATACATTTGATACTTTCGTCGTTGGAAATAATAACAGATTTGCGCAAGCTGCAGCTTTAGCTGTTGCAGATAAACCTTCAGAAGCCTATAATCCATTATTTTTATATGGAGGTGTTGGATTAGGTAAAACTCATCTAATGCATGCAATAGGGAATAGAACATTAAAAAACTTTAGAAATTTTAAAATTTTATATGTAACTTCTGAAAAATTCACAAATCAAATGATTAATGCTATAAAAGACAATAAGATGGAAGTATTTAGAAATCAATATAGAAAAATCGATGTATTACTTATTGACGATATTCAATTCATTGCTGGAAAAAAGCAAGTTCAAGAAGAATTTTTCCATACATTTAATGAACTGTATGAAGAAAAAAAGCAAATTATTATTTCAAGTGATCGTCCACCAAAAGAAATTCAATTACTTGAAGATAGGTTAAAGTCAAGGTTTGAATGGGGATTACTTGCAGACATATCTTGTCCAGATTATGAAACAAGATTAGCTATTTTAAGAAAAAAAGCACAAGATGAAAAAATTGCAGTAGATGATAGTATTTTAGCAAATATTGCAACAAAAATTGAATCAAATATTAGAGAATTAGAGGGTGTTTTCAATAAAATGATAGCAAGAGCTTCATTAATGCACAGTCCTATAACAATAGAATTAGCAGAAAATACCATTAATGAATTTAAAGCTGAAAGTGAAAAAGTACTATCTTCTGATTATGTAAAAGAAATAGTATCTAAATACTTTAGTGTAGACAAAAATGATTTATCTAGCAATAAACGTTCAAATGAAATAGCTTTTCCAAGACAAATTGCAATGTATTTATGTAGAGATGTAGCAAATATGTCTTATCCTAAGATAGGAGAAGACTTTGGAAATAGAGATCATTCAACAGTAATGCATGCATGTAAGAAGATTGAAAATGAAATAAAGGAGAAAAATAACACAAGATTAATTGTGGAAAGTGTGAAAAACATAATTATAAATGGAGAACAATAGAAAATTAAATAGATTGATGTCGATTTTTGAAAATATGTTCTCCAAATCGTTTGTTTGGTTACAAAAAAGTTATCTCTACTTAGGGAACAGCTTGATTGGTTATCCACAAGTAAATGTGGATTGAGTGTTAATAAACTGTTAATAACTCAATTATCCACATTTTAAAAAATTTGTTGTGGACAAAAATCAAAGTTATCCACTAAGTTATACACATGAAAAAAGCCTACGGATTACAAGTTTCCACATAGTTTTCCACATTATCCACAGGACCTACTACTACTACTACTAATTATATTTATATTATTATTATAATTAATATAAATCGACAAGTTTTTTGAAAGAAAGGTGTTAAAAATGAAAATTGTTTGTTATAAGGATACACTCCTTAAAGCATTAAATTCCGTAATAAAAGGAGTAGCTTCAAAAACTACAAATCCTATATTAGAAGGAATACTTATACAAACTAATGAAAATCAAGTAAAATTAACTACATATGATATGGAATTAGGAATTGAATATATTATAGATAGTGATGTTAAAGAACAAGGAAGTACAGTTGTTAATGCTATAATGTTTAGTGAAATTATAAGAAAATTACCAGATTCAGAAATTTATATTACATTAAATTCTAATAATTTGTTAGAAATAGAATGTGAAGGAGCATTATATAAACTTACAACAATGAATCCTGACGAATTTCCAGAATTACCAAAAATAGAAATAGAAAATTCAATTGATTTAGAACAGAATATGTTAAAAAATATGATAAGAAAAACAATATTTGCTGTTAGTACAGAAGAAAACAGACCTATATTCACAGGTTGTTTATTCGAAGTGGAAAACAATAAGTTAAATGTTGTTGCTGTAGATGGTTTTAGACTAGCATTGAGAAGTATTTATTTACCAGTAAAAGTAAATGATTTTAAAGCTGTTATCCCAGGAAAAACATTAAATGAAATAAATAAAATATTATTAGATTCATTTGATCATGTAAAAATAGGAATTGCTAAAAATCAAGCATTATTTGAAATGGAAAATTGTAAAGTTGTTACAAGAACATTAGATGGAGAATTTTTAAATTATAAATCAGTTATACCAAGTAATTGGGAAACAAGAATTAGAGTAAATAAAAATAGTTTACAAGATAGTTTTGAGAGAATTAGTTTAATATCAGCTTCATCTATAGAAAAAGAAAAAAAATATCCTGTAAAAGTTTCTGTTGATATTGGAAAAATAACAATTTCTTGCACAAACCAAACAGGTGAGGCTAAAGAAGAAATATATATTTCAACAGAAGGAAAAAATATTGAAGCTGGATTTAATCCAAAATATTTCTTAGACAGCTTAAAAGCAATAGATGACGAGGAAGTTTTTGTTGAATTTGGAACAAGCATTTCACCATGTTTAATAAAATCAGTAGAAAATAGTGAATATGTTTACATGATTTTACCAATAAGATTAAAAGAATAATAATAAACAATAAAAAATTGGTCAGATTTGCTATCTGACCATTATTCATATAAAATGGCAAAAAAATGGCACGTGAGAATCAAAAATAAGACGTTTTAATTTTTTAATGATATAGTTTTATGGGTAGAAATATTAAAAAATTTTTAAAATTAAAATAAAAATTCAAAAAAAATAAAATTAATTTTATAAAAATTCATTAAAAATTGATATTTCAACGAAAAAACCATAAAAAACGACGCACGAAAATCAAAAATAAGGCTTTTTTATTTTTTAAAAATAAAGTTATAAACCTAAAAAAAAAATAAAATAATAAAAAATATAAAAAAAATAAAATAAAAATAGTAAAAAAAATAAATAATTATACACAAATGGAGAATAAAATGTGGATAAATGAGATTAAATTAAGCAATTTTAGAAATTATAATTATCAAGAAATTAAATTACACGAAAATATAAATGTATTTTATGGAGAAAATGCACAAGGAAAAACCAATATTATTGAGTCAATATTTTTAAGTAGTATTGGAAAGTCTTTTAGAACAAATAATGAAAAAGAATTAATAAGATTTGGAGAAGAAAAAGCAGTATCTGAAATATATTTTCAAAAAAGTGATAGAGATGGAAAAATAAAAATTGAAATTAATGATAAAAAAAACATATATTTAAATGGAATTAAATTAAAAAAGCTTAGTGAACTTTTAGGAAATATAAATATAGTAATATTTACACCAGATGATATAAATATTTTAAAAGGTGGACCTCAAAATAGAAGGAAATTTTTGGATATTATGATTAGTCAATTAAGGCCAAACTATATGCATTTACTTACTTTATATAAGCAAACACTTGAGCAAAGAAATAATTATTTAAAACAAATAAAATTTGAGAATAAACCAGAAAATATGTTAGATATTTGGGATGAAAAATTAGTAGACTATGGAATAAAAATATATGAATATAGAAATGAATTTATTGAAAAAATTCAAAAAAAAATAAAAAATATTCATTTTAATATTACACAGGAAAAAGAAAATATAGAAATTAAATATTTTTCTGATGCAAGTACTAGACAAAATTTCATAAATGAGTTAAAATCAAAAAGAAAGTTAGATATTATTAAAGGATTTACTACAAAAGGAGTACATCATGATGATTTTTTAATATATTTAAATGATAAACAAGTAAATATATATGGTTCACAAGGCCAACATAGAACAGCAATGTTATCTTTAAAGTTATCTGAATTACAAGTAATTTATGATGATATTGGAGAATATCCAATATTATTATTAGATGACTTTATGTCTGAATTAGATGAAAAAAGAAGAAAAAACTTTTTAGAAAATATAAAAAATATTCAAGTTATAATAACATGTACTGATAAAATAGTACTTGAAAATTTAAATTATTTTTTATATAATGTTGTTGATGGGAAAATAATAGAAAAAGAAAAGTAAAAATATACTTGAAAATTTTTACAATTTTAATAATATAGAACTAACAAAAAGAAAGGAATGGAGATAATGGAAAAATACGAACACAAGTATGGGGCAGAACAGATTCAAGTATTGGAAGGATTAGAAGCAGTAAGAAAAAGACCTGGTATGTATATTGGTAGTACATCTGTTAGAGGCTTACATCATATGGTTTATGAAATTGTTGATAACTGTGTTGATGAAGCATTGGCTGGATATTGTACTGAAATTAATATTGTAATAGAACCAGGAAATATAATGAGTGTAGAGGATAATGGTAGAGGAATACCAGTAGAAATACATCCCAAAACACATATATCTACTGCAGAAACTGTTTATACAGTTTTACATGCTGGTGGAAAATTTGGTGGAGATAGTGGTTATAAAGTTTCTGGTGGATTACATGGTGTTGGTGCATCTGTTGTAAATGCATTATCAAATTGGGTTGAAGTTACAATTCAAAGAGATGGTGGAATTTATCAAATGAAATTTGAAAAAGGAAAAACAGTAAAAAAACTTGAAAAAATTGGAAATTCTAAAAAAACTGGAACAAAAGTTAGATTTCTTGCTGATGATACAATTTTCGAAACTCAGGAATTTGATTATGATGTATTAGAAACAAGATTTAGAGAAATGGCTTTTTTAACCAAAGGATTAAAAATAACATTTGAAGATAAAAGAAATCCAGAAAAGCAAAAAAAAGTTGAATTCTGTTTTGAAGGTGGATTAAAATCATTTGTTGAATTTTTAAATAAAAACAAAGAATGTTTACACAAAGATCCAATTTATATTGAAAAAGATGGAGAAGTTCCTGTTGAAATTGCAATGCAATATACAACAAGTTATTCTGAAAATATTTATACTTTTGTAAATAATATAAATACAATTGAAGGTGGAACACATCTTGAAGGATTTAAAAGAGCATTAACAAAAGTATTTAATGATTATGCAAGATCACATAATTTATTAAAAGATAAAGATGCAAATTTACAAGGTGAAGATATAAGAGAAGGAATAACTGCTGTTGTTTCTGTAAAAGTAAAAGAACCACAATTTGAAGGACAAACAAAAACAAAACTAGGAA
>ERZ824473.5135-NODE-5135-length-10826-cov-2.969548_pt1 | contig 10826 bp, 12 predicted proteins | sample MGYA00519874_ERZ824473 | MGnify/ENA primary metagenome ERZ824473 (study PRJEB31778, sample SAMEA3449151) | human gut metagenome | biome: human gut; feature: human-associated habitat; material: faeces | place: United Kingdom | collected 2010/2012 ... | reverse complement strand
GCTATGCAGAAACTGGTTTCTCTTTATAACTACATGCAGAACCATGATTACATGATTGTTACAGGAGGAACCGGAAATGCGTGGTATCCAATGATCCGGGAGTATTTCAGGAATATGGAAAACCTTACGATTTTAAGCGCAAACCGTAATGACAAGGCATTGTCAAATACTTATTCCAATGTCAGGGGCTATTATTATTCCCTTGTCAGCATGCTCCTTCACCGTTTCAAAAAATAATATTAGGAGGATATAAGCATGCAGTTAGCTTTACGGTTATATTACCCCATAGACGCTGACCTTATTGCCATAAGACTTTACGAAAAAAGGAGATTTACCAGCCTGGTCCGTGATAATGTGACCAGGCTGCTGGATAGCTCTACTCATACCCTTTCAGATCAGGATATTTACCGTGTGCCGAAAGACATAAAAAAATTTATTCGTATGCCTTCCACCCCGGTTAAAGTTAATCTGAATCTAAGGGAAGGCAGGGATGACATCATCATAGATTATCTAAATCAGATAGACTCTTCGAAAAGATGCGATACAGTAAAAGCAATCTTTAGAATGAGCTTCGATATATATCCGGATGATTATTTTCCAGTCAATATTCTTTTAAATGTAAAAAAGACAAGAACTGTTATTCCGACTGTCAGTCCAAAACCAAAAGTATCAAAAACGAAGATCCGGTCTGATAGTAAAAATTCCAAGAAAAAAGAAAAAGAGGGAAAAATTCCGTTAAAAGAAACGATCCCTCTCCAACCAGAAGTAAAACAGGAAGAAATTCCTATTGAACATCCGATATCTGATGAAGTTAAAGAAAATATTCAAAAAATCGCTGATAAAACTGAAGATATCAGACATATAGAAAATGAGAACCTAGAAACGAAAACGACTCAAAGCAGTCAACCTGTTCCAGAATCAGGAACGTCTAAGATCCAAGATGATTCCAATAAAACAGACACGGACAAAGATGGAGCCGCATACGATCTGTTCTTTAAATTACTGGGTTATTGAAAGGAGAAAAAAATGACAGAACACAATTATTCAAAAAAAGCGATCTATAATTCAAAGATCAAACCTCTTGTAAAAAAGATCCAGCTTGCATGTGATGAATATAAGCTTCCTATGTTCATGACATTTGCAGTTGAGAACACCCCAAACAACACTGTATATGTTAATGAAATGCATAGTGCCGCAGCTTGTGAAACCGTTCTGACTAATGACCGTCTGGTTAAACATGCTCTTATTTTAAATGATTTTGAAGTGGTTCCGGCTATACATAAACCTTTGTATGAGGAAGAGCTGGAATCACAGGAGGAAATTGAGGATGAAAAAGAAAATTTGTAAATCTTCCAGACTGGTTTTACTTTTCCTGCTTCTGGCACTTATTTCCGGATGTGGGGAATCACATGCAGATACACCGGAATTTTCTACAAGTAAAGACAGGAATACTGGTTTTGTCCCAAAAACATTCCAACAGCAGCACGAAACTGAAAACCAGAAAGCAGAAGAAATAAGCAAACAAGTGGAATCTGGCACTGCTGCAGTAGAACAACAGGCAAACGAGATTTCTTCTGAATTACAAAAATGAGAGGGACATTCCCTCTCATTTTTGTATCATAGAACTCTCTTATTATCCGACGGATCCCAGCAGGACTCCGTGTACAATACATCTCACAGAACTATTTCCTGTACATGTCGATAAAGACATAACATAGTCCGTATTTTCTATTGAATCCGTATCCATTTTTACAACCGAATTTTTCAACATATAATTAACAGCTTCGCCAAATTCTTCATTGTTCTTAAAATCCTCCCCATCTACCCCATATTGTTTTCTGTCATAAGGGTTAGAATTGCATACAGCAAAGACTTTGTACAGTAATTTATATTTTGGTGTGATGAACCAGAATACGGGGTGTTCGTCCGCATATTTCTGGTCGCGGAAAGACTTTAGCCCAGCAAACATGGTACCATTATTCATATTATGTCCATATAATATGGAATGATGGTTAAGAACTCCAGACTTGCATCTGCAGTCCATAAAAATTGTACCGGGAAAGCTGTATGACCTATTGAAATCAGTGTGGAGATAATCAACATTATCTGCACTTTTTACTACAGGGTAAGAAATATCTGTTTTAGGAACATAGATCCAGCCGAGGTAATCAGGGTTCTGATCCTGCAGTTTTTCACTGTCTACATCGATAGGTGCATATTCATTTTTTACATGATCTATATTTAACATCAAAGCATCTATTTCCGGAGAATCTTCCATCATTTGTATAATCATCCTTCAGCCCGTCATAAAGATCACTGCTCTTTTTATAATCCATAAAGATTGGCCCATAATGGTAAATAAAGCCCGCTGCGATTAGGATGGATAGGATAACACATATGGTTCCAGCAAATTTTCTCATCATCATTCTCCCTCAAATTCATCATATATTCGTTTAATAGTTGTTTCCATATTGACACTGTGTATATATAACAGCCGGCAGGAACACCTTCTGGCTTCTGCTATAACACTGCAATACATAGAATGATCTATATGGTCTGTATAAAAGACAATAATATCTGATCCGGATATGCATTCAGATGGAACTTTCATGCGTGGAGGATATTTTTTCCATTGGGGAATATACTTCTGCAGTTTGCTATGGAAATTAGGATGTCCTCCTACAATAATACCTTTAACATTTTTGTCTAGGAATTCTGCCATTTTTACGATATCCTCAGGATCTTCTTGTATTTCCAGGTTTTCTTCATATATGTAGTTTCTTAGTCCTACAAGCTCCTTCTGATCTCTTTCAGCCTCACACAACCGACTTTCTAATTGTTTATTCTGTTTTTTCAGTGTTGCTATAGTAGATAAAAGTCCTTTTATATCAGCTTCTGTTTTTTTTGTTTCCGAAATCTTTTGTTTCAGTTCACTGATTTCCTGTTCTTTTTTACAAAGCTCAGATTCCTGCTCTTTAAACAGCAGTTCATCTTTTTTTCTCTCTTCTAACTGATCTTCTGTCTGTTTCCAATGTTTCCGGTCCAGCCATTGCTGCGCATAAAAGAAAAATGATTTCCACTCTTCAAGATATCTGAGAGCTTCTTTTTTTTCAACTATTGTGATCTTTTCGGGATCATTACATAAATGCTCTTTATAATCATTTATCTTCAAAAAACTGTTTAAAAATTCTATTTCAAAATTAGTCTCTTCTGTGGCATCGTCTTCAGTAAGCCTTGTTTTTAAACACTTAAAGCAATAATATTCTTCAAGTATCCGGTCAATCTCCGATTGTTTGCACAAAGATAACTGATAAAAAAGATTCTGACAAAAACAGCGGATATCTTTATAACGCTCATCCATAAAAATATCTACTAAAATATCTGTAAATATCAGTTTCTTCATAAATGGATCTTCAAACCTGTCACGTATGGCTTTTTCTATTTTCTTTCTGATCCTGGAAGCTGTTTTTTGCTGTCTTTTTACAGAAGGTTTTCCGTAAATATTATAAAAGAGGTTAAAAATAAATAAAATGTCATCCTCAATAAATCTGTACTTTTTCTCTTTTATGAATAGATAAAGTACTGATAGGTATTCGTTTATCCGGCTATCCTCAACTCCATCAAAATAAGAGTTCATCCATGCACTGATAAAAGGTGTAAATAGGGCATTTGCATAAGTTTTATCAGTTTGGAGGTTTTCATAATCATCAGCATATATTTTAAGCTCTTTGTAGTTATTGGACAGCATTAAATAGAATTGCTGCTTTAAACTCTCATTACCCGATGTTCCTTTAAGAAGGCCATATAATATCCGATAAATCTTAAATTGATACGGATTTAGGTAATAACTGATTTCTGATCTCTGACAAGGGGTTTCCTCCATATATTGGTCAGCAGTATCTTTCCATTGTTCATACATGCTGAAGATATTTCCTGTCAGTTCTGGGTTTTTCTGAAGCGAATATGCGATCACACTAGGTAGGAAACACGATTTATCTCCTACTAAATCTTTTTCAAAATTCTGTTTAAACCGGCGCATCTGTTTGACAACATGTCCCTGTTTGGATAACAGATCAACATAAGCGCTATAAGTGTCTTTTTCATGCAGCTCTGCTATGATCCTGTTCCGTTCAGTGTTTCTTTCAGTCTCATTGTCAAAATAGCTCTCAGGGTTACTTAGGAAATTCCAAATAGACCGTGCGTGCTGCTTTATGAAATAATTCATTCTGACTTCTTCTGATAGGAAAGGATCTGGGATGTTTGTTATTAACGGCATATTGATTTTAATATCTGACATATCTGTACTCCTGTTTTGAAAAAGGCAGCAGAACATCTGCTGCCTTATAGTTATAATATTTTTGTCGCCCAAACGGAATTTGGACCAATATCGCTGGTGATAATACCGGCTTTTGTGCTATAAGCCTGTACAACCTGTCCGTTACCAATATACATGGATACATGATATACATATCCTTCTTTAGCATAAAAGATAAGGTCTCCAGGTTCAGCTTCGCTGACCGGAATCTGTGTTCCGTATTCAGCCTGGTCGCAGGCAACTCTTGGCAGATCATAACCGAAACTTGCATAAACGCTCTGTACAAAGCCGGAGCAGTCCGCCCCATTTGTAAGGCTGGTTCCGCCCCATACATATGGATTTCCGACAAACTGGAGGGCAAAATTTACAATAGAATTTCTTGCAGCATATCCATCATCCGCTTCTTTTACAGAAGTAATTGTATAATAGCAGGCTTTATTATTTTCAGGAGAGATTTTTTCCTGTGCCTGTGAAAAAGAATCTTCTGACTGCTGGGATACTTTTATGTCTGCATAACCGCCTGTTACAACAGCATCCTTTTCGATAAATCCCCTTACGTTTGCTGATTCAACAAAATACATTTTTCCTGCATCTTTTAATATATAGGCAAGACCATTTTTGCTGATTGTTCCTACTACTGAAGCATTTTCCTTGTCAATGTCATCGTAAATGTCGGCATCTTTTTTTATGATTGCATAATCTTTGCTTACAACCACTTCGTACACAGACGTTTTTGTATACGTAGTAGCCGCATTTTTACTCAAAGATACCATAGCATCTACATTCTGAAGGGCTCCATCTCTTGAAAGGATAAATTCTGCGATACCCCCAGTGAGCAGATCATCTTTTTTTACAAACCCTCTGCATTCTCCGGATTCGATATAAACAAAATCAGAGTTTTCATCTGCAAGGATATAAACCAGGGATCTGGCTGACGCTTTTCCTACGATCCTTGAAGAAGTATTCTTTTCTTCATAAACCCTGCATCCACTCTTCAGTATCGCCCTGGAACCCTCAACTTTTTTGAACCGGAAATCTTTTGCTGTAGGCTGGACAGAAACAATATGCTGGTGTGCTATCAGTTCTGAGTTTGTTGCATAAGGTGAATTTTTTATCCCTTCAGATTCGGCTGCTTTTCTTGCATCGTCTGATCCATCCATAATGTCTGTTTTGTTTTGGCCTTTTTCAGTCTCTGATTTTTCAGAATCTGTTTCTGATGGCTGCGTTTCTGGCACGGGTGTTTCTGATGGCTGCGTCTCTGCTGGTTGGGTTTCAGACGGTTGGGTTTCAGATGGTTGGGTTTCTGGCGGAGCCTCCGTTTCCGGGGCCTGGGTTTCTGGTGGTTGGGTTTCCGGCGGAGTTTCTGTTTCCGGAGCCTGAGTTTCTGGCGGTTGGGTTTCTGGCGGAGCTTCTGTTTCTGGAACCTGGGTTTCTTCATTTAACGGAGCTTCATCTGCTGCAAATACAAGAGTATTAGAAGTGAGCATTGATACAGATAAAACGCCTAACATTATTAGTCTTCTTAATCTTTTTAACAACGTATTTACCTCCTACATATTTTCTCTTTTAATATGTAAGATTTTTATCAAAACAGCAATTTTTGTATTCTGGACAGCCTGCATATTATGCAAAAAGCAGAGCTGCATAGCTCTGCTTTTTCAGTCGTTTCCATGATACCACATGACATTTACACTTATATTATCGGGGTACACCCTGAGCTTAAGTGCTGTTTCAATCATTCTTTCAGCTGCTTCGTCCATGGTTTCTGTGTTCAACAGGATATCAAATAAGGCTTCCTTTCTATATGCGTAATGAATACCATCCGTTGTCATAATGACAACATCATTTTTTTTCAACTGTACAGCTGCTGTTTGGACTTCAGGTGTAGGGGAGATTCCTATTCCGTTGTACAAGCTTAATCGTTCAATAGCGGTATAATAATCTTCCTCTGAAATTCTTCCAGCATCAACAAGCTTTTGCCCTTCAGTATGGTCTTTTGTTAATTGAAGGACTTTTTCATTTCTGACTACATAAAGGCGGGTATTTCCTGCATGGGCGAATGTGAGTATACCGTTCGGCTGGATCATGGCGCATGTCATGGAAGTTGCATAATTTAGCCTTTCTGCTTCATCACCCAGTTTAAATCCGATCAATACATCGTTTGCTGACAAGAAAGCTTCTTCCATAAATAGCCTCAGATTATCTTTACATAAAGCTTCATCCTTATTATACAAACGCGATAGGATTTTCTTTACCTGATTCGAAGCAATGGCAGAAGGTCTGAACACTCCTTCTTTGGAGCCGGAACCGTCTGCAATACACGCAAACAGATTATCCCCAAATTCATCCTCGTTGATCAATATATAGTCCTCATTTACTTTCATATTAAATCCTACATTGGACCTTCCGCTATAGGATACATAATCTACCGCCATCTTCACTCCTCCTCAACAGCTTCGTTATACCCCGAAATATATTTATTTACATCATTTTCCATTTGTTCCTGATATGCCATATATAAATAAGACAGGGCATCTTTGCTTTCCAATACGGTTGTATCTGATTTCATTGTATCTATCAGAGTCCGGAGACCAGTCCATATGTCATCGTATCCTTCTTTCGCAGCCATTGTTGCTTCCGTAAAAGTTCCAGGCTTAATATCCTGTGTATCCCTGTTTTTCTCAAGATCTGATAATTCTGTATCCAACTCCTTCAGAGAAGACAGATAGGTCTCCTGATCTATTCCGGAAGAAAGATAAAGTGCAACGACATCATCAAGCTTTTCACAATATGACTTTATATCTGACATGCTTTCATACCGGGAAACTATCCATTCATCCGCAGGGATACCACCCACGATACAACCTGTCAACAAGCATGTTATTCCAATTAATGGTATTATTTTAAATATTTTTCTCATGATCCTCCAAAAAAAGGACTACAGGAAATCCCTGTAGTCCCCTGCATACGATCTTATTCTGCAGCTTCTGTCTCAGCAGTAACCTCAGTTTCAGCTTCTGTAATCTCTTCTGATTCCGCAAATTCTTCCGGAAGTTCTGTTTCGGATTTTGTCACTGCTTCTGTCTCTGCTTCATCTTTAATCTCTGCGAATCCTTTTAATAATGTCTTTCTGTCATCAGTATCTTTAAATTTTACTTTTACAGCAAGAACAATATTGTCCTGGTCAGTAGAAACCCCGAGCAGGTAACGTTCTTTGTCAATGACACCTGATACTGTTAAAAACGTCTTACCAGCGATTTTGAGTTCTTTATTTTTTCCTGTAAGATCAAGCTTTTCATTTTCTTTAAATCTTGCCAGGATATCTTCTTCACTCTCATGGTTCGGATTAACTTCTGCTGTCATCTGGACATATCCGCCGTCACTGTCAAGAGCAACCATTTCACTGTCCGCAACTTTCTTGTCATCACCATTACGTCCGTAGTATTCTTCCATTTTGGCATTTTCATCAACACCCATGGTTACCTTGTCTGCCGGAACATATTCCATTTTCAGAAAATCACTTTTCCATCCGTCTTTTGTCATCTCACCTTTAACATAAGAATAATCAGTTAAGACTGCAGAACCTTCAACAAAATCGCTTTCTGATTCGGTTTCTGTCTGTACTTCTGTTTCCGGTGCTGTTTCTTCCACTGTTTCTGTTTCACTCTCTGCTGCAGTTTCCTCAGCTGCAAAACATGGAACTGTAGTTCCCATAAGTGCAAGACTCATTCCAAGTCCAAGCATTAACTGTACTGCTTTTTTTCTCATATTATCTTCCTCCTGAAAATCATTGTTCTGCAGCTGTTTCTGCAGTTGTCTCTGCTGTTTCGGTTGCGTCAGGGTTTTCCTGTCCGTCAGCAGTAGTTTCCTGTGTTGGTACGGAAACGCTGTTTGCAGCCTCCGTATATATACTTTTGAAGTCAGCATTTTCAGCTGTACTTACCGCATAAAATTTAATTACTGCCGTATCTTTTTGAACCAATCCGACATATGTGTAATATGTAAGATTTGGTTCTGTATTAAATACAGCAAGGTACTTCATAATAGAACCATCCGCAAGAGTGACATCTTCCTGGTTTTTCACAACTCTTGTGGTGTTTCCTTCTGTTTGGGTCTCTTTTTCAATTTCGGCATCAACACTGCTGTTTTCAATCGCAAAAACATTTATTTCGTCAACAGAGGATACCATGTCTACATAAAGATCTGCACTTTCGCTTTTCACGATAGAATATCCTTTAGGGGTAGTAACCTGATATTTTCCTTCCAAAGTCCACGATTCGGCTTCCCAGAAAGGATTTTCAGATGTTGAGAACACACATTTTTTTTCAAAAGAATCTATGGTTCCGGCATCTGTATAATACAGCGTCATGATTAAAACCTGTCCGTCTACCCCAGAGCAATATGTTTTTGTCTGCGTCTGGTTGATTGTAGATGTAGCTGTTGCATAATTGTTCCCAGCAAGTTTCACATTATCTCCTGCAGTTATATTTTCAGCAGAACTGTCTTTAAGATACTGGTTCATTACATCTTCAGCAGATGATCCTTTGCTTGCGATTGAAGATACATTAAGTATGACCCCATCTCCATTTGCATAAGCCTCTTCTTGATATTGGCTTCCGGTTTCAGTATAATTATTTTTCAGTTCTTCAGTCTTTGAAGAATCAAAGGTAAAAAAACTCTGTCCAAGTATCTGAATCCCAAACTGTTGGTTCTGATAAGCATTATTGTTTGAAAGTACTTCGCCCGGAGTATATTTTATAGATTTATCTTCAGTCTCTGCTCTTGATACTTCTGGTTTATTTACGGGATCTGTATTTGACTCTGAAACCGTAATACTTCCCGAAAGTTCACCTTTCGCATCAGATGCATCCCCTGCAGTTGCCATAAATGGCATAGAAACATCAATTCTTACAAATTGTTTTGTTTCCCTGTTGATATAATAATCAATACGGGTACTTCCACAAACCACATCAGAATATCCACTCATATAGCAGTAGGCTATCAGCATTCCAATATTTTCGTCTGTATCTAAAGACAAGTGGTAGCAGGCATTATCATTAATGATGGTATCTTCTTTTTTCTCGCAGTCTTCTGAATATACCAGATTAAAAATATCCTGATAATCTCCTTCATTTTCGAGCCATTTTTGGCTCTGTGTGTATAAAAGAGAATCTTTGTCAGTATATACTCCATTACCATCTGAATCTTGTGAAATAAAAGCATCAGTTGATGAAGAAAAAGTCTGACTGATATCTTTAGATCCGGTTGAATCCTCCATTTGAAGAGCTACGTTTCCTTTGCGCCCGCTTTTTTCGATGGAAACCTGAATATCTTTTAATGAAATTTCTTTTTTTTCAGTTTCTGTCTGAACTTCTGTTTCCGTCTGTGCTTCTGTTTTTGGAACTACAGGGGTAGCTTCTGTAGTTTTTTCCGTTTGGACGTTTTTCTGCGGAGTTATGGAACATCCAGTAAGGACAGATGCCATTGATATTCCTAAACACGCTGCAGTTAGGAAATTTTTCTTAAGCAAAATTATTACCTCCTTTCTTTTCTTTCTTAATATGTAATTTTTTTTTAAAAACAGCAAAAAAGGGAAAGAGCATATACTCTTTCCCTAACATATCCGGATTAATAATTATAAGTTGCTGGTTGGAAACCGTCTGCTGACTGATTCGGAACATTATCAACATAGTCTGGAGCCGGAGGCATTTCATCTGGAAGATTATCAAATCCAGAAGGAGAGAATCCATTTTCATAAGGATAAGAATTCTCTGTTTCAAACTGTGATGATGGTGAAAATCCGTTATTTCCGGTAGGTACTCCTGTTCCATAGGAACTATTTTGTCCCTGTCCGTTCGGATTTCCAGATGGTGTTCTTGCAGGATTTCCTGCTCCATAAGCACCGTTCTGTCGTCTCTGGCTGTTTGGGTTTCCTGCAGGACTTCCATTTCTATATGAACCATTCTGTACCTGTCCATTTGGATTTCCGGTAGGTACTCCTGTTCTATAGGAACTATTCTGTCCCTGTCCGTTCGGATTTCCAGATGGTGTTCTCGCAGGATTTCCTGCTCCATAAGCACCGTTCTGTCGTCTTTGGCTGTTTGGGTTTCCTGCAGGACTCCCATTTCTATAGGAACCATTCTGCATCTGTCCATTTGGATTTCCGGTAGGTGTTCCTGTTCCATAGGAACTATTCTGTCCCTGTCCGTTCGGATTTCCAGATGGTGTTCTTGCAGGATTTCCTGTTCCATAAGCACCATTCTGTCTCTGGTTGTTTGGGTTACCTGCAGATGTTCCATTACCATAACTTTCCTGTCCATATACATTATTGTTGCCATAGTTGTTCTGATTCTGTACATAAGAATTTCCCTGATCCTGAACATTTAAACTTTTAGTTTCAGAATTCCAGTTTTTATGAACATGACTGTAAGTAAAATTGGCCCATACTTCCATATAATAATGATCTACACCCTGCTGGTCTTTGTAACATGCAAGAGGCTGTAATGGTCCA
>ERZ824473.5122-NODE-5122-length-10849-cov-3.331480_pt1 | contig 10849 bp, 8 predicted proteins | sample MGYA00519874_ERZ824473 | MGnify/ENA primary metagenome ERZ824473 (study PRJEB31778, sample SAMEA3449151) | human gut metagenome | biome: human gut; feature: human-associated habitat; material: faeces | place: United Kingdom | collected 2010/2012 ... | reverse complement strand
ATCATAAATTCCCAAAGCAATTCCTGCCAAATATGCTGCCCCAATTCCTGATAATTCTTCCATATTAGGAACCAAGACATTATTTCTTAGCATATCACTTTGAAATTGCATCAAATATTCATTTTTTGTTGGTCCGCCATCAACTTTTAATTTTTCCATCTTAATATTTGCATCAAGTGTCATCGCATCAATAACATCTGAAATCTGATAGGCAATACATTCTGTACATGCCCTTACGATCTCTGCCTTTTTTGTCGTTCTTGTAATTCCAGATAATTCTCCTTTTACGTGACTATTCCAGTAAGGCGCACCTAATCCTGTAAATGCCGGAACAAAGTATAATTCATCATTTTGTTCTGCTTTTTTACAAAGTGGTTCTACTTCTTTTGGCGAACTGATCAACTCGACATCGTCCTTAAGCCATGAGATCACAGCACCTGTATAATTGATATTTCCTTCTAATACATATGTTACTTTCCCATCAACTCCCCATGCTAAAGAAGTTGCCAGTCCATGTTCACTTAATACAGCTTCTTCTCCGATATTCATCATAATGGAGGACCCTGTTCCATAGGTAGCTTTTGTCTCTCCTTTTTTGTGGCATCCATGTCCAAATAAGGCTCCATTTGAATCACCCATTACAGCATGAATCGGAACTTGATGTTCAAAAAATCCTTCAAAATCTGTTGTTCCAAAACATGAATCCGATCCGCAGACTTCTGGAAGATCTTCTTTATTAATTCCAAAAATCTCACAGATTTCCTCATCCCATGTTAATGTAAAAATATTAAATAACTGAGTTCTAGCTGCATTTGAGAAATCTGTTTTGTAAGACTTTTCTTTACTTAACTGATAGATCATCCACGTATCGATCGTTCCATAACATAACTCATGTTTTTGTGCTTTTTCCTCTGCACCTTCTACATGTTTTAACAACCATGAAAACTTTGCTGCTGGAAAATATGGAGAAAGTGGTAATCCTGTATGTTTTTTGATTCTTTCAGTTAACATTTGACTTTCAATTTCTTCACAGATTTCTGTTGCTCTTGCACATTGCCAGACGATTGCGTTATTCATCGCACAACCGGTGACTTTATCCCATATAACCGATGTTTCTCTCTGGTTACTGATCCCAATTCCTGCAACTTTATTTTTATCAATCCCTGCGTCTGTAACCAGTTTCTTTACAACATAAATCGTATTTTGATAGATTTCTTCCGGATTATGTGATACCCATCCAAGATCATTAATAATCTGTTTGTGTGAAAGGTCTTCTCTTCTTAACATAATACCTCGATCATTAAATAACAAAGCTTTTGTGCCTTGCGTACTCTGATCGATCCCAATAATATATTTTTCTGACATATAGTTTTCCTTTTCTATGCTAGAAGTTCCATAATCTTACTTATAATACCCTCTTCATTTAAAGCATAATGATCAAAAACTTCTTTGGATGTTCCTGATACAACTGGTGCATCTGGAAGTGCCATTGTATAAACTTTTTTCGGACATTCTCTGGAAATTGTCTGTGCTGTCATTGATCCTAGTCCTCCCATAGGCGCATGTTCTTCTACTGTTACAACAATTTTTACTTTTTTTGCCTTTTCTACTAATGTTTTTTCATCAAATGGTTTTAAACAATACATATCTAAAACTGCTACATGAATTCCTTCTTCTTCCAGTTTGTATGCTGCATCTTTTGCTGCTTTTACCATCTCTCCGCAAGCAACGATCAACACATCTTCTCCATCTTTTACAGACACAGCATGATCTAACTGGAAATCCAGGTTATTTTCTTCATAAACATTTTCCACCGCATTTCTTCCAACACGAATATATGCTGGTTTTTCGTCTTTTAATAATTCTTCTGTTAATTTTTCCGTCAGTGCTGCATCACTTGGAATATAAACTCGCATGTTAGGGATTGCACTCATTGCCGCGATATCCTGTGCTGAATGATGACTCATTCCTAATGCCCCATAGCTGATTCCACCACTGATACCAATCAGTTTTACATTGGTATTTGAATATGCAACATCAACTTTACACTGTTCATAACTTCTGGTAGATAAAAAACTTGCCGGTGATACTGCATAACTCTTTTTACCAATCTTCGCAAGTCCTGCTGCAATACTTACAAGATCCTGTTCTGCAATACCTGTTTCTACAAACTGCTCTGGATATGTAGCCGCAAATGGTGTAAAAGAGCCACTCCCTCTGGAATCACTGCAAAGTGCGACAATATCTTTATCTGTTTTTGCAGCTTCCATTAATACATCACAAATTTTTTGTTTATTTGCCACTGTCTTCATTATTGTAATTCCTCCTCTTTTCTTTTTAAATCTGCCATGATCTGATCATATTCTTCTTTGGTTGGCACTTTATGATGCCAGTTTGCCTTATTTTCCATGATAGAAGATCCTTTTCCTTTGATCGTGTTTGCGATTAATACCGTTGGTTTTCCTTTGACTGTTTTTGCAGTATCGAATGCTTTTTCAAGTTCTTTCATACTGTTTCCATCTTTCACATCAATGACATTCCATCCAAAACTTTTAAATCTTTCATGAAGATCATCATGTCCCATAACATCTTCTGTATTTCCTGAAATCTGCAATCTGTTTCGATCAATGATCGCACACAGATTATCTAATTTATACTGATGTGCTGCCATTGCTCCTTCCCATACAGACCCTTCTGCAAGTTCTCCGTCTCCCATCAGAACATAAACTCTGTTTTCTTGATGATTCATTTTTAATCCTTTTGCTATTCCTACACTCACTGGTAGTCCATGTCCAAGAGAACCTGAATTCATTTCAATTCCAGGAAGTTTATTATTGGGATGTCCAATATAAGCCGTATTAAATTTACTAAATTTCTCCTTAATTTCATCAAGGTTTAAAAATCCCTTTTCTGCTAAAATTGCATAATAGGATTCCATAGAATGTCCTTTACTTAAAATAAAGTAATCTCTGTCTTTATCATTTTGATTCTCAACGGAGATGTTCATCTGGTGAAAATATAATTCCACCAGAATTTCCATTTCACTCATATCTCCGCCAATATGACCAGCTTTTCCTGCACAAATAATATCAATCGTATCTTGTCTTAATTTATAACTTAATGCTTCTAAATTCATGATCATTTTCCCTTTCTAAAATCACTCTCCACGAAGATATGCTTTTACATCTTCTTCAATCGGATCATAAAGATCTGGTTTTATCCCAATATATTTACATGCTTCATACAACACTGAAACAACATTTTGATGAATTCCAACACAATGATGAATATACGGTCCCTCCACGATCTTAGCTTCTAATCGTTTGATATTTTCAACTTCTACCCATAAATATGTTCCCATACATTTTGGTCCTTCGACTCCTTTTGCATTTCCAAGAAGAAGCGAATATTCTCCATTATCTCCATCAAATCTACATAATGTTACTTCTCCATGTTTTGCTTCTGCTGTTAAACTTCCTGGATGTTCAAATGCTAATGGATAAGTTAAATCTGGTGTCTCTTTTGCAACAGATACTGGCCATGGACCACAATGCTGTAATAATTCTCCATTTTCGATATCTGGATGGCGGATTGTCCAATCAGCAAAAAATGATCTTGTATCATCTAATGTAGCTGCTTCTACCATGAGTGCTGTGATTGCTCCATGGATATCTGTTTCACAAACAACCGGAATTCCTTTTTCATTTAAAATTGCATTTGCTGCACATGGCATGATTCCAATCTCATCCTGAAGAGCATTCCAACATTGAATTGCTGCTGCCTTACATCCATATTTCTTGATCAGATTCTCCATTGCAACAGATAGCGCTGCTACCATTTCAACTTCATTTTCCTTGATAGAAACTTTCATTGTTTTTTTGATATCTTCTAATGCCGTTTGTGTCTGTTCATTTCCTTTGACTGCTTTCACTTCTTCAACCAATTCTGTCATTGGAATTGGAGATAACTGAATATTAAATTTTTCTAATAATTCTCCTTCATTGCACATTGTTGTCCAAAAATCAAATGGTCTTGTTGAAATCTGCAGGATACGAATATTTCGAAACTCTTTTACAACATTACATACTGCCATAAAATCTTTAATTCCACGTTCAAATACAGGATCATTTAACCTGCAGCTTGTCAGATATGTAAATGGAATTTGGAATCTTCTTAAAACCTTTCCTGTCGCAAACAATCCACACTGTGTGTCACGAAGTCTAACTCCATCTGGTTCTGGCCTTTCATCTAATGGTCCCCATAATAAAACTGGTACGTCTATTTTCTTTGCAAGTCTTGCACAGACATATTCTGTACCAAAATTACAATGTGGGAAAATCACTCCATCAACTTTCTCTTTTTTGAATTTCTCTACGATCTTGTCAACATCATGATCATCGTATAAAAGTCCTTCTTCATTGATATCTGTAATATCTACAAAATCAACGCCCAATTCCTTTAAACGCTCTGCTGTTAAACCTCTATACTTAACAGCATCCGGTGCACTAAATATACTTCTTCTTGTCGGTGCAAAACCTAATTTAATCTTTTTCATAGTATTCCTCTTTTTATAATTTTCTTCCATTCGTTTTAATTACCTGCTGATACCATTGAAATGATTTTTTCTTAGTTCTTTTTAAAGTTCCTTTTCCAGAATCATCTTTGTCAACATAGATCAAACCATATCTTTTTTTCATTTCTCCTGTTGAAGCAGATACAAGGTCAATGATTCCCCACAGGCAATATCCCCATAGTTCAACTCCATCTTGTTCAACCGCATCTTTCATTGCCTGAATATGTTCCCTTATGTATTCGATTCGGTAATCGTCTTCGATATTTCCATTTGCGTCCATGGTATCTGCTGCACCTAATCCATTTTCCACAATAAATAATGGTTTTTGATAGCGGTCATATAAAGCATTCATTGTAATACGCAATCCTAATGGATCAATCTGCCATCCCCATTCACTTGTTTTTAAATATGGATTTTTAACTCCTGAGAACGCATTCCCTCCCGTCATTTCAACATCTTTATTGACACTGGTACATCGAGATGAATAATATGAGAAAGAAACATAGTCGGCAGTATTTTCTTTTAAGATTTCTTTATCTTTTTCTTCCATCTCAATGTTAATATTGTTTTGTTCAAAAAATGCTTTTGCGTAAGCTGGATAACTTCCTCTTGCCTGCACATCTGTAAAGAAATAATTTTCTCTGTCCTTACACATTCCTTTCCATACATCCTCAGGATCACAACAATATGGATACACCTGACCTGCTGCAAGCATACATCCGATTTTATTTTCTTTATCAATCTCATGCCCCATCTTTGTTGCAAGCGCTGATGCTACCAATTCATGATGTGCTGCCTGATATTTTACCTGCATTTCATCTTCATCTTCTTTAAATACAAGACCTGCTCCCATAAACGGAAGATGAAGGATCATATTAATTTCATTAAATGTGATCCAGTAATGAACCAAACCTTTAAAGCGTGTGAACAATACTTTTGCCAATTTTGTGTAACATTCTATTAATTTCCTGGATTTCCATCCACCATACTTTTTAATCAGATGAACTGGACAATCAAAGTGTGAGATCGTTACTAATGGTTCTATGTCATACTTTTTACATTCCTTAAAAATATTTTCATAAAATTCCAATCCTTTTTCATTTGGCATCTCTTCCTCTCCCATTGGAAAAATCCTCGTCCATGCGATTGAAATTCGTAACGTTTTTAGTCCTAGTTCTGCAAAAAGGGCGATGTCTTCTTTATAATGATGATAAAAATCAATTCCCTCCATCGCTGGGTAAATATGATCTTTATCTGGTTCTAACATTATTTTTTTACCTAACATCACTGGAAAACGATCTTCTCCTGATGGAATCACATCGACATTTGCTAAGCCTCTTCCATCAACATTGTATGCTCCTTCTGTCTGGTTCGCAGCGATTGCTCCTCCCCACAAAAAATCATTTTTAAATGCACTCATTTTGAAACTCTCCTGTTAAATTCATTTATATAACATTTATAATTACTCTTTGGAATGACTTTAATTTATATCCGTATTGTTTTTGCATCATAAAGATCACATGAATCTGATCACCTTTTTTCGCATTCTTAGGAATCTTAATACGAAAATCTTTCTCTTTTATATTGGATTTTTCCTGATCCTTTATAATTTTCACTTCATCCAGATTCTTGCAGGAAGAAGCTTCTGGATAGATAAATGCTTCACTGACAATATCTCCTGATAATTCACTTGTAACTGATGCATGAATTAAGACTTCTTCCCCTGCTTTTACCAAATGATCCCTTCCATTTTCTATCAAAAATTCTGGTGCATGATCTTCTTCACAAAAAGTTGTTTCTACACACCATTTTGCTCGTGCTACAAAATCTCTTTGTATGAATTCCACATATCTCCACATGGATTCTGTCTCTACTTCATTTCCATTTGCATCTTTGTAAACATCTTTTGCACTTTCCCAATAGTTTAAAATCTCACCTTTTTTATTTTTCTTTTCAATATTTTTCACATATCGTCCTGCAATTCCACCATAACCAAAGTGTTCTAAACTGCGAAGCCCTGTTGGCAATAACATAAGAAATGTTGGAGAATCTCCTTCAGACAAAAAGTCATACTGTTTATGTATTCCAAGTCCAAATTTTTTCCCCCACCAGTCATTTAATAACTTTTTGTTACTTCCAAACTGATATTTTTCAGGTTCTCCTTCATATTCTTTTCCGTCTGCCCACGTTGCATAACCTTCCATCAATGGACCATTTCCTTTTACGATCTGTCTCATAAAGGAATCTTTTAAACATTTCTTACTTTCTCCATCCGGCATTGTCTTCCATGCATAAGCATAACTTCCCATCTGTACACACGAAATAAATGCCAGCTGCGGCCACTGCTGTGCTATATAGTTTTGATATGTTGGGTCTTGTTCTCCACAAGCTACCAAAACTACTTTCTTCATAATCTTTTTCTTTTGTAAATCCCAGTCTGTATCATTTTGATGTTCACATTCAATATCATAAAGTGCTCTGGCAATCGTGTTGGTTCCACCCCAGATCTGGAGATAAAGTATTCTCTCATCATTATCCATAATGTGTTCTTTGATCAACTTTGATCCTTCTGTTTCTTCATCCATTTCTCCTGGATAGCCTATATTCCCAATTTTTGTTACATCTTTTAATTCTTGTGCTGTTGGATAATTCAAACTCTGTAAACAAAGATTTTTGTATACTTTCTCATAATCCTTTAATACTTCAAACATCCACTGTGTACCTGTCCAACGATAAGGTTCATCATATCTTCCTTTCGGTGCAAATTCATCACCTTCTTTTACTTCAGGTGTTTTTACACCTTTTTTCCCTTTCCAATGAAAAATAGAAGATGTCTGAATGATCCCTTGTATTTCAATATCGTTTGCATATAGTAAAAGATGTCTGAATGAATTCTGATCATCTACTTCTGCATCTTGTGTCACAATTGTCCTGATTTTATAATCCAACATTTTTTCCTCCTAGTCCTATTTTGAAATCAATGAAATTGCTGCATCTCCAACATTCTTTATTCCTGTTTGCTCCATCACAATCTTATGATATGCATATCCATTTGTAATAACCATTGGTGTCACAGCATCATATCCAGCTTCTTTTACCTTAGCTAAATCCACAGTCACTAATGGCTGTTTTGCTTTTACTCTTTGTCCAACTTTTACATGAACTTTAAAACCTTTTCCATTCATTTTTACTGTATCCATACCAATATGGATCAATACTTCTGCCCCATGATCTGATACGATCCCGATTGCATGTCCTGTTTCTGCTACTGCTGTGATCGTTCCATTACAAGGTGATTTTACTTCTCCATCTGAAGGTTCCATTGCGAATCCTTCTCCTAAAACTCCAGATGCAAATACTTCGTCTTTTACATCCTTTAATGAAATCATATTTCCATTGACTGGTGCACCTAAAATCTCATCATCTGTCTCTAACTTTTCTGGTTCATCTGCTTTTTGCTCATCACGTACGATCATATTATCGGAAAATCCAAACAGATATGTACAAATTGCTGATCCAAAGTAGGCAATCACACATGCGATCACAAGTCCTACAAATCCTGTACCAAGATATCCTGGCATTGATAATATGGACATTCCAAGAACTGTAGGTGCACTGGCTCCAACGGCTGCTGTAATTGCTCCTGCAATTCCTGAAAATACTGCACCAATAAAAAATGGTTTTTTATATGGCAGAGTTACTCCATAGATCGCTGGCTCTGTAATTCCTGCAAGCACTGCTGAAATTGCGGCAGATCCAGAAATAGATTTTAATTTTTTATCTTTCGTTTTTAAGAAAACACCAAGTGTTGCTCCTGCTTGTGCAAAATTATTTGGTCCAGTAATTACAAATAATGTATCTTTTCCCATGGTTGCCAAATTGTTCATAACAATTGGGAAGAATCCCCAATGTAATCCAAAAATGACTGCTGCTGGCCAGATCAAACCTAAGATTCCTCCGGCTAAAATCGGATTAAATCCTACAATTGCTGAATATCCAGCTGCTAATAAGGAACCAAATTTGTCCATAACCGGACCAATGATCAAAAATGTAGCTGGAACCATGATCATTAATTCGATCATCGGTACTGCAAACATTTTTAAAATTTCTGGAATATATTTTTTCAATAATTTTTCTAGTTTTGACATAATATATGTTGAAATGATAATTGGCATCACTGATGATGCATAACTGATCAAATGTACATTAATCCCTAAAAAACTAATTGATTTTTCGGCTGAATACAGTGCTGTCATGTTTGGATAGACTAATGCCATCCCTAATGCAATCGATGTAAACTGACTGCATCCAAATTTTTTACCAGCCGTATATCCTAGTAAAATTGGCAAAAATGTAAAAATTCCATCCGCAGCTGCATACCAGATCTGATAAGTCCCTGATGTTTCTGTCAAAACATTTAATGTCGTAAGTAAGAGCAATAAAGCTTTGATCGTACCAGCTCCTGCCAAAATTCCAAGTGCCGGTGCAAAGATTCCTGAAATTGTTTCCATTAATACATTAATGATATTTTTCTTTTCTCCACCCTGATCTTCTGATTCTTTCTGATCTTTTTTAATATCTGAGTTTTTCAAAACTGCCTGATAAACATTGTCTACTTGATTTCCAATCACTACCTGAATCTGACCTCCAGAATTCATTGCCGTGATCACACCCTCTAAACTCTTTAATTTGTCTAAATTGACCTCTTCATTTTTCTTTACTTTAAAACGTAGTCTTGTTGCACAATGAAATACTGAAATAATATTTTTTTCCGTACCTACATATTTGACGATATCTTTTGATAATACCGTATAATCTTTTCCCATAATAACCTCCGAAGCAGAATTCCTATATTTTCATTTTCATTTTTTTAGCGCTAAATTATTTTTGCATTTCTTAAATGCTGATTACATCATACAATATTCCGTGTGATTTTTACATGACATTTCCAGACCTAAGACTATCAAAATCAGACTTTTTCTGTTAAAATAAATATATTATCTTTCTAATACAAAATGTTTAGAATTTGATGATATTGTATACACGAGGAGGCGTTCTTATGAATAAAACAGAATTTCGAAAAAAAGTCTTTCCACTGACAAAAAAAGAATTTTATTATCTTTCTAATCAAAAAAATATATCTTCCAAAAATTATTTTGATCAAGAATCTGACACTTTTGATGATTTTCCAAATGATCAAGTTCTTAATTTACAAGGAAATCTCTCTCAACGGCTTTCTATAACAAAAAATCATCATGCTTTATTTTTTGATGGGCAAAAAACACCTATAGAAATGTTGAATCTTCCTATTTTTTGTTGTAAACAAACACGTTTTTCAAAAGTCCCTATTCACACTAGAAATTATCTGGAAATTAAATATATATATTCTGGAAGTTGTGTAGCCTTATTAAACGATAAAAAAATCTACCTTTCAACTGGAGATCTTCTTCTTTTAGAACAAGGTTCTAAACACAGTATCCTTCCTGCCGGAAAAAATGATTTGATTTTTAATTTTCAGATGGATCGCTCTTACTTTACGCAATCGTTTATTAAAAGATTCTGATCCTATCACTCATTTTTTGACAAATGCTATTGATGATTCAACCAGACATACCAATTATTGTTTCTTTCAAAATCGTAAGGATGATGATGAAGATATTCGATTTTTGATTGAATCAATTTTATGCGAATATCTTGATCCAAGTACTTGCTATAAAACGATTCTGGATGCCAGTTTTTTAATATTATTTGGAAAACTGGTACAGCGATATATGGCAAATCAGGAAGAATCTTTTCAAAATGATAACAAAAGCTATATTACAGAAATAGCTATGACTTATTATAAGTTATCAAAAGGATTGATTGATATTGATGTCAGCGGCTTATGGAAACACGAGAAAAAAGTAAAAGAAAAAAATACAAAATATTTAAATGTTAACAATGGCACAACTCCGACAAAGGCAGAAAGACGGGAAGCAAGAAAATTAAAGATAAAAAGACAAAAAATAAAGAAACAAAAGTTCATTATCGACGCAAAGCATTATGCAAATAAAAAGGCAGTAAAAAATATATTAAGACGATAATGGTATAAAAACGGGATAATATGAGAGTACCTGCAATTACATTAAATAATTTCACAAATATCAATCAGAATAAAAAGAAAATAAATCAAAATACATATTTTCTGCATTCATACATAAATTCATTAAGTTCGGTGTACTATGTACCGTTTACATCAATCGCAAATTCAGGGAAATTACGAACATTATTCCACTA
>ERZ824473.5115-NODE-5115-length-10863-cov-4.113712_pt1 | contig 10863 bp, 9 predicted proteins | sample MGYA00519874_ERZ824473 | MGnify/ENA primary metagenome ERZ824473 (study PRJEB31778, sample SAMEA3449151) | human gut metagenome | biome: human gut; feature: human-associated habitat; material: faeces | place: United Kingdom | collected 2010/2012 ... | reverse complement strand
TCTTCTTGACGGTATCGACGAGAAAGGAGATATCAAACCGGAGGCACAGGAGCAGGTTATGGGAGATCTCCGTGGACACTTCCGTCCGGAGTTTCTGAACCGTCTGGATGAGATCATCATGTTCAAGCCGCTGACCAAGGATAACATTGGCAAGATCATAGATCTGATGGTAAAAGAACTCAGTGACCGTCTGGCTGACCAGGAGCTTTCCCTGGAGCTTACAGATGCTGCCAAACAGATGATAGTGGACAACGGATATGATCCGGTTTACGGTGCACGTCCGCTGAAGCGTTATCTCCAGAATTACGTGGAAACACTGACAGCCAAGAAGATCCTTTCCGGTGATGTACATGCGGGAGATACCATTGTGCTGGATGTGAAGGACGGAGCGTTTACCGTCAGCACGAAGTAAAAAATAACTCCATAAAGTTATGATAGATTGACAAGGAAAAGAACTGTCGGTTCTGATAAAAAATCCATTTCGGGATGAAGATCAGAAGCGGGCAGTTCTTTTTTTGTGCAAAAATGGAGAATAACGGATGTAAAATGCCTGAAAAGCAGGAAGTAGTCTGAATGAGTACGATTTCACAAAATCCTGAAAAACTCTGAAAAAGGAACAGATTTCACATGAAAAATCCTGGAAAACAGTTTTGAACAGTCTGAAAACTGATAACGATTTCTGAATCCTTTATTGAGAAAAAATATATGAAAAACTATAATCGGGAACAAATCAGAGAAAAGGATGTGAAAAGCAATGAAAAAGAATTACATGAAAGTTTCAGTCATTTCTGTAGCAGCAGTATTGGGAGTGTGGATCGCAGGAAGTGCATTGAACTGTTTTAACCCTATATTTATTCCATCGGTAAAAGATGTGCTGGATGCTTTCCGAAACCTGTGGGAAAACGGTTATAAAGGATATCCGCTTATGTATCATATAGCAGCAAGCATGAGGCGGCTTGGTATTGCGATGACACGGGTGTTTATTACAGGAACGGTTCTGGGAATCGTCTGTGGAATGAACCGTAAGATCCTGGCAGCAATCGATCCGTTTATCCAGTTTTACCGGGCATTGCCACCGCTGGCTTATAATACGCTGATCGTGCTCTGGATGGGAATTGGTGATGGCTCCAAGATCATGCTTCTGTTTCTCAGCGGATTTGCGCCACTGTTTATTCAGATCGTGTTTGGAGTTCAGAAGGTACCTCAGGATCGGATCAACGGAGCAAAATCTCTGGGAGCAGGAAATTTCGTGATTTTCCGGGATGTGATACTTCCGTCTGTTCTGCCGGATATCCTTACCGGACTTCGGACAGCTGTTGGTGTTTCCTATGCAACGCTGGTGGCAGCGGAAATGATCGCATCTGCATCTGGACTTGCGTGGATGGTGCTGGATGCCAGCAAATATATCCAGTACGCAACGGTCTATGCAGGGATTTTTATTATGGGAGGAATTGCACTGCTGATTGACGGCGGACTCAAGCTTCTGATTCGAAAAGCAATGCCGTGGCAGGAAACAATATAAAGACAAAGGAGAAAAAATATGAAAATAAAAAGAATTTTAACTGCGACGGCAGCTGCAGCACTGGTTATAACATCTGTGTTTGCGGGAGGAAATTTCAAAGAAGTACAGGCAAAAGATAATGATACACCGAAAAAGATTACATTAGGATACTGGGAATCACCAAATGGAGAGCTGCTTACAAAAGAAAAAGGAAGTCTGGAAGCTGCTTTTCAGGATACAGATATTGAATGGGTGGAATTCCAGTCAGGTACAGATATCCTGACAGCAATGCAGTCTGGCTCTGTTGACTTTGCAACCATAGGAACTCCACCGGCTGCACTGGGACTTGCAAAAGGGTACCCATTCAAGATCTTTTATCTTCATGATGTTATCGGAGAAAGCGAAGGTCTGGCAGTAAAGAAAGAAAGTGGGATCAGTTCTGTAAAAGACCTGAAGGGAAAGAAAATCGCTACAACATTTGCAAGTACCTCGCATTTTTCATTGCTAAGCGCACTGGAAGCGGAAGGCTTAAGTGAAACAGATGTAACCTTATATGATATGTCAGCACCGGATATGTATGCATCCTGGCAGAGGGGAGAAATCGACGGAGCATATGTGTGGGAGCCGGTGAAATCCAAGCTGCTTGATAACGGGGGAGCGGAAATAGTTTCTTCGGAAAAAATGGCGGAGAAAGGTGCGTTGACTGCGGAAGTGGGAATTGTAAGCAATTCTTTTTATGAGAAATATCCGGATGTTGTGAAAAAGTATATTGATATTCTGGATGAGTCGGTAAAAAGTTACCGGGATGACGGAAAAGGTGCTGCAAAGCTTATGGCCGGCGGATTAAATCTGTCAGAAGAAGAAACCCGGACGACCATGAATGAGATCATTGTAAAAGATAAAAGCGAACAGGCAGAGTATCTTGGAAAAAATGGAGAGCTGGCCGAAGTGCTGAAGAAAACAGCGGATTTTCTGTATGACCAGAAAAGTCTGGACAAAAAAGCAGACGAGAAGATTTTTGAACAGGGAATTTTATCAGAATTATATGAGGGAAAACAGTCATGACAATAGAACCGTTTGGAAGAAAAAAAGTAAAAATGACGCTGGAGCATGTAGGACTGGATTTTAAACAGAATAAAGGCGTATTTCATGCGCTGGAAGATGTGAATCTGAAAGTATATGACCGTGATTTCATATGCCTTCTGGGACCTTCCGGATGTGGAAAAAGTTCTCTGCTTAATGTAATGGCAGGCTATCGAAAACCAGGTGAAGGCAAGGTGCTGCTTGGAGGAGAAGCATTTCTGAAGCCTTCCGCAAAAGTTGGGGTCGTGTTCCAGCATGCAAATCTGTTTCCGTGGCTTTCCGTATATAAAAATGTGGAGTTTGGACTGAAGCAGAAAAATATGGATCGAAACCAGAGAAAAGATCAGGTGGAACACTATCTGGAAATTGTAGGACTTACAGAGGCAAAAGATAAGCTTCCTCACCAGCTCTCAGGTGGTATGCAGCAGAGAGCTGCCATTGCAAGAACGCTGGCAACAGAGCCGGAGTTTGTTTTGCTGGATGAGCCGTTCAGTGCCCTTGATGCGCTGACAAGGGAAAAAATGCAGGAGCATATACGGAAAATATGGGAGGAAACAGGAAGCACGTTTCTGTTTATCACCCATGATGTGGATGAGGCATTGCTGCTCGGAAAGCGCCTGGTCGTAATGCAGGGAAATCCGGGACGGATCGTTTCAGATTATAAAAATCCTTTGAACAAATATGAAAATATAGATTATGAGCAGTTGAGACAGACAAAGGAATACTGGAAGATTCGCCAGAAGCTGATCGGACAGATCCAGAATGACGAAGAGAAAAAAGCAGAAAAACTGATTCAATTCGGCTAGAAAGAAGGCATAAAAATGAGCAGGGATAAAAAGGTACTGGTGCTTGGAATCGACGGAATGGATTCCAGGATCACAAAGAAATTTCTGGATGAGGGAAAACTTCCAAATATAAAAAAATACCTTGAGAGGGGAGCTGCAAGAACAGGACTGGATATGCTGGGAGCAATCCCGACGATCACTCCGCCCTGCTGGACAACACTGGCAACCGGAGCTTATCCGGGAACCCACGGAATCACCTGTTACTGGAGACAGTCTCCGGATTCTCTGGATGCTGTAGTCTATAATATGGACTCCAGATTCTGCAAGGCAGAGCAACTGTGGAATGTAACTGCGAAAGAAGGAAAAAAGACACTGGTATGGCACTGGCCGGGTTCTTCATGGCCGCCGTCCCTGAAAAGTGAAAATCTCCATGTGGTAGATGGAACCCAGCCAGGTTCCGTAAATATGGGAATTGCCCAGATGGACTGGGAGAAGGTGGTGATCGCATCTACAAGAATAAAAAAAGCGGAGTATCTTCCAAAGGTGGAGCGAAAACAGGGCGTTGGATGTGTGATCGATGATCTTTCCGCACTGCAGGCCGGTGATGAAGACGATGAGATGATGGAACTGTGGTGGGGCGATGAAGCACGGGAAGGAAAAGAAATCCGTACATATGTCCATGACCTGGATGATACGGAGATGATGATCGGGGCAAAGGTTGCCTATGATATGGTATCTTCGCCTGTTGTACCGGCAGAAGGGTGGAAGCAGGCACCTGAGAATGCGTTGGAATTTACAGTTATTCTCTGCAAGGGAGAAATAAAAAGACCGGCGCTGATCCTGAAAGGAGAAGCCGGAATATATGACAGAGTGCAGATCTACGAGAGCAAAGCAACAGAAAGATTTCTTGTGGAACTGAAGGCCGGAGAAATGAAGAGTGGGATCGTGGACGATGCGGTAAAGAATGGAAGAACAAAAAAAGCCTGCCGTTCCTGGAAACTTCTTACACTTACTCCGGATGGAGCCAGGGTAAAACTGTGGGTCAGCAATGCACTGGATGTGGAAAATGATACGTTATGGCAGCCCAAAAGTCTGTACAAAAATGTGACAGAGAATGTTGGACCGGTACCGCCGGTCAGCCTGATCGGTGGCGAGGATGAAGAACTGGCGGAAGAAATCTTTCTGCCCTCCTGGGAAATTTATAATAAGTGGCAGGCAGACAGCTTAAAGTATCTGATCGACAGGGAGGATTATAAGATTATTTTTTCCCATCTTCATAATGTGGATTGTGCTGGACATCAGTTCTGGCATCTGGCAAAAACTCTGGAACCATGGAAACATACTGATGAAAAGTTCTATCAGAAACTGATCGAGAAAGTTTATGAACAGACAGATGAGTATCTGGGGGAATTTTATGAATATCTGGACAATGGCTGGGATATTTTTATTGTGTCGGATCATGGACTTCTGGTGGGCGAGAATGTTCCACCGATCCTGGGTGAATATGGAGGACTGAATCTGGGGGTAATGGAAGAGCTTGGATATACTGTGAGAAAGAAGGATGCGGACGGAAATCCGGTGGATGAGATCGACTGGGAGAAGACCAGAGCGATTCAGATACGAAGCAATTATATTTATATCAATCTGAAAGGAAGAGATAAATACGGAATTGTAGAGGAGAAGGACAAGTATGATCTGGAGGAACAGATCATTTCGGATCTCTATTCTTACAGGGATCAGGCAACTGGAAAGCGTGTGGTGGGAATTGCCATGCGAAATAAGGACAGTGTTGTGCTGGGACTTGGCGGTGCAGAGTGCGGCGATATTGTTTTTACGATCAATGAAGGTTTTAACCGGCTTCATGGAGATGGATTATCGACTGCCGAAGGATATGCACAGACGTCAGTTACTCCTGTTTTTCTGGCAGCAGGGGAGGATATTAAAGAAGGAACGATCACGGACAGAGTGATCCGGCAGGTGGATGTGGCGCCTACCATTGCGGAAATCCTCGGAGTGCGAAAGCCCGAACAGTGCGAGGGCGCGCCAGTTTATCAAATATTAAAGAAATAAAAGATCCTGAAGAGATTTTTCGTCCTGGCTCTTGACAAAAGGAAAATTTGGTAAGATAGTAAATCTGATACTTCATAAGTGGCGGCTTTCAGGCTGTCAGAAAATAATAAAATGATTTATAAATATCAGATAAAAAGGATGGAAACAGATTATGATACCAAAGGACCCGGTAATGCTTTTAAGTTACGTAAATACACAGCTGAGGGATTTTTACAGATCCCTAGACGCTTTCTGCGAGGACAGAGGGCTTGACAGAAAAGAACTGGAAGATAAGCTCGATATGATCGATTATGCTTATGATCCGGCTGTGAATCAGTTTGTATAAAAAATCAGGAACAGGAAAAGGTGACGATGATATTAGAAGAAGTTTTTCAGAAGATAACAGAGATATGCAGGAGAAATGGAGCTTCAAGGGTAATTCTTTTCGGTTCCAGAGCTAAGGGGACTGCGAGGGATAGAAGTGATATAGATATTGCTGTATGCGGGGTTTCTGATATGGAAAAACTTCAGGAAGAGATCGAGGATATCCCGACTTTATATACGATAGATCTGGTAGATCTGGACACCTGTGAAAATCAGTTGCTGTTGGAGGATATAGAGCAGTATGGACGAAAAATTTACGAAGAGGTATGAATCCTTTAAAAATTCTCTTGCTTCATTAACTGAGGCGAGACAACGTGATATGGAAGATTCCTTTGTATTAAGTGGTACAAGTGCGAAATTCAGCATTACCTTTGATCTTGCCTGGAAAGTAATGAAAGATATTCTGGTTCAGTATTATGCGATCACCGGTTTTGTTGCAGGATCACCAAGAGAAGTTTTGAGAGAGTCGTTTAAGGCAGAGCTGATCCAGGGCGATGAATGGATGGATATGCTGAAAGTCCGTAATCAGCTGGCACATGATTATGACGGAGTTATTGTGAAAAAATACTGTCATATCATAGTTGACGAATACATTGGAAAATTTGAAGAATTTCAGAGAAAAGTGGATTCATTGTTTTACAATATATAGAGAACAGAAAGAAGCACCCGTTTCGGATAGTACAATTCCGAAGCGGGTATTTTTATGCGAAAAATAGGAAAAACAGAAGAAAATAAATTAGCTTGGCAAATCAATTGACAGATTTTAATTGGTGATAAAAGAAACTATAAATCTTAAAAAAGTGTAAAATTCACAAAAACCAGTTGCATTTTTTGTGCAGATATATATTATATATAGTTAGCCGACTAATCAAAAAAGATACTTCTGCCTGAAAGATAAGAAATAAAAAGCAGAAGTTCTGATGGAGGAAGGGAGTGACGGAGTGTTTTGTGAGGAGGACGATGAGAAAGAGAAGCAGAGCAGTTTTTTATCTCTGTTTATGAAGGTGGACCGTCACTTTATGACGAAATGTTTTGGACAGATGCAGGAACTTGGCATTTATCCGGGACAGATCCCGGTTCTGGGACTTGTTGCCAAGAAGGATGGCTTAAGTCAGAGGGAGCTGGCAAAGATCCTGCATATCAAGCCGCCTACGGTAAATGTATCGATACAGAGACTGGAGAAAGCAGGTTTTCTTTATAAGAAACCGGATGAAAAGGACCAGCGTGTGACCAGGATCTACATGACAGAAAAGGGAAAGGAAATCAAGGCAAAAGCACTGGAACGGATCCATAAAAATGAGGCTGTGATGATGGAAGGCTTCAGTGAGGCGGAACAGTGCCTGCTTCGGAGATTTCTGGAGCAGATCCTTGTAAATATCGAAAAGATCCAGCCGGAGGAAGCCATAGAAAAGCTTCAGCCGGAGGACATGACAGAAAGGAAGGAACAGAAACGTGATTAAACTGATGAAATATCTGAAACGATCTGCAGGTTACATCGTACTCATCATTGCGCTTCTTTTTCTTCAGGCATACTGTGATCTGTCTCTGCCGAATTACACATCAAATATCATTAATGTGGGAATTCAGCAGAACGGTATTGAAGACAGTGTTCCTGAGAAGATCAGAAAGACGTCCATGGACAGTCTGAAGCTGTTTATGGAAGAGGATGATGCGAAAACTGTGGATGGATTTTATGAGGAAGAGGGAGATGATCTGGTATTAAAGGATAAAATCTCCAAAGAAGACAGAGAAGAACTCAACGATATCTTCGGCAAACCGATGGTGATTGTTTCTACTCTGACGTCCGACAGTGAGGAATCAAAGGCAGCTCTTGCAAAAATGGGAATCCCGGAAGGGACTGATCCACTGGCGGCTCTTTCTCAGATGCCTGCAGAGGCTCTGGCTGCTGTGAAGGAGCAGGTCGGAGAAAAGATCGACAAGATGCAGGAATCCATCATCACACAGGCAGGTGTTTCCTATGTTCGTGCAGAATATGAAGCTATGGGTGAAGATGTGGATGCCATACAGATGGATTACATGAAAGCAACAGGTATCCGCATGGTGCTGATGGCACTGGTCACTATGATGGCTGCAGTATGTGTGGTATTTCTTTCGTCCAGAGTTGCTGCATCTATGGGACATGATCTCCGTGGACTGGTTTATAACAAAGTCATAGGTTTTTCCAGCAGAGAGTACCATAAGTTTTCAACAGCATCCCTGATCACACGATGCACGAACGATATCCAGCAGATCCAGCAGGTAATGGCTATGATGTTCCGTATCGTGCTTTACGCGCCGATCCTTGGAATCGGTGGTGTGATCCGCGTGCTTCAGAGAGATTCCTCCATGACATGGATCCTTGGGGTGGCCATTGTACTGATCATGGCATTTATGGCAATGCTGTTCAGGATCGCAATGCCGAAATTTACAGCCCTGCAGACCATGGTAGATAAGCTGAACCTGGTAACAAGAGAAATCCTTACCGGTATTCCGGTTATCCGTGCATTCAGCCGTGAAAAACATGAGGAGGAGCGTTTTGAGGATGCAAATATCACTCTGACGAAGACAAACCTCTTTGTAAACCGTTGTATGACATTTATGATGCCGGTGATGATGCTGATCATGAACGCAGTTTCCGTACTAACCATCTACAGCGGTTCTTATGCGGTAGACAGCGGAAGCATGCAGGTTGGTGATGTAATGGCGTTTATCCAGTATGCAATGCAGATCATCATGTCATTTTTGATGATCACAGCCATGTCCATTATGCTTCCAAGAGCAAATGTATCTGCACGTCGTATCAATGAGGTGCTGGAAACAGAAGTAAGTGTTCATGATCCGGAGAATCCGGTACAGCCTTCTGAGAATGTGAAAGGTACAGTGGAATTCGATCATGTAAGTTTTGCTTATCCGGAAGCAGGAGAGAATGTTATTACAGATATTTCCTTTAAGGCAGAACGTGGCGAGACCGTGGCAATCATCGGAAGCACCGGAAGCGGTAAGAGTACGCTGATCAACCTGATTCCACGTTTCTATGATGCAACAGAAGGATCTGTAAAAGTAGACGGTGTGGATGTCCGGGAAATGACACAGAAAGATGTCCGTGACAGGATCGGATATGTTCCGCAGAAGGGCGTGCTTTTCTCAGGAACCATTGATTCCAATATCCGCTACGGTAAGACAGAAATCTCAGAAGACGCGGTGAAAAAAGCAGCAGAGGTTGCACAGGCTACGGAGTTTATCGACACAAAACCGGAGGGCTATGGATCTCCGATCGCACAGGGCGGAAGCAATGTTTCCGGTGGTCAGAAGCAGAGACTTTCCATTGCCAGAGCTATCGCAAAAGATCCGGAGATCTTTATCTTTGATGACAGCTTTTCCGCACTGGATTTCAAAACAGACAGTACACTTCGGAAAGCGCTGAAAGAACATACAAAAGAAGCAACAACCATTATCGTGGCACAGCGTATCAGTACGATCTTAAATGCAGATAAGATCCTTGTACTGGACGATGGACATATGGCAGGGATCGGAAGCCATAAGGAGCTGATGAAATCCTGCGAGGTATATCGCCAGATTGCTATGAGTCAGTTATCAGAGGAGGAATTGGCATGAGTCAGCAGAGAAGAAGAGGCCCGATGGGCGGACACGGAATGCAGCCAACAGAGAAGGCCAAGGACTTCAAAGGCTCCATGAAAAAGCTCTTTGGCTATATGGGCAGATATAAATTCCGTTTTATCCTGATGTTTATCTTTGCAGTGGCAGGAACTGCTTTTAATATTGCAGGTCCGAAGATCCTTGGAAAAGCCACTACAGAGCTGTATAAAGGCCTGGTTGCCAAGGTAAATGGTACAGGCGGAATTGATTTTGACAAGATCGGAATGATCCTTCTGTGGACGTTGGGATTGTATGTGGCAAGTGCATGCTTTTCCCTGATCCAGGGTTTTGTCATGACGGGGATTTCCAATGATGTCACGTACAATCTCCGAAAAGATATCTCAAAGAAGATCAACCGTCTGCCAATGAATTATTTCGAGAGCCGGACAAACGGTGAGATCCTTTCCAGGGTGACAAACGATGTGGATACCCTGCAGATGAGTATCAACCAGAGTATGACCCAGCTGATCACATCCGTAACCACATTGATCGGTGTATTTATCATGATGCTTTCCATCAATGTGTGGATGACTCTGGCAGCACTTCTGATCCTGCCGATTTCCATGTTTATCATCAACAAGGTGATGAAACATTCACAGAAATATTTCCAGGCACAGCAGGAGTATCTTGGAAAAGTAAACGGCCAGGTAGAGGAGAACTTCGGTGGTCATGATGTAGTAAGAGTGTTCAATAAAGAACAGGACGTGCTCAAAGAATTTGAGCGTGATAATCAGAAGCTTTATGAGTCTGCATGGAAATCCCAGTTCTTTTCCGGAATGATGATGCCGATCATGCAGTTTGTAGGAAACCTTGGCTATGTGATGGTGGCACTTCTTGGAGGCGTTTTTGCCATCAGGGGAACCATTGAGGTTGGAGATATTCAGTCCTTTTTCCAGTACATCCGTAACTTTACACAGCCGATCCAGCAGATCGCACAGGTTACAAACCTTCTGCAGTCTTCCGCGGCAGCTTCTGAGCGGGTATTTGAATTTCTTGAGGAGCCGGAGGAAGAACTTCAGCCGGAGAATCCGGATTCTATTGAGGGACTGGAAGGAAATGTACAGTTTGAGCATGTAAAATTCGGCTACAACCCGGATAAGATCATTGTAAATGATTTTTCCGCAGATGTGCATGACGGTCAGAAGATCGCCATTGTAGGACCTACAGGTGCAGGAAAAACGACGATCGTAAAGCTGCTGATGCGTTTTTATGATGTAAATGGCGGAAGCATCAAGGTTGACGGACATGATATCCGGAACTTCAACCGCAGCAATCTCCGTGAGATGTTCGGAATGGTGTTGCAGGACACTTGGCTGTTTTCCGGAACCATTATGGAAAATATCCGCTACGGAAGACTGGACGCAACGGATGAAGAGGTGATCGCAGCAGCAAAAGCGGCCCATA
>ERZ824473.5108-NODE-5108-length-10871-cov-3.139978_pt1 | contig 10871 bp, 7 predicted proteins | sample MGYA00519874_ERZ824473 | MGnify/ENA primary metagenome ERZ824473 (study PRJEB31778, sample SAMEA3449151) | human gut metagenome | biome: human gut; feature: human-associated habitat; material: faeces | place: United Kingdom | collected 2010/2012 ... | reverse complement strand
CAGTTGCACTGATACACTCACGAAAATATTAATACCCTGTCGGTACGGAAGTGTTTTATGCAGTGTTGGCGATACATTTCATTATAGTGTTTTATTTGAATAATCGGTTTATCGACAGACTGAAGCTGCGAACTATATTTGTTCGCAGCTGATTAATATTCATACCTCTCCGCACGCCATCTGCTCCCTCAGCCTTTTTCTGATAAGCTCTGTAAAATCATCCGGGCTTATAACTTTAACGCAAGGGCCGAAGGACAACACACGGATAACGATCTCCGTTTCATCGGTTGCGTAATATTTCAGATGAAGCAGATACTTATTATCGTCAACACGCTCCGCCTGCTTTTCAAAGTGCGCAAAGTGGAGCATTACACGCTCAAGCGCATTCCGCTCGTCATTTATCTGCAGGGTAAGCTCTCTTATCTGCATTGCTTCCGGCTTTTCGTTCCACTGACCTGTGCCTGCGTACAGCTGACAGTTTATAATTCTGCCGAGGTTTAACTGTCTGTACTTACAGCCGTCCATTATTACTCTTATCTTATCGTCCTTTTCCGAATATTCAAACCCTTTGGGGAAAAATCTCAGCGTTGCTTCCTTGCCATAGCGGTTATTCAGCCTTGCGATTATCGGCAGATTGTTCTTTACGGCATAATATATCAGCCTGAACCGACCGATATAGCCCTCATCGCCAAAATCATCACCGTCCGAGTATTTATCGTATACTTTATAATCGTCCTCGGTGAAAAGCGGTTCGACATCGGATAAGTCGGGGAATTGTACATCGAACAGCCTCACTCTCTTATCAAGCGATACGGCTTTCAGCCAGCGTTTCTGAAGCAATGTAAGCGGCATTGTCGGCTCGTGCTTTAAAAGCGGTTTTAAACTGCTGTCAAGCAGCTTCCACTTTCCGCTTTTAAGCGACGGCATTATAGTCAGCACGCTTTCGGAAAATGCGTTTTCGCTCACAATACGGTCAAGGTCCTTCTCTGTCGTATTCTTATCGAATGCGGCGGTGATTATCCTTGCGACCGTGTTATAATATGCCGAGTAAAGCTCACTGAATATCATCGCTTTCACCTCCGCTGTCAGCCGTGTTATCTTCTATGCCGTATATTTCATACATTTTCTCTATATCGGCTTTAAAATTATTTTCAGCTGTTCTGTCCGAAAAATTGAGCCTTGTTATACGGCAGATAAACGTGCGTATCCACGGTATCATTTCGGTAGTGTCGAATACATCGGCGGAGTATCTGTAATGGTTATCATCTATTTTTTCAACCTTACCGCACCGCTTTTCACGCTCAAGGCGGTTTACGATATACTGCTCATCATCGGCTATTCTTATATCAAACTCAACGTGTTCCGCACTGTCGGTATCAAGCCTGCCGTTTACGCCCCACATACAGCTTTCAGCCGCATTCAGCTTCTCCCTGAGCTTATCAAACCTTTCGCACGGTTCGCCGATTTTTACATCCGATATGTAATCAAGCCGATACGAAAACAGCCTGTTCAGCTTTATGTTATAGGCTATAAGGTGCTGTCTGCCGTTTTGTGCGCTGATATAAATTCTCAGCGGTACAAGCCCTACCGACATCGGCTTGTCGCTGTGTCTGCCGAGATTTTCCACAGTGACACAGCTTTTCTTCTGCATTGCGTCAAACAGCATAGCCGCTATATCGCTGTCAAGCGCCTGCGTGATATAGTGGTGCTTGAATGTGAAAAGTTCATTGTGCGGAGGTAATTTGTCCGAGATAAACGAGCCGATAACACCGCACGGTGCGGTTTCTCCGAAAAAGTCAACAACATCGCATAGCTGTGAAACATCAACATCGGGAGAACGGCTGTAAAGCACCTTTCTGCCCTGCTTTTCGGTTATGATGATGCCCTCGGCGGTGTATTCCTTGAGCTTTTTTCTAAGGGTCGATTCGTCAAACGTAAAATCTCCCGACAGCAATGAATCAATCTCATCTACAAGCTCCGACAGCGTCAGCTTTATATCGGGAGTGTAAAGTATATCGAACACTGCGAAGTGCAGAGTTATATCCCCGTCCGTAAAGCTCTTTGCTTTCCACGCCTTATAGAAAGGGTTTTTACAGGCGGTACGGCTGTCTACCGACAGAAATACATTCTTGCCCTCGTTGGTTTTTGCAAAGCGCATATAATCTCCGAGCCAGCTTTCTACCCTGCGGCGTTCATCATCATACGAGCGTGCGCTTTTCCTGTCGTACCCGTTTCTGCTCTTGAAGCCGAATACATAGAATTCACGCATATATGAACGTATTTTCTCAAAGTTCTTTATAAGCTCGCTGTAAGCCATTTCCCCCTCCTTTTTGCCGGTAGTCAAGATATGCCCGACTGCATTCACAATCGGGCATATATTCAGCTTTTAAATTCCGAGATCAAGCATCGGTGCGGTACCTATCGTATATCCGTCCGCACTTATGCCTGCGGTAGTGCCGTCCCAACGGTACTTTGTAATCTCATCGCCGTTTTCATCGACCCAGGCGACAGTTGTACCGAACTGCGGAACATCGTTTATATCCGATATATCGGTCGTATCGGGCGTATACCACACCGACACGCATACGCCTTTTATGCAGTTGGCTCTTATTACACCGTTTCTGAGCTCTGGGAAGCAGTTTTTCAGATACATTCCGAGCAATTCTTCTCCGTACTGCGACGATGTGGTGGTTGTGCTTTCGTCAACGTCTGCGGCATTCCCCCACGTTACCGTGTCCGGAGAAAATGCAGAGGGATTCTGCGCCGCATCTATATGCCAATTGCCGTCACTTACAGTCAAAGTAAACACCTCTCGACAATCTTCCCCCATAAGCATATAGTTCTTGCGGTTTGCGTCCGCCATTGTCAGAAAATAGCCTATCTGCTTCTTGATTTCCGAAGCGGTGCTGTTTGCCGAGCCTATATTCGCCCTTATCGTAACTCCGAGCAGTACAGGCACAAGTATTGCGGCAAGCACGCCTATTACCGCCATAACCACAACAAGCTCAACTATAGTAAAGCCTTTTTTCTTATGCAAGTGCCGAATTGTATACATCGTATTTCCTCCGTGTTAGCTTATTAAGTTAATAATAACACATTTCACGCAGGAAATCAACAGATAATTAATAATATTACAAATTCACATTATTGCGAGTTTATCTCTTTTCTGTTTTTGTACTCGTGCTGTGAGTGTACAAGCAGGTATTCATCTATACAATCGGGTGCTGTTTCCAGCCAGCCTATATAATAGGCGGTTATGTCGGTTATCTCCTGCGTTATGCGATTAGGTAATGCTACACCGGTTTCGCTGTCTAAGGTAGATAACATAATATCTTTATTGTTATTTTCACGGCAATATTCTACAAATTCGGGTGTTGTACCATAATTTAAACCTATCGCATCAAAGCAATATAAATCCGGTGCGCCAAATAAATGCAGTATTTCATGTGCAATAATTGACGGTGCAATCCTGTCAGTATCAGCAAATTTAGATAAGCAAGCAAGTTCATATGGATATGCGTTAGCCTTGTCATAAACATTTACAACATACGAATTTATGATAATTTCATCGTCATTCTTTAATTCAGCGTCATAGTTGTTTGTGAACAAAAGATATATAATATTATCGCAATTATACTTCTTTTTCAGACTTTCGCTGTCTATATTACTTTCAATATATTTCCATTCTTCTTCCTTGTCGAAAGCCTGTACCGCATTTCCTACTATATTTTTAAAAGCAGTTTCATAATAAAGGTCGCTGTCTTCATCATTCGGAATTACAAAATCACAATCCTTGTTATATTTTTTTCCTTGTTCGCTCAGCCAATCTGTAGCAATTTTCAATGAACAAAAATCATTTTTTCTGGTTTGTTTATCATTGTCTGTAGTGAAATCCCATTTAGTGAGTTTATCATTACAGAATATAGTGACCACTGCGGTTTTCCCAATAGGTGTATCAGCACTGCCCAAGTTATCAAGCTCTATCACTTTTTCCTGCTTCGGAGCAGGACGAGGGAAAATTCTGATTATAGAAGAACGGTCAAGCATAAACAGCACAAACACAGTGCATATCAGAATAACCGCTATACCGACAATTAAAATCAATTTTTCCTTTTTACTCATATCCCACCATAACAAGTATCCCCCGACAGTCACCCGTCGGGGGAATAACAAGTTTACTTAATGTATTGACTCATCTATCAATAACTATTACGTTGAAGATGATGATGTACCAAGTGAAAGTGCAGGAGCTGTACCAAGTGTGATACCGTCACTTGTAATGCCGGCTGTGTTACCGTCCCATACATATGTACCAGCCTTGAAATCAGCTTCTCCGGGCATGCTTGCAGGCTTTGTATTGCCATCAGCTGTATAAGCTACATATAATGTCTTGCCGCCCTCGCAGTAAGCATAGATATATGAACTCTTTACATCGGGGAATACGCTTGCAATGTCAATAGTTAAAAGTGCAGTTGCATCCCCTGCAGAACTCTTCGGTGTATCCTTTGTGATGTTATCAGCTGATGCAGCCCACTGAACAGAACCACCTGTCTTGAAAGCGTCTGTAAGAGCACCACCGGCTGTACCGGGTGTGTAAGCACCTGTTACTACAGCAGCTTCCCATTTACCGTCTGCATCAATTTTGAATGTGATGTTAGCCTTAGCTGCTGAAGACTGCTTCATACCATAGCCTGCTGTATCGGCATCTGTTAAGAAGTTATCAATCTGCTTCTTGATTGAAGCTGCTGTTGAGTTAGCTGATGTTACTCTTGAAGAAGTAACGAAGCCCAGGATAGCTGCGAGTACGCCGATGATAGCGATAACAACGATCAGCTCAACGAGTGTGAAGCCTTTCTTGGCTTTCAGTTTCTGTAATTTCTTTATCATGGGAAATTACCTCCTTGAAATATGTAAAAGTTTTTTATGTTTAACGGTCTGCGCCGTTAAATCCAAAATTCCCCGTGGGTCTTCAGAATAAATATATGCCGAAGAATTTCTTCTCAGCACCTTTTCTGTTGCCCTTGGTGTTTTCTGTATTCTTAGGATACCACAACGCATTCAAAAAAGCAATAGCCAAATTGCTAAATTTTGTACTAATCTTCAATTTTAGTGAATTTTATATATAAGCGATTTCTTTTTGTGGTACATTTTGCACAAGGATTGTGTAACGAGGTTACACAATCAAGTCATAACACTCATATTATGCTGTCATCAAGCAGAAAATCCACTATTCCTATATTAAGAACACCGCTTTCGTTATACCAACGCTTAGTTATATCATGACGTACTATTATCTTCGGGAAATAATCGCCTGTGAGCGAAAACGGCTTGTTTTCCTGTACTGCTTTTTCTTCATCAGGCAACGCAAAAGCCGACTGGATATACAGTTTTTTCTCTCCGTCATTTGCTATAAAATCAATTTCCCTTGCGACCTGCTTTGGCTTTCCGTTGTCGTCCTTTTCGCTCGAATACACCACTCCCACATCTACCATGCAATCACGGATAACCAGCTCATTGTATATAATATTTTCCATAATATGCGTCATTTCCTGCTGTCTGAAGCCTATCCGTGCATTTCTCAGCCCTATATCCTCGCAATAATATTTGTTCGGGTAATCAAAATAACCTTTACCTCTGACATCATACCGCCTGCACTCACTGAAAAGATATGCGTCGGTCAGATTATCAATATACTGCTTTACCGTATTATTAGCGACAGCACCTTCGCCCTTCAGCTTCTGCTTTGAATTAAGGCTGTTTGCAATGTTGGTCGGATTCGTAAGAGAACCTACCGATGAACACAATAAATCAAGTACTGCCGACAGAATATCCTCACGCTTTATTCTCCTGCGTTCAACTATATCTTTAATGTATACCTCCGAAAACAGTGTGGTAAGATAGTTCATCTTTGCTTTATCGGTAGGTCTTGACAGTACGAGCGGCATACCGCCGTAAAACGCATAATTGTCAAACGCTTCGTATTTATCGCCGCCCACAGCTGAATAATACTCTGCAAAGCTAAGCGGATGCACTCTTATTTCGTCGCTCCTGCCTCTGAACTGAGTGAGTATATCCGCCGACAGCATTTTTGAATTGCTTCCGGTGACGTATATATCAAGGTTCGGCATTGAACGCAGATCATTCAGAGCGTCATAGAACGTAATCTTTTTACCGTCCTTATTATAAGGATTAGGCACTTCGTCAGACATCTGTATTTCGTCCACAAAAAGATAATACTGCTCACCGTCCGTCCTTACTCTTTCACGCACGGCTTTAACAAGCTCCAGCGGATTTCTGTACCGTATATCGCTTGCAAGGTCAAATGCGTAGGAAAAGATATTTTCCGGCTTTGTTCCGTTTTCAAGCAGATATTTTCTGAACAGTGTACCGAGAAGATATGATTTGCCTGAGCGGCGTATTCCCGTTATTACTTTCACCTGTCCGTCCCACATATATGAAATTATTTTTTCAAGATACTTGTCACGTTTTATTTCCATATTGCCCTCCGTTGAAAACTTACCATAAAAATTGTGATACTTTTCAATATGATTATACACCGTTTTTAGCAAAAAGACAAGGGTTTGCTTTATCTTTGATGAAAACTTTGTCGAAAATCCGACCAAGTTTTCAGTGAAACCGCTCTTATAAAGCAAGAACCCCCGCAGGCTCTCGCCTGAGGGGGTTCTCTATATTAGTTTAAAACATTATGGAGCTTGCGATTAAACTGTTTCGTCAACGCCGTAGTAAGCATTGAGGTACATCTGCTTGATCTCGCTCATCAGCGGGTATCTGGGGTTAGCGCCTGTGCACTGGTCGTCGAATGCCTGCTCTGTCATAGCGTCAAGTCTGTCTAAGAAGTCCTTCTCATCAATACCGTAGTCCTTGATTGTCTTCTTGATGCCTACAGTTTCCTTGAGCTGTTCGATCTTAGCGATGAACTTCTCGAACTTCTCTTCGTTGTTCTTGCCTGTTACGCCGCAGAATTCAGCAACTTCAACGTATCTCTCAAGAGTATGGGGGTGATCATACTGTGAGAATGTACCCATCTTTGTGGGGTTGGGAACTGCGTTGAAACGCATAACGTGTGTGATAAGCAGAGCGTTTGCAATACCGTGAGGCAGGTGGTGGAAAGCACCGAGCTTGTGAGCCATTGAGTGGCAGACACCGAGGAATGCGTTAGCGAATGCGATACCTGCCATAGCAGAAGCATTAGCCATCTTCTCTCTTGCTTCAACATCTGTCTGACCTTCAGCGTAAGCTCTGGGCAGATACTCAAAGATGTTTCTTGCAGCCTTGAGAGCAAGACCGTCTGTGTAGTCTGTAGCCATGATTGATGCGTAAGCCTCGAGGCAGTGTGTGAGTGCGTCAACACCTGAAGCACTTGTCAGACCCTTAGGCTGTGTCATCATGTTGTCTGTATCAATGATTGCCATGTTGGGCAGTAACTGATAGTCAGCAAGAGGATACTTAACGCCTGTCTTTTCGTCAGTGATAACTGCGAAAGGAGTACACTCAGAACCTGTACCTGAAGAAGTGGGGATAGCTACGAAGTAAGCCTTTTCGCCCATCTTGGGGAATGTGTAAACTCTCTTACGGATATCCATGTATCTCATAGCCATATCGAGGAAGTCAACATCGGGATGCTCGTAAAGTACCCACATGATCTTACCTGCGTCCATAGCAGAACCGCCGCCGAGTGCGATGATAACATCGGGCTGGAACTGCTTCATCAGCTCTGCACCTTCCTTAGCGCAAGCGAGCGTAGGATCGGGAGCAACGTTGAAGAATACTGTATGAGAAATGCCCATCTGATCGAGCTTATCTGTGATAGCCTTTGTGTTGCCGTTATGATATAAGAAGGAGTCTGTTACGATGAATGCCTTCTTCTTGTTCATTATTGTGCCCAGCTCATCAAGAGCAACAGGCATAGAACCCTTCTTGAAGTAAACCTTCTCAGGAAGTCTCAGCCACAGCATATTCTCTCTCCTCTCAGCGACTGTCTTGATGTTGATGAGGTGCTTAACACCAACGTTTTCGGATACGGAGTTACCGCCCCATGAGCCGCAACCCAGTGTTAATGAGGGGAGAAGCTTGAAGTTGTAAAGGTCACCGATACCGCCGTGTGAAGAAGGTGTGTTAACGAGGATACGGCAGGTCTTCATTCTGTTGGCGAATTCGTTGATCTTCTCACGCTCTGTAACAGCGTTGCAGTACAGAGATGATGTATGACCGTAACCGCCGTCGGCAACGAGCCTTTCAGCCTTTGCAACTGCGTCTTCAAAGTCCTTAGCCTTGTACATAGCGAGTACGGGAGAGAGCTTTTCGTGTGCAAACTCTTCTTCGATGTCTACGCTTTCAACTTCACCGATAAGAACCTTAGTCTTGGGGTCAACCTTAACGCCTGCAAGCTCAGCGATTGTAGCGGCCTTCTGACCAACTATCTTTGCATTGAGTGCGCCGTTGATAAGGATTGTCTTTCTTACCTTTTCTGTTTCTTCGGGATTTAAGAAGTAGCAACCGAGTGATGCAAATTCCTTCTTAACCTTGTCATATATCTTGTCGAGTACGATTACTGACTGCTCAGAAGCACAGATCATACCGTTATCAAATGTCTTTGAGTGAACGATTGAAGCAACAGCGAGCTTGATGTCTGCTGTAGTATCAATGATTGCGGGTGTGTTACCTGCACCAACGCCGAGAGCGGGCTTGCCTGATGAGTAAGCAGCCTTAACCATTCCGGGACCGCCTGTAGCGAGGATTATATCAGCGCTTCTCATAACTTCGTTTGTGAGGTCGAGCGAAGGAACGTCGATCCAGGCGATGATGCCCTTAGGTGCGCCTGCAGCAACTGCAGCGTCCAGAACTACCTTAGCGGCAGCGATTGTGCTCTTCTTAGCTCTGGGGTGGGGGCTGATTATGATACCGTTTCTTGTCTTAAGACAGATAAGTGTCTTGAATATAGCTGTTGATGTGGGGTTTGTTGTAGGAATAACTGCGGCAACAACACCGATAGGCTCTGCAACCTTCATTGTACCGAAAGCCTTGTCTTCTTCGATAATGTCGCAGGTCTTTGTGTTCTTGTAAGCGTTGTAGATGTACTCGGCTGCGTAGTTGTTCTTGATAACCTTATCTTCAACAACACCCATGCCTGTTTCTTCTACTGCCATCTTAGCGAGCGGGATTCTCATCTGGTTAGCGGCGATTGCTGCTGCCTGGAAGATCTTATCAACCTGCTCCTGTGTAAAGGTTGCGAATTCCTGCTGTGCAGCTCTTACTTCTGCCATACGAGCCTTGAGAGCGTCAACATTGTCAACGATCAGCGGGCTTACGGGAGCAGATTCAGCTGTCTTGTTGCTTACGATTTGCTTCTTAGCCATTTTGTCCTCCTGAATGTTTTAAACTGTTCTTTCTTATTGTACCGTTTTTGCGGTCTGCTATTATAGTTTACCGCAGGGTCGGCTGTTTACCCATTTGTTATTTTTTTAACAATATCATTATATCAATTTGAAGCGCATTTTGTCAATCTTTTTTTCTATGAAAATGGCTAAAATTAAATCGCCGCTTTTGTGCATATTGTATAATTGAAGGTGAAGAGGGGCGGATATGAGGAAAAAAGCGGTATCACTCAGTCTGTTGTGCAAAAACAGCCGTGACTTCACCGCCACGGCTGTGCATTATTTAATTGTAATCAGCTCTTGAAATGCTCCCCGTACTTTTCTTTAAGTATCTTCCACTGATAACGGTATGCATAGCTTGCAGTGAACACTCCGTCGTCTTCCTTTTCTGATTTAAATACAGACGGTTTGCTTTGTTCTAAATCAAAAACGATAGGATAAGCACTATTGTAAATATTTCCGTCAACTTCATTTGCAGTAGTATCATTGTCGGCAAAAATCAGATAAGATTGACCCTTTTGCAAAAAGACAGGATTCCACGTTGTTTGTATATATCTTCCGTTTCCACTTCTTAAAGTGTTGTAATATTCCATTTGCCCGTCATAATATTTTTTTTCAATTTCACTGTAATGACTGCTGTCAAACTCACCCGATTTATTTTCAAATTGAGCTTTCAGATTTTCTTCCGCTTTTTGCACAAAATTTAAGCTTCTGTCGTTATACTGTTCTGTTATACGATAAGATTCACGGATATATAATATATCCCCTTTATTATACAAGCATTTTCCGTTATTGGAATCGACAACTTCTTCTATAACAACAGGCGTGTAGATTAAAGATAAAAACGGCTTCATAATCAACGTTTCACCGCATTTACCGTCAATGATAACATAACTGTCGCCTGCAACTCTGCATTTGAGCGCTACAAGTTCCGATGATTTAACGTCTATCGTTTCTTTATACAAGTCATCAAGATTCGGCTCAACAGGAAGATACATACTATATATGGGACGATATGTGTTAGAATATATGTATTCGTTTGTAATCTCGTATTTGTCCTTATCGTAAGAAAACGTCTGATACCCCTCGATATTCTTTACAAGGTTTTCTTCACTTTCCTTGCTTGTATTATCAGTTGCAGAGCTGTTTTCTGTAGCCGAGCTTTCATTTTTACTGTCAGTGACCGAATTTTCCACAGGCGGAGTAGTATCGCCAACGCTGCCGGTTGCAGAGTTACTTGTACAGCCGAATAACATAAGTGCCGATAAGATCAGTGCTGTTGTTTTAGTTAGTTTTTTCATAATAATTTACCCCCATTTTTTCTTTAAGCTTAACTTATCATACAAAGTAATTGTGACATTAATATCTGAATGTTTTCCTCTCATTATTGACATTGCCGTAAATGCGCTTTCTCGATCGGTAACTTTTTCATCTATGTGGCACAATTTTAATGCATGACCCACTTCATGCATAACC
>ERZ824473.5102-NODE-5102-length-10893-cov-4.243495_pt1 | contig 10893 bp, 8 predicted proteins | sample MGYA00519874_ERZ824473 | MGnify/ENA primary metagenome ERZ824473 (study PRJEB31778, sample SAMEA3449151) | human gut metagenome | biome: human gut; feature: human-associated habitat; material: faeces | place: United Kingdom | collected 2010/2012 ... | reverse complement strand
CGTTTTCCATCTGCAATCAAGATCGACACCTTTGCACGTGGCCGTGTAGAACTTCTCAAGTTTAAAGTTCTCCCGGAATTCAAGCTGGACGGAATGAGCGTTTCCCAGATCTCGGATGCTTTCCGAAGTGATATCCTGGTCTGCGCGATCGAGAGCCGTGACAATGTATCCATTCCTGGTGGTGATCACATTATACACGACGGAGATATGGTTTCTATCCTGGCCTCTCCGCTTAATGCAGCGGCATTTTTCCGTAAGATCGGTCTCAAGACCAATCAGGTCAAAAACTGCATCATTGTAGGAGGAGGAACTATTTCCTACTATCTTGCCCATGCACTTCTGGATATGAAGATCGGTGTCAAGATCATCGAGCAGAACAAAGATCGCTGCGAGCACTTAAGCGAACTGCTTCCGGATGCGACTATCATCAATGGTGACGGAACGAACCGTTCTCTTCTTCTCGAAGAAGGACTTTCCGAGTCCGAATCCTTTGTCACTCTGACAAATCTGGATGAGGAGAATGTATTTCTTGCTCTCTTTGCCAAAAGCATCTCCGATGCCAAGCTGGTTGCCAAGGTCAACCGTCTGGAATTTGATGATGTCATCGACTCCCTGGATATCGGAAGTGTCATCTACCCGAAAAATATCACTGCTGATTATATCCTGCAGTATGTCCGCGCCACTCAGAACAGCATCGGCAGCAATGTAGAAACTCTTTATCATATTCTGGATGGCAATGCAGAAGCACTGGAATTTGCGATCCGTGAGGAATCTGCCGTAACTTATATCCCTCTTGCAGAGCTGAATCTCCGCAAGAATCTTCTGGTGGGATGCCTGAACCGCAACGGCCGCATCCGCATTCCCCGTGGTCAGGATACCATTCAGGTAGGCGACACGGTCATCATTGTAACCACTCACAAAGGCCTCCGTGACATCACAGACATACTTGCAAAATAGAGGTACTGAAAAATGAATTATTCAATTATTGTTTATATCCTGGGATGGATCATGAACGTGGAAGCAGTCTGCATGTTGGTTCCCAGTATCACAGCCCTTATCTACCGTGAAAAAGCCGGAATCGCCTTTGTGATCACAATTCTGGCATGCCTGGCGATCGGTGTTCCACTGGTCAGCCGCAAACCGTCCAAGAAAGCGTTTTACGCCCGTGAAGGCCTTGTGACTACTGCTTTAAGCTGGATCGTCCTCAGTATTGTCGGTGCTGTGCCGTTTGTGCTCAGCGGGGCTATCCCGAATCCCATTGATGCTTTTTTTGAGATTGTTTCCGGTTTCACTACAACCGGTTCCAGTATTCTCTCCGATCCATCACAGATGCCTTACAGCATCAATATCTGGAGATGTTTTTCCCACTGGATCGGTGGTATGGGTGTTCTGGTATTTATCCTGACACTGCTTCCGCTTGCAGGTGGCTATCATATGAACCTTATGAAGGCAGAAAGCCCCGGTCCTTCCGTAGGAAAGCTTCTTCCAAAAGTCCAGTCAACTGCCAAGATCCTGTACAAGATCTACATTGCACTCACTGTTGCACTGATCATCCTCCTGCTTCTTGGGGGGATGCCTCTTTACGACAGTCTCTGTGCAGCATTTGGAACTGCCGGAACCGGTGGGTTCGGAATCAAATCCGACAGTATGGGAAGTTACAGCTTATATATTCAGATCGTCATCACTATCTTTATGATCCTGTTTGGCGTAAACTTCAATGTCTATTTTCTTCTTCTCACCAGGAAGTTTTCTCAGGCATTGAAATCTGAAGAGGTCCGCTGCTATTTCTTTGTGATCATCGCTTCTGCCCTGATGATCACTTTCAACGTCCGGCATCTGTTTGACAATGTGTGGGAAGCACTTCAGCAGGCATTTTTCCAGGTTGGTTCTATTATCACCACCACCGGTTATGCCACTACGGATTTTAACCAGTGGCCTGCGGTATCCAGAACGATTCTGGTACTGCTTACCTTCTGTGGTGCCTGTGCTGGCAGTACAGGCGGCGGAATCAAGATTTCCCGTCTTCTGCTTCTTGCAAAATCTGTTCGCAAGGAACTGCATCTTTATCTGCATCCCAATGCAGTAAAAAAGATCAAAATGGACGGAAAAGCGGTGTCTCACGAAGTTATGCGTGCCACCAATATTTATATGATCGTTTATCTGATGATCGTGGCTGCATCTATCTTTATCATCAGTTTTGATGAATTTGATCTTGTAACAAATTTCACAGCCGTAGTCACCACTTTAAACAATGTGGGTCCCGGTCTTTCCCTGATCGGTCCTACAGGAAACTTCGGGATCTTTTCTCCGCTGTCCAAGCTGGTCCTTTCTTTCGATATGCTGGCCGGCCGACTGGAGTTGTTCCCGATTCTGATTCTTTTCCTCCGGGAAACCTGGAAAAAATTCTGACAAAAACAAAAAGCCGGAGAAACGGACTTCTTTTTTATCCGTTTCTCCGGTTTTTATTCCCTGTCATACAGGCATAACCGTTATATTTTAAGCATATTTTGTCATGTTTGCGTCATAAATCGCATTTTTTCACATTTATTTCAAATGTTAGACACACTTTCTTCACATTTTTCCTGTATATTATTAGCCATAGAAAGTGATGAGCTTTCTATAATATTTTTCTTTTTCATACGCGCCGGTACGAAAGTACCGGCCTCCTTCCATTTATGGGGTATTTTTTTCCACCCCTTCGTAATCGAATTCCGGAATGAAGCTTTCTGAAGCAGTTTCCCCTTCCTGTATAAATCCATTCTGAATTCCCATCTCTACAGCAGCATCCAGAACTTTTTCATATTCCCGTTTTGTTACTTTTCTGTTTAATTCCTTAAATTCTCCAAATTCCCTCACCGGTGTATACTGATTCATAATACTGATGTAAATCTCTTCCCCGTAGGTTTCATGAAGATAGCGCAGAACTTTCCTGGAATTTCTCGTATGTCCTGGCAGGATCAGATGGCGGACAATGGTTCCTCTCCTGATATATCCATCTTCTCCAAACTGACAGCTTCCACTCTGACGTACCATCTCTTTAATCGCGGCTTTTGCCCTTTCCACATAGTCCGGTGCATGAGAAAATTTCTGTGCCAGATCCGGTTCCATATATTTGAAATCCGGAAGATAAATATCCACATATCCTTCCAGCAGTTTCAATGTTTCCAGTTTTTCATAACCACTGGAATTATACACTACAGGAAGATCCATTCCCTGCATTCTTGCAAGATTCAGTGCCTTTATAATCTGCGGTACATAATGTGCACCTGTCACCAGATTGATATTGGCAGCACCTTTTTCTTTCAGTTCCAGAAAAATTTCTCCAAGCCTTTCCACACTTACTGCCAATCCTCTGCTTCCAATAGCAATATCATGATTCTGGCAGAAACAACAACGCAGCCCGCATCCGGAAAAGAACACCGCTCCGGAACCTTTTGTTCCGGAAATGCAGGGTTCCTCCCACATATGCAGTGCTGCTCTTGCCAGATAAATGGTCCCATCCATCCCGCAGAAACCTTTTTTCCCGGAACTACGGTCCACATGGCATTCTCTCGGACAGAGTGTACAGGCGGACATCATTTTTCCGGCTACGCTATCTATGCTTTTTTCGTTCTCCACGTTACTTTCTCCTGATCTTTTTCTGTTATTAAGACATTTGCATTTACATAGTTTAGCACATCCACCCAGTTATCAACAAGCCCTTCTCGGTTTACACGATACAGTTAATATAGTACAATGAATTTCATGGAATCTTAAGAATTTACCCCTTTCGTCTTAATTTCCAGCTGCTATTCTAATTAACATCAGGGAGGTACAAAAAAGTGGATAACATACTTGTCTGCGATGACGACAAAGCAATCGTAGAAGCAATCGAAATCTATCTTACACAGGAAGGCTATCACATCCTGAAAGCCTATGACGGACAGGAAGCACTGGATATCCTGAACAGCGAAACTGTAGATCTGCTGATCATCGATGTGATGATGCCCCGTCTCGACGGGATCCGGGCAACAGTCAAGATCCGGGAAAGCAATCCTCTGCCCATCATCATCCTGTCCGCAAAATCTGAAGACACGGACAAAATCCTGGGCCTTAACATCGGTGCAGATGACTATATCACCAAACCTTTCAATCCTCTGGAGCTGATCGCCAGGGTAAAATCCCAGCTGCGCCGGTACACACAGCTTGGCTCCGCTGCACCGGCAGCATCGGAACACATCTACACAACCGGAGGTCTTACGGTAAACGATGACAAAAAAGAGGTGCTGGTAGATGGAGAAGCGGTACGGATGACGCCCATCGAATATAATATCCTGCTTCTTCTCATGAAAAATCCCGGACGTGTTTTTTCCACCACACAGATCTACGAGAGCATCTGGAATGAAGATGCTCTGGCCGCGGATAACACGGTAGCTGTCCACGTCCGTCACATTCGCGAAAAGATTGAGATCAACCCTAGGGATCCCCGCTATCTGAAAGTTGTCTGGGGCCTGGGTTATAAAATCGAAAAACTGAGCCGGTGAGCCAGCCGGCCATGAAGTATCTGTACTTCAGAAAGGGGTATTATGAATAAAAATAAACATACGGAAAAAAACCGTTCATTTATGCGCATTCCTGCTCTTGTCCTTGCCCTTATCCTGCCTCTGATCATGGTCTTTTCAGCGGCACTGGTGATCCAGGCAGGTATCCGGATGGACTCTGCAGAAGATCTTAAAACAAAGGATTATTTCCAGACCTCTGCTTTTGCTGACAGCTTTTACTCAAAAGCTTCCACAATCCTGTCCGGAATCTCAGCCAGAGAAATCCTGGATAAAACAAACGAAGATGCATACATTGATCTCGGAGAGCTTTATAACGGAGATTCTCTCTCCTTCAAAAACACCTCCGGACTAGCCTATTCCTTCAATGATCTTAAGGAATGGAGCTCACAGAGTATCCATTCCAATGATGACTGGATCGTCCTGGGCCTTACCACCCCGGAGGGTGAAACAAAATATATGTACTATTCCGATTTCAAAAAAGCTCTGGAAGACGGAACCCTGCAGCTAAATGCCAACTCCGGTGCCCTGAAACACGAGGGAATTTCCCAGAAAGACTGGACTGAGAGGATTCTTTCCGCTCTGAGCGCCGAATATGCAGACGGCGGCATCCAGTCACAGGAACCTTTGAAAAACATCACAGACAAAAACGGAAACGTGGTTTACACAGATGTGGCAGATATGCTCACTCCGATCCTTGATATCCCCTGTGCACCGGAAGGTTACGACAGTCTCCTGGATTACATGAATTCCACCTCATCCAAAACCAGGAATTTCAAGGGGAACCTGAACGATGCCTTTGAGCAGCTGGATAATGCCCGGGATCTTTTTTCCAGCTGGACAGAAGCTGCTCAGACACTGGATGAGTACAGCAGTGATAATTCCAATATCCATTATGCCTATACGGATAACACCTCACAGAAAATCTTCACAAATACAGATGCAGCCTATACTTCCGACCTGACTGATATTTCCGGTTTTTCAGACAAAAAGCCTTACGTGTTCCTAAGTGTCAACGAAGCTGCCACAGATGAGAAAAATGCCCGGAATGGTCTTATGAATCTGAACCTTTCCGCTGCTGCAAACCCTTCTGTAGGAAACTGGATCGATCTCCTTCGAAATTCCACATACGATGAAAACTGCAGTTTTCTGGCCTGGATTGATGATACCAGCCTTCCTGTACAGGATTCCATTAAAACTGACAGACAGCATTTCCTGACTTACCGTACTTTATTTATCCCGGCTGCTGTGATCACCATGATCAGTTTTCTGCTCTTTATCATAGATTTTATCTGGCTTACTGTCCACACCGGAAGAAGAAATTCCGATAGCGGTAATGCAGACACGGCTCAGCCAGAACTGAACTTTTTTGACAGGATCTATACGGAAGCAGCAGCCGGACTCGTGTGTATCCCGGCACTTGGTGTATTGACCGCAGGACTGAGCATGCAAGCTTGCACCTATAACCTTGTCTCCTCCCTGATCATCCTGGGTATCACGATTTTCCTGATCACGTGCCTGTTCTGGATCGGCTATTTAAGCCTGATCCGCAGGATCAAAGCTCGCACCCTGTGGAAAAACAGCCTGCTTCGCAAATGCCTGAAGCTTCCGCGTCTGTGTCTTTGTAAAGCCGGTAAGCTGATCGATTTTTTCTCCAGGAATACCATCAGCAGAATACGTATGGTAGTGGGACTTGGCGTATTTCTATTCCTTGAATTTTTCTTCAGTGCCCTGCTCGCGGCATCTGATGGATGGTTCCTGATGTTTTTGCTTCTATTCCTTCTGGATCTGGGTGCACTTTTCTGCGTCTACAAAATTGCTCTTGGACGGGAACTCCTCCTTGATGGCCTGAAACGGATCACCGATGGAGAGCTCACTTACAAGATCCCGGAAAAGGAACTCCGTGGTGATCAGAAAGCAATGGCACAGTATATCAACCGCATTGGTGACGGGCTGGACGCTGCCGTGGAAAAAAGCCTCAAAGATGAGCGTATGAAAACCGAATTGATCACTAATGTCTCCCATGATCTGAAAACGCCGCTGACTTCCATCATCAATTACATTGATCTGCTGAAAAGGCTGAACCTCAAAGATCCGGAAGCACTGAAATATCTTGAGATCCTGGACTCAAAGGCACATCGTCTGAAAAGTCTGACCGAAGATGTAGTGGAAGCTTCCAAAGCCAGTACCGGAAATCTTTCTCTGGAAATGACGGAACTGAACTTTGTGGAAATGCTTTACCAGGTGATGGGTGAATTCGAAGAACGGATGGAAAACAGACATCTGACCCTGATGACACATCTGCCTGATTCTCCTGCCATGATCTATGCCGATGGCAGACGGATGTGGCGTATCCTTGAAAATCTTTTCGGCAATATTCTGAAATATGCCATGGAGAACACAAGGGTCTATGCAGAAGTTCTTCTGGAAAAAGATCAAGTCATCTTTACCCTGAAAAATATTTCCGCACAACCTCTGAACATTCCGGCTGAAGAACTGACCGAACGTTTCATCCGCGGTGATGTTGCCAGAAATACAGAAGGCAGCGGACTTGGATTATCCATCGCACAGAGCCTTACCCAGCTTCAAGGTGGCACCTTTAAACTTTATCTGGACGGTGACCTTTTCAAAGTCTGCTTAAGTTTTCCACAGAAGATCTCTCCCACAGCCTTATCCGCACCGGAAGATCCTCATTCCGAAACACATTCTTAACCATTCATAAAAAACAGCAGCGGAAGCCCTGATGATATGATGGATCAGGAGCCAAGCTGCTGTTTTTCTCTTATTTTTGTTCTCTTTTACACTTTAATGGTGATCTCACGGTCTGTCCGGTTATATTTATAATACCGGACTCCGGCTGCATCCAGCATTTTTTTGGATGCGATCACCGACGGAGTATCTGCATATTTATCACAGTCGTATACGATAGTCCTGATCCCTGCCTGGATAATAGCCTTGGCACATTCGTTGCAGGGAAACAGGGACACATAAAGCTTGGCACCTTCCAGACTTCCTCCCCGGTAGTTCAGGATGGCATTGAGCTCACTGTGTGTCACATAAAGATATTTGGTATCCAGCGGATCTCCTTCTCTTCCCCAGGGAAACTCATCATCGGAGCATCCCTTTGGAAATCCATTGTACCCCATTGACAGGATCTTGTTATCTTCACTTACGATACAGGCACCAACCTGTGAATGCGGGTCCTTGGAACGCATGCCGGAAAGCATGGCAACACCCATAAAATACTCATCCCAGGAAAGATATCCCTGTCGTTTCTGTCCTTTTTTATCCATACAAAATCCTCTTTTTCTATTGGTTTCTTACTGATCGATCAATCCTCGATCATGTTGATTCTTCTGATATGACGCTCATCCCCGGAAAATGGTGTATCCAGGAATGTATCCACGATCTTCAGAGCAAGCCCCGGTCCTACTACACGACCGCCCATGGCCAGAATGTTGGCATCGTTATGAAGTCTTGTTGCTTCTGCAGTAAAGCAATCTGTACAAAGTGCAGCACGGATTCCCTTGAATTTATTAGCAGTGATGGAAATTCCGATACCTGTTCCGCAGATCAGGATTCCTTTCTCACACTCACCGTCCACGATCGCCTGTGCTACTTTCTTTCCATAAACAGGATAGTCTACAGATTCCGGACTATTGCATCCAAAATCTTTGTACTCCAGTCCTCTCTCTTCCAGATGCTTCTTTACCTCCTGCATCAGCTCATAGCCGCCATGATCACATCCCAGTGCTATCATTTTCTTTCTCCTCCTCAACGTTGATAATTTTATGACCAGCCGCTTTCAGTAAGCGGTTCATGATCGCCTGTCCCATTCTTGGTGTAAAAAATGCCTCTGAATAAATGGCGCTTACATTACAGCTGTCAAATTCACGAAGTACTTCATAAAGATGATGTGCAATGGTTTCTTCCTGCTCTCTGCTTCCAATACTCTTTATAATACCATGTGAATATCTGCTTTTTGTTTCGTCTGTTGCAATAATTCCCACTGTCTGTCCATTCTCCTGTGCAGCCAGTGCTCTCTTTTCAATTTCTGCAATAACCCGTTCCGTTGGGCCTTCCACAATTGCAAGATCCGCTTTCGGGGCATAGTGACGATATTTCATTCCCGGTGCCTTCGGATGTACCTTGCTGTCCGGTTTGATCAGTCCTTTATCCATCCGTACCTCACCCAGCGTTTCCTGAAGCATTTCCAGCGAAATATATCCTGGCCGTAATACGACCGGTACGTCTTCCGTAAAATCCACAATGGTAGATTCCAGTCCGATATTCACCTGTCCGCCATCAATGATCATATCAATGGCATCTCCCAGATCTTCCGCTACATGTCCTGCTGTCGTAGGACTTGGTCTTCCGGAAGTATTGGCACTTGGCGCTGCCACATATCCCCCGGCCGCAAGAATCAACTCCTGTGCAATCCGGTCACTTGGAAAACGTACTGCCACGCTGTCCAACCCGCCGGTTGTTTCCTTTGGTACAATATCTGCCTTCGGAAGAATCATGGTCAACGGTCCCGGCCAGTATTTTTCTGCCAGAATCCTTGCTTTCTCCGGAACCTCCGTGACAATCTTATCCAGATCACGGATATCTGCAATATGTATGATCAACGGATTATCTGATGGCCTTCCCTTGGCCGCATATATTTTCATAGATGCTTTTGGGTCCAGTGCATTTCCTCCGAGACCATATACCGTCTCTGTAGGAAATGCTACAAGGCCTCCGTTTTTCAGGATTTCCCCGCCTCTGGCAATTGCATCCATATCGATATGTTCCGCTGTCATAACTGCTATTTCTGCTTTCATTTTACGCTCCATTACTGTCTGATATAAATTCCCTGCTCTTCAATAAAATCTTCCAGATCCTGCAGTGCATCCTGCGCCCAGGTTTCCGACTTCTGAAAAGCTTCCGGGAAAAACATTTCTTTTACAATTTTTTTACCGGTTTCTGTCTTAAATATCTTTTCCGCACTTGTTTTTATATGTTCTCTGTCAAGTCCGTCCTCAAAATAGTTTACAAGAAAATCTGCTTCCACAAGAATCTGGTAATCCATTCCATCAATATTCCTGTAGGTGTGATGATGCCCTACCAGATATTCTACTCTTCGGATTACCTTTTCCTGAAAGCCAAGTCTCCCCAGCATTTCCCTTGCAGCTGCCGGACCTTCTGCTTCCTGCGTCTTTCCATCCGAACGGCCATATTTTTCCATTCCGATCTTAATTCCAATATCATGAACAAGCGCCGCAGCTTCCAATGTATACATTGTGCTTTCATCCAGCCCCTCTCCCTGGCCAATCAGCCTGGAAAAACTGTGTACCTTCACAAAATGCTGAATATGTTTGGGATCACCCTGGTAATAGCGGATCATTTCCATATAAAGCCTGTCAATTCTGTTCATAAATCTTCCTCCTCCCGCTATAATGCCGCAGAAGCAACATTCTTCCTCATAAATTTACCTGTAATATGTCTATTATAGCGTTATCACAGAAAAATTGTCAATCTTTTGCAGGCTTTCCTGCGAATCATCCGAAGATTTCTGTTTATCCCTTTACTGTCCACTTACTTTTACAATATAGGTTCCTGATGTCACATCCACATAGGCAATACTTCCAAGGCTCTGAAGCAGGCTGTCATTGAGATCGGTACCATACTTTTCTTTTTCCTGTCCACCTACAAAAATATAGGAAATGTCATATTTCTTTACAAGAGATTTCACGGTTTCCACATCGCCGGATGTATAAATAGTCTGAATATCTGCACTTTTCTGATTAAGATCCGGCACGTCGTTTCTCCACAGCCACTCGTGAACATACCAGCCAAGTACCGTAGGAAGGCCTGTCGACGCAGAGACTCTTTCATATCCGCTGTAACTGTCACCATTGGCTTCCAGCACAACCGGAGATCCCTCAATATTCTGTTTCAGCCAGCGAATTGCTGCCGCATCCTGCGGAAAATCGGTTTCCAGAAATGTAGTTGCATTCAGTCCCTGATATTTTGACGGATTCCATACTTCCCCAAACCAGGAATGTACTGCATTTCCAAAGTATCCCACTGTCCAGATCAGCACAAAAAGCCCTATGCCTGAAAGGACTTTGACGATCTTCTGTCTTGAAACTACCAGCATTCTGTAGATTCCATAGCCCATAGTCATTCCAAACAAAATATATGCCTGATACGTAAGTTTGAACATGGTGTTCGCTCTGGCATTTCTGTTTTCATAGATATCTCTTACATACACAAGTTCTGGAATGATAACCAGTCCAATGGCACAAAGCCCCATGATCACAACAAAAAGATCTGGAACTGAAATTGAAGAAAGAAGCCCTGTGAAAGATCT
>ERZ824473.5100-NODE-5100-length-10896-cov-4.253298_pt1 | contig 10896 bp, 8 predicted proteins | sample MGYA00519874_ERZ824473 | MGnify/ENA primary metagenome ERZ824473 (study PRJEB31778, sample SAMEA3449151) | human gut metagenome | biome: human gut; feature: human-associated habitat; material: faeces | place: United Kingdom | collected 2010/2012 ... | reverse complement strand
CGTCGTTGAGGTACTTCTCGATGGCGTCGGCCCGGCTGCGGCCGCTCCACTGCTCATAGTCGGCAAAGACCGTGCCGTCCATGTCGTGGTCGCCGTGGGACATATAGTAGGTGCTGGTGATATCGGGCTTGCCGGTGGTGACATCCGCAGGCTTGGCGGTGGAGTAGGTGAGCTTTTCACTGCCGTTCAGCCGGGCGCTGGCGCTGTAACAGGTGTCGACGACGTCGCCGTAGGACAACTCACCGCCCACCAGACCCGCCATGACGTCCGCTTCCTGAAAACCGGCGGTGTAGCAGTCCCGCAGGGTGATATCCGCCGTGCCGGTACAGCTGCCGATGAGGCCGCCGGTGGTGCCGGAGGCGTAGAGGTAGCAGTCGGCGTAGGAGTGCTCCACATAGACGGTGCGAGTGCCGCTGATATAGCCCACCAGACCGCCGGCGTAGCGTCCGCCCTCCAGCACGGAGGAGGCGAAGCTGTTGCGGACGGTGAGGTCATAACCACAGCGGCCCACCAGACCACCGGCGGTGGCGCCGCTGATCCAGATATCCTGCTCACTTTTGCTGCTGAGCTTGTCACGGGTGGGGCTCAGGTAGACCTGACAGCCCTCAATGGTGGTGCCGCCCCGGAGGGAGCCAGCCAGACCGCCGGCATTGCCGCCGGCGCTGATCTGGGCACCGCACAGACGGATGTTTCGCAAGGTGCCCCGGAAGCTCTCGAACAGGCCGCCGTCACCGTCGGTATCCACCGGCAGCTCATAGACCACAGGGTGATAGGACTGGGTGCCTACGGCGACGGTGCTGTCGTAATAGGCGAGGTTCTCGTTATAGATGGGGGTGAACCTCCGGCCCGGATAGCAGCTGTCCCAGCCGTCGTCCATGCCGGTGTTGACGAACTGGATATCCTGCTCCTGCAGCGCCCGTGTGATGGCGGTGGGCAGACCGGAGCCCTCGTCCAGATTTTGCAGATGCCGGGCATAGGTGACCACGGCAGTGGTGCCGCCGTCCCGCACCTCGGCAAAGAGACTGTTGGTGGTGAGCTTGCCGGTGACGGAGTCCACCAGACGGCTGTCGCTCTCCACCTCCACCTTCAGGGTCAGGTCGGAGCCGGGGGTCAGCTGCCGGAAGCGGCGCTGCTGGGAGAAGCGTTTGCCCTCCGTCAGGTCGTCCAGCACCATGGTGACGGTATAGGTGCGGTAGGAGACGTTGACTTCGGAGCCGGTGAGCTCCATCCGCCCGGTGGAGTGGCCCTGTGCGTCCGTCACCGTCACATAGAAGTGCAGGGGGTCACGGGGCGTGTCACAGGTGACCTTCAGCAGCAGACGCTCCTTGTTGATGATCTCCATCTTGGGGGTCAGCTTGCCGGTGTCCTCGCTCTGGACGCTGTCGCCGCCGTAGTAGCCCACGGTGGCCCCCTCCTGCACCCGGCGATCCCGTGAGCGCAGGGGGTTGAAGGCGTCGAAGCTGTACTGCATGGGCTTTTCGCTGTAAAACACGGCGTAAACGCTGCCGCTGCCGGGGTCATACTCGATGACCCAGTTGGCGTCCCACAGCTCCGCCTCCACCTGCTCACGGGGCAGGATGCTCCCGGCGGCGGAGGTGTCGGTGCTTTTGGCGGCGGAGGTGACGTAGTACAGAGTACTGGTGGTGTACTTATCCTGCTCGGCGTCCCAGGGGATGTTGTTCAGGGCCGTGGCCCGGTCCTTTCCGTACTCGTCGCTGCGGCCGCTGGCCTGCAGCTGAGAGAGGCGGTTCTGAGCCGCCAGATAGATGGTCTCCGCCTTGGAATCCAGCTCCGTCTGGCGGATGCTGCGCTGGTGGCGGCTGATGGGGATCATGGCCAGCGCCAGCAGGATGATGAGGATGGCCAGCGCCAGCAGCACCTCCGTCAGCGTGAAGCCCCGTCTATTCCGTTGTAGTTTTCTCTCAGTCATAGAAAAAGCTCCCCGCCCCACGGCGTTCTCAGGGCATGATCTCAAAGTAGGTGATGACCAGCGTGGTCTCCACGGTGCCGCTGTTGCGGCCCTCGGTATAGGTGTTCATATTCATGTCGGAGATCTGGCTGATGTTCTCGCTGGAGCACAGCCGATCCACGATCTGCCGGGACTGTGCATAGGTGGAGGTCCGGAAGGTCATGACGATGGGCCGCAGCATGATATAGTCCTGCTGCACGGTGCCCGCAGAGCAGTCCAGCGAATAGTCCAGCGTGTCGCTCATGATCTCGTGGAGCTCGATCATCAGCTTGCCGCTGTTGTCGTACTGGGGGATGGTGCGCTTCTCGCCCGCCGCCTTGATCTCTTCGATGGCCTTCTGCATCTTCTGCATCTGGGCCATTTTCCCCTGATTGGCGTCCAGCTCCGTCTGCTCGGCCTCCATGTTCAGCCGATAGCTGGAGATCTGATCGTTGATGGGGATGAGGATCAGCTTACAGTAGCCCGCCACCAGCACCACCACGATCAGCACCAGCAGCAGGATCTTTTCCCGTCTTGTCAATTCCCGGTTCATTTGTCTGCCTCCTCTGCGCTGCGTAGGGTGATGCGGACGGTGAAGTCCAGAATGGTGGAGACGTTTCCGTCCTCCGTGGAGGCCAGATTCAGCTCCACATTGCTGACGATGGGGGACTGCTGGATCACGTCAAACATCCGGGAGATCTGATCCAGACTCATGCCGGACATGGCCACCACCATCTTGTTGCCGGACACTTGTAGGGAGACCAGCCGTCCACGGGACAGCATCTCCTGCTCCAGCAGATCCAGCGCCTTCTGGCGGTCCACCAGAGTGCCGTTGTCCTCGCTGCCGTCGGTGGCCCACTCCATGGAGTAGGTGCGGTATTCCATCAGCAGACGGTCGTAGCCCTTCAGCAGCTCCTGCATCTGGGTATACTCCGTGTGAACGGAGGCGTAGGCGGCCTGCGCCGCATCCAGCCGGCGGTACTGGTCGATGACGCCGAACTTGGCCACGCAGCCCGCCAGAATGGCGATGGCCAGACAGCCCACCAGCAGGGTCAGACGGGGATTGCCCTTCTGTTCCCGCATATTCAGATTGATGCCCTGCTTATGGGGGCATTTGAGGGTCTTGCGACCGGCCTCCGAAGGCCCCTTTTTCATCTTTTCTGCCATTATCGCAGGCCCCCCTTGATGCCAAGATCCACGCCGCCGATGGCCCGCAGGTACATCCACGGCTCCTCGGTGGACATCCGCTGGCCCAGCAGCTCGGCGGAGGTGTGCAGCGTCATGCCGGTGGTATCGGCGATGGTGTCGTACAGCGGCTGAATGGCGCTGCCGCCGCCGCACAGGCACAGCTGCGTCAGCTCCCGCTCCCGGTTGTTGTAGTTGAAGAAGTTCACGGCCTTCACCACCTCCACGGCGATGCGGCCATACAGCTCACGGGCCTGCTCCGACTCCAGCACATGGTTGTAGTTCTGGCGCACATACTCGTGAGCCACGTGGACGTCCACGCTGCACTGATCGGCCACCAGATGCTCCAGATCGGACATTCCCACCTCGATCTCCCGGCGGCTGGCGAAGTGGCCGCCCCGGTAGATATACAGGAAGGTGGCGCTGTGGCCCAGATTTACCACGCACAGGTCACGGCCTTCCTGCTGGGTGCGGCGGTAGTAGGCCTGCAGCACGGCGCTGTACGCACACTCGCTGGGGGTCAGCACCCGCAGGCGGAAGCCCGCCCGGCGCAGCATGGTCCGATAGCTCTCCACGGTGCTTTTCAGGGTGGCGCAGGCCAGCAGATTCATCTCCGTGGGCTGGCCGGACTCGTCCCGCAGCACCTCCCGCATGGAATAGTCGAAGAAGTACTTGTTCTTCTCCTCCGTCAGATAGTCCCGGAACTCATAGGGCAGGTTATACAGCAGCTGCTGCTCCGTCATGGCGGGCATCACCAGCTCACGGGTGAACACCTCCGTGGAGGGCAGCACCAGCGCCGCATGGGTCAGGGGGATGCCGTTACTTTTGGCCGTCTGGCGCAGGAAGTCCGCCATGGCGTCCATGGACAAAATCCTCGAACCGGAGACCATGTTGTCCGGCAGCTCCGCCGTGACGGCCTTTTTCAGGTCCGCACCGGCGAAATATACCAGCTTGACGCTGCTCTCACCGATGTCAAAGCCAACGATCTTTTCCAAAATGCTCGTCCTCACTTTCAAGAATTACAGCAGCCCCAGATACCAGTCGATGATCTGTTGGCCGCACAGCGCCGTCAGCCAAGCGCCAAGGGCGATGCTGGGGCCCCACGGGATGGCCTCGCCGCCGTCTCGTTTTTTTTGCAGGAGTCCCCACACGATGCCGATGACGCAGGCCGCCACCAGACACAGAAGGTTCCGCTTCCAGCCCAAAAACAGCCCCGTCAGGAACAGAAGCTTAATGTCGCCGCCGCCCATGGCCTCACGGCCCAGCAGCTTCTCCATCCCCAGCACCAGAAGCAGTACGCCCCCCGCCACCGCCAGACCGCCGATGGCACCGTCCAGCGCCCGCCGGAGCGGCTGGGGGTCGAAGAAAAGAGTGGTGATAAATAGCACAACGCCGACCGCTATGAAACGGTCGGGGATGATGTACCCCTCCAAATCCGCAAAGGAGCAGACCAGCAGGATGCCGGCCACACACCAGCCTTCAAGGGCTTGGAGCGAAATATCATAATGCAGCAGCAGCGTCACGAACACCAGCGCCGAGATCACCTCGGCCAGAACGTGACGCCGGGAGAGCTTGGCCCCGCAGTAGCGGCAGCGCCCGTGGGCAGCCAGATAGCTGACCACCGGGATCAGGTCCCGCACCGCCAGCACGTGGCCGCAGGCGTCGCAGTGGGACCGGCCACGCAGCACGCTCTCCCCATGGACGATACGCCAGGCTGCACAGTTCAGAAAGCTGCCCATGCACGCACCCAGCAGGGCGGCCAGCAGGCAGCAGTAAACAGTTAGGAAGGGATCGGCATACAGCATGGGGAAGGCTCTCCTTTAGATGGGACTGCTCTCACGGAGCGGGGAGGGACGCCAACCCACGGCCATCCCCGCCCGATGAGAGACGGGTCGCCCCGCACCGGCCCGGCCGGGCCGGTGCGGGAGGTGTTGCGTGTGAATGTGACAAGCGGAAATTAGTGAATATCGGGCGTACCCAGCGTCCAGGTGAAGGTCTTGCTGTCGGCATTGGCGGCATCGGTCAGCTTAGAAGCTTCGTAGGTGATGGTGCCGTCGGCTTTGACGTCCAGCTTGTTAGGATAGTTCAGGGTCAGAGTACCCTTGGCGTCGGGACCTGCCAGGAAGGCGTCCTTGTCAGCGGGAGCCTTGGTGTTCTCGGTGAGCATAGCGGTCTGCCACTCGGCATAGGTCGCACGGACATTGGCCACGTCAGCGGCCTCCTTGGACTTGGTCAGGGCGCCGTTGAACACGGGGATGGCGATGGCCACCAGCACAGCGATGATGGCGACGACGATCAGCATCTCCATCAGGGTGAAGCCCTTCTTGTTCTGCAGTTTCTTCAACATAGTTCTACATCTCCTATTATTTTTTTGCGGTTTTTATCTTGATCCGTACAGGGTTGTTATACGGATAGGATATGAATTTGGGTGCGGCGGCCTTACATTCCGCCGTAGAGGGTGAACAGCGGCAGATACACCGCCAGCAGCAGCACCACCACGATCACCGCCAGAGCGATGGTGATGATGGGCTCCAGCACCGACAGCAGGCGGGCGGTGGTGACCTCCACCTCGTTGTCAAAGTATTCACCGATGACGTCCAGCGTCTCCTCCAGCGAGCCGGACTGCTCGCCTACGCCCACCATCTCCGTCAGCATTTTGGGGAAGTACTCGATCTGGCCCATGCTCTCGGAAATGGTGCGGCCACGCTCCACCTTCTGCTTCACCTCCTGCACGGCCAGTGCGAAGGTGTAGTTGCTGATCACGTTTCCGGTCACATCCAAGGCCTTGGGGACCGGCAGGCCGGCCGTCAGCATGGTGGCCATGCTGTGGGCGAACTGTGCGGCGGCGTTGAGGCTGTGGAGCCGGTGGAGGGGGGCCTTGGTGAGGCTCCATGCGGCGATAGCCCTCCGGCCCCGGATGGAGCGGCGGGCCACCATATAGGCGATGCCCAGCCCGGCGGCGATCAGCAGAAGCAGCCACCACCAGCCTATGAAGAAGTCACTGATGGCCAGCAGCACACGGGTGATGCCCGGCAGCTGGGTGCCCATCTCGGCAAAGACATCGTTGAAGGCCGGGACGGCCACGGCGATGATGATAATAAACACGACGATGGCCACCACAATGACCATGGCGGGGTAGGTCAGGGTGCTGACCACCTTGGCCTTGGTCTTGGCGGATTTATCATAGTACCGGTGCAGCCGCTGGAAGCACTCCTCCAGCGTGCCGGACTGTTCTCCGGCCCGGACCGTCTCGATGAAGGTCTTGGGGAGGTACGGGGCGTTGTTTTCAAAGCTCTGGGCCATGGAGTAGCCTGCGCCCACCTCCTCGGCCACCTTCTCCAGCATCTGGCGAATGTGGCGGTTCCTGGTCTGGGCCGCCACCATCTCCACACAGTGCTGAATGGACATCCCTGCGGAGAGGATAATGGCGAACTGGGAGCAGATCAGGGCCAGCTCCTTTTCCTTGATCTTCAGGCCGATGGGGCGGTTGAAGATGTTTTCCTTCTTCTCCTGTACCTCCTCCAGCCGGGTGATAACGGCTACGGTCTCCCGCAGGCGGCTGGCGGCCTCGAATTCGTCATAGGCCCGGATGACGCCGGATACAGCCGTTCCGTCCTTGGTCTGGCCCTTGTAACGGTATGTGGTCATGGCGTGTCTCCGCTCCTTCCGTGCCGGGTTTTACGCAATTACTCGTCTACTGTGGTGTTGATGATGCGGGCGGCCTCCTCGGCGGAGGTGACGCCCTCCAGCACCAGCCGGCGGCAGCTCTCCCTCATGGAGCGGAAGCCGTTTTTGCGGGCCTCCTCCGTCAGCCGCTCCTCGTTGGCGCCCTCGCTGATGAGCCGCCGCAGGCGGCCGCTGAGCATCAGGATCTCGAAGGCGGCCCGGCGGCCGACATAGCCGGAGTGATGGCACTCCGGACAGCCCTCGCCCTTATAGAAGGTGACATGGCTGTCCTCCGGCATCCCCAGCAGGGCCAGCTCCTCGGCAGAGGGCTGATAGCCCTTCTTACAGTGGGGGCAGACCTTCCGCAGCAGACGCTGGCTCACCACGCCCCGCAGGGCGCTGGCCACCAGCCACGGCTCCACGCCCACGTCCTTGAGCCGGTATACGGCGGACACGGCGTCGTTGGTGTGCAGAGTGGAGAACACCAGATGACCGGTGATGGCGGCCCGCATGGCGATGGAGGCCGTCTCGCCGTCCCGGATCTCACCCACGGAGATGATGTCCGGGTCCTGACGCAGGATGGCTCGCAGGCCGCTGGCGAAGGTCATGCCGGTCTTTTCGTTGATCTGGCACTGGCTGACGCCGGGGATGTGGTACTCCACCGGGTCCTCCAGCGTGACGATGTTGATCTCCTCACGGGACAGATCCCGGATCATGTTGCACATGGTGGTGGACTTACCGGAGCCCGTGGGACCCACCAGAAGAATGACGCCGCTGGTGTTTCGCAGCAGAGCGTTGTAGTTGTCAAGATCCTGCCCCTCCAGTCCCAGCTGGGATTTGCTGAGGGCCTGAGCGGACTTGTCCAGCAGACGCAGCACCATCTTCTCGCCATACACCGTGGGCATGGAGGAGATACGCAGGTCCAGACTGTGGCCCCGCACCGACTGGATGGCGTGGCCGTCCTGCGGGATCTTATGCTCGGCAATATTCATACCGCCCATGATTTTCAGGCGGGAGATCACGGTATTCTGCAGGTCGGCGGGCACCGTCAGGATGCGGCGGAGCAGACCGTCGATACGCATCCGCACCACCATCTCACCCTCCTGCGGCTCCAGATGGATGTCACTGGCCCGCTCGGTATAGGCCCGCTCGATGAGGGCGTTGACGAAGCGGATGGTGGGGGCGGACTCCTGCGGGTCCGCCGTGTCCTGCACCATTTGGGCGGGGATGACATCGCTGCTGCTGCCGGCCTCTCGCTTCATCTCCTCGATGACCCGTGCCGTACCCTCGTTGCCGTACAGGCGGCTGATGGCCTGCTCCACGGCCTTGCGGGTGGCGATCATGGGGATGATGCGCTTACGGGAGGCGGTTTTGACCTCATCCTGAGCCACGAAGTCCAGAGGATCGCTCATGGCCAGATACAGGCTGTTGCGTACCAGCTTCACCGGCACCACGCAGTATTTCTTGGCGATGTTCCGGGGGACATACTGGGCCAGCTCCACGGGGATGGAAATGGCTGTCAGGTCCACGAAGTCCACGCCCAGCTGCACACGCAGAGCGTCGATGAGCTGTGCCTCCGTGATGAAGCCGTTCTGGATCAATGCGTCGCCCAGCCGCTGCTTGGTCTCCTTCTGGAGTGCCAGAGCACGCTCCAGCTGCTGCCCTGTGATGGTCCCGGACGCCACCAGCAGATCGCCCAAGCGCATATAGGCCATTTCACTCACCTCCCGGTCGAAAGCCCGTCATGTACGGACAGGAATAAAACGCACAGCCCGCGTCGACGCATTCGACAATGTCGGATCCTGCACGCTTGCAGGCTATAATATACCCCAATTCCACTGCAAAGTCAACCGATTTTTCGTGATTTATTGAAAAATTTCCACAAATTCTCCATAAAAACGACATATTGGTCTGATATGAGAAAAGTATGAGAAAAATGTTGAAAACTGGTACTTTTTGACTGACCGAATGACAGAAATGACAAAAAGGAGCCAGTATTTTCCCAAAGGAAAAGAGGGCGGCCCACAGGCCGTCCTCTTGGAGGTGAACAGTATTTCAATTAGCGAGATTTTAACGGGTCGGCAGATGCGGCTCCAGCCAGTGCCAGATGTCCTCATAGACCGTCTGGCGCATGGGGCCTTCGTTGAGGATCTCGTGTCTCAGACCGGGATACAGCTTCACAGTCACATCCGACAGGCCCGCCTTGCGGAAGGCGGCGGCGGTGCGGCGGACGCCCTTGCCCATATCGCCCACCGGGTCCCGGTCGCCGGAGATCAGCAGCACCGGCAGGCTGCTGTCCATGCGGGTCAGGTTCTTGGGGTTCTGGTTGAAGGCAATGCCATGGAGCATCTGGCGGAACAGCCCCACCGTGGCATCGGCGCCGCAGAGGGGGTCGGCTATGTAGCGATCCACGTTCTCAGAGTCCGCCGACAACCAGTCATAGCCGGTGCGGTTGGGGGCAAAGGCCTTGTTGTAGCCGCCGAAGGCCAGATCATTCACCAGCTTGCTGGCAGAGGAGGGTCCCTGTGCGGCGCAGACCACCTCCGCCACGGCACGGCCTCCGGCCAGCTTGGCCTGAGGCTGCCAGCCGGTACCCATGATAATGGCGGCCCGCAGGGTGCCGGGATAGCGGATCAGGTAGCTGCGGGCCAGAAAGGAGCCCATGCTGTGGCCCATGAGGCACAGCGGCACACCGGGAAACTCCCGCCGCAGCTGCTCGTGCAGCAGCTGGATGTCCGCCACCACCGTCTCCCAGGGGGTGCCGTCGCCAAAGTAGACGGGGGTGCCGCCCTCCGGCAGAGAGCCGCCGTGGCCCAGATGGTCGTGGCCCACCACGGCGATCCCCTGCTCATTGAGATAGCGGGCAAAGCCGTCGTAGCGGCCGATGTGCTCGGCTACGCCGTGGGAAATTTGCAGCACGGCACGAGGCGTTTCCACCGGCAGCCACTGCATGGCGTGGAGCTGAGTCTTGCCGTCGCTGGAGAGAAAGGTGAACTCGGTGAGATTTGTCATGGAAATTTCATCCTTCCTATGGTAAAATAAGAATCATTCTATGGACAGTATATCACAAACTCACCAAAAAGAAAAGAGGAGACGGCTATGGCATCGTATATTCTGGCACTGGATCAGGGGACTACCAGCTCCCGTGCCATCGTATTTGACCGGGCGGGACAGATCGCCGCCAAGGCCCAGTATCCCTTTCCCCAGATCTATCCGCAGGCAGGCTGGGTGGAGCACGACCCCATGACCATCTGGGACACGGAGCGTCTGGCGGCGGCGGAGGCCATCCGGGGGCTGCCGGAGGGCAGCATCGCCGGCATCGGCGTCACCAACCAGCGGGAGACCACCATCGTTTGGGATAAGGCCACCGGCCAGCCGGTGTATAACGCCATCGTCTGGCAGTGCCGCCGGACGGCGGAGCTGTGCGAGGAGCTGAAACGGCAGGGACTGGAGGAGCGCATCGTCTCCACCACGGGACTGCTCATCGACGCCTATTTCTCCGGCACCAAGATCCGCTGGATCCTGGATAACGTCCCCGGCGCCCGGCAGCGGGCGGAACGGGGGGAGCTGCTGTTCGGCACGGTGGAGACGTGGCTCATCTGGAAGCTGACGGGGCAGCACGTCACCGACTATTCCAACGCCTCCCGCACTATGCTCTTTGATATCCACCGGCTGTGCTGGGATGAGGAGCTGTGTCGCCTGCTGCAGATTCCCGCCTGTATGCTGCCCCGGCCAGTGGAGAACAGCGCCGTTTACGGCACGGTGCAGCCGGGCATCCCCGGCTTGGAGACGCTGGCAGGTGTGCCGGTGTGCGCTGCCGCCGGCGACCAGCAGGCGGCTCTCTTCGGACAGGCCTGCTTCCATCCCGGCGAGGCCAAGAATACCTACGGCACCGGCTGCTTTACCCTGATGAACGTGGGGGCGGAGCCGGTCCGCAGCCGGGCGGGACTGGTAAGCTCCGTGGCATGGAGCGTAGGGGGCAGGACCACCTATGCACTGGAGGGCAGCGTCTTTAACGGTGGTAGTACCATCCAGTGGCTGCGGGACGAGCTGCGGCTGGTGGACTCCGCCCCGGAGTGCGACCGACTGGCAGAATC
>ERZ824473.5082-NODE-5082-length-10941-cov-2.710362_pt1 | contig 10941 bp, 6 predicted proteins | sample MGYA00519874_ERZ824473 | MGnify/ENA primary metagenome ERZ824473 (study PRJEB31778, sample SAMEA3449151) | human gut metagenome | biome: human gut; feature: human-associated habitat; material: faeces | place: United Kingdom | collected 2010/2012 ... | reverse complement strand
TATAGCGCCGCCCGTTTAAAGATGGTGTTAAGCTTTTCTGCCGGAATATTAAGATCGCGTTAAGATGGCAGCGCTTGCCTGGTGCATGTTTCATGTTGGCAATTTGTGTTTTTCTATAAAGGCTGCAGGAATTATCGACAAGGACGGGGCTGCTGCACACTCTTTCAAAAAGAAAAGACCGGAGGTAAAGCCATAAAAGGCATTACAACTTCGGTCTTTTTCTTTAATAATAAGGTCACAGTTATAGACTGGCGTTGAAACGTAAATTTTGTTAGTTCGGCACATTTACCGCCAAAACAAGAAAAAGCCTGTTGTTGGTCATCACAACAGGCTTTTCCGGTATTTTGAGGGGTCACTGCACCGTAGTGGTCAAACGGTGATCAAGAATCTTCCATGCACAGCACGCAGCATTCCGAAAATATCTTGGAAAATTGGACGATTCGCTCGTAAAAGGTTGACGCGGCTGCGTTCGGGGGTATATCATACTTATGGCAACACCGCACAATTCCCGCTTTACAGCTTAAGCACCGCTGCTGCGGCTGTGAAGCACAATCTGCGTCGCAAAAATGCTCGATAATACATCCAGTATTATCTGCGCTTTTTGCTTAGCAGCTTGTACTTCTCGCTCGCCGCATCGGCACTTAGAATTGTGCGGTATTGCCTTATATAGATCCTTGCGCGGAGGGAGGAACGCACGGTGATCCGAATCGGCATTGTGGACGATGAAAAACAAGAAAGAGACCAACTGAAACAGGCGCTGGCGCGGTTTAGCGCGGAGAACGGCACAGAACTGAACGTACAGGAGTTTGACTGTGCGGCGGTCTATCTGGCGGCGCAAGACCGTGATTTTGACATTTTATATCTCGACATTGATATGCCGCAGATGTCCGGCATGGAACTGGCCGAAAAAATCCGGGAGACAGATCAAGACGTCATCCTCATTTTTTGCACGAATTTGCAGCAATTCGCGCTGAACGGGTACAGTGTCGGCGCGCTGGGCTTTATTGTAAAGCCGATACAGTGGTACTCCTTCCATATGTATCTGACGCGGGCGCTAAAGGCGCTGCAAAAGCGCACCGGTCAAAAGACTGCGCCGCCACACATTGTCGTCAAGGACGGCACCGTGACGCGGCTGCTGGATGCAGCGGAAATCGCCTATGTGGAGGTGCGCCAGCACGACCTGCTGTACAACCTGTGCGGCGGGGACGGTAAGACCGAGATTATCAAAAACCGCGGTTCGATGCAGGAAATCGCGGCGCAGCTGACGCCCTACGGCTTTGTACGATGCAGCGCCAGTTATCTTGTGAACCTGCGCTGTATCACGGCGGTAAGCCGTATGAATGTCTATATCGGCGGGGCGGCACTGCCCATCGGGCGCACCTACAAGGACGCCTTCACCGAAGCATTCTCCCGATATATGGCAAAAAAGGAGTGGGAAGACCCGTGCCGGTCATAAATTGGATACTGAACCAGCAAGTCCAGCTGGGTATGATTCTATGCGCCTGCCTGTTTGTCCCGTGGGAACAGCGCCGCAGCTGCTTCGTTCCGCGGCTGGTGGCGGGTGACGGACGCCCTGACATTTCTGCCGCTTTGGGCAAAATTGCTGCTGTATACGACGCTGCTGTTTGGTCTGATATGGTTCAGCTTTGACTGCAGCCCGCTGCACGCCCTGTTTTATACAACCTGTGCCTACGCGGTGCAGCACATTGCCAGTAAGCTGGCCTATATGCCCATTATTTGGCTGCTTCAGCATGGGCGCACGGACAGGCTCGTCCAGTTTGTCATTCTGCTTTTCAGTACCCTTGTGGTCGGTCTGGTCATCTACCGGCTGCTCACCCGGCGCATCCGGCGCGGGCGCCTGCTGTTTGACAATGTCAAGACGGTACTGTACTCCGGCTTTTTCCTGATTGCCGCGGTCTACCTGAGTGTTGTGCTGGAGGATGTCCTGGGCAGCAGCGCAGAATCCTACCTGACCGCCTATCTGGCGCTGAATGCGTTCTGCATCCTGTTTGCCATCACGATTCTGGCGCTGGAATTTTCAAATTGCAGCATCAAGAGTCTGGAACACGAGAATGAAATGCTGGCGCAGCTGCTGGAATGTGACAAGCAGCAGTATGAGCAGGCAAAAAAAGATATGGAAAAAATCAACATCCGCTACCATGACCTGAAACAGCAGTATTCCCGCGCCACAGATGAGGAACGCGCCCGTCTGGAAGAAGAGATGGACAACCTGAACCTGCGCTATCTCACCGGGAATAAGGCGCTGGACATCACACTGACCCAAAAGTCGGCACTCTGCGGGCAGGCAGGTATTCAGCTGGTCTGCTCGGCAGACGGCAGCTGTCTGGAGGATATGAAGCACTACCATATTTACTCCCTGCTGGGCAATGCGCTGGACAATGCCATTGAGTGTCTGACGCAGGTAAACGATGCGTCTAAGCGGGTCATTACACTGGACATCAGCCGCTGCCGTGACATGGCTGTCATCCGCGTGCAGAACTACACCCCCGCACCGCCGACGCTGCGGGACGGCGCTATCGTCACAACTAAGCAGGATACCGAGGGGCATGGCTACGGCATAAAAAGCATCAAAAGCATTGCCGAGCTGTACGGCGGCACGGCAGACTGCTTTGTGGAGGACTCGATTTTTTACCTGGTGGTTACCTTCCCCTGCGGGAAAAGCCAAAAAGAAACTGCATAACCCAAAAGCGACTGCCGAAAGGCGGTCGCTTTGCTTTTTTGTCATTTGTGCCGTGTTTTTTGACGTTTACGCCAACTCCATTGACCCGGTCAACGCTTCCCTTTATGATAGCTTTGTGAAAAAAATACGAAAAGCTTCTGCAAAAGGGAAGTACGCAGCCCTTGGCAGCAAGCGCATCGTATCATTCATCTGTGACAGTTTAGGAAGGAGAAAAACCTATGGCACAAAAGGAAACCTCAAGCAAGTCCCGCCGTTGGCTGGGCTTGTCCGGCGCGGCTGTGCTGGTGGCCAACCTTGTCCTGACCGGAACGACCATTGCGTTCCAGCAGGAAGGCGAAGTCAACCATGCACTCGGCATCGAAGGCTCTGACGCATCTTACGGCGGCACGGAGTTCTCCGCTGACGGCAGCCTGTCTGACGCAAGCTACGAAAAGTACATCGAAGCCGCTTATCAGTTCTGTGAGCAGGAAGAGGAAGAGGGCAGCGTGCTGCTCTACAACCGCAACAACGCCCTGCCGCTTTCTGAGTCTGAGCGCAACGTCACGGTCTTTGGCCGTGGCAGCATCGACCCGGTGTTCCGCAGCACCGCAGGCGGTTCCTCCACAAACCCGGATTACCAGAAAACCCCCGTTGACGCCCTGCAGGATGCCGGCTTCAACGTGAACCAAACCGTGCTGGACGCCTATGCTTCCGCCGACGCGCCGAAAGAAAGAAGCGTTTCCAGCGTGGGAGAATATGACCCGGCGCTGTTCACCGGCAGCGTCACCGACTCGTTTGCGTCCTACGGCGATGTCGCGTTTGTTACGCTGTCCCGCTTTGCCACCGAGGGCAACGACCTTGCGATGGTCAACGACGAGGGCAAGCGTATGCTGGAGCTGGACGACAACGAGAAAGCAATCTTCCAGCAAATCAAGGACTCCGGCAAATTCAAGAAAACCGTCGTCCTGCTGAACTCCGTCTTTGCGATGGAGATGGACTGGCTGGACGAGTACAATGTTGACGCCGTGCTGTGGGTCGGCAACCCCGGCTTCTACGGTATGCCCGGCGCCATCCGCGTTGTGACCGGTGAGGTCAACCCCTCCGGTCACACCACCGCCACCTTTGCCGCCAACTCCCTGTCCGCGCCCAGTGCCGAGAACTTCGGTCTGCACGCCTACGACTACGGCAGCAAAACGCCCCGTGCGGCAGGCGACAGCTTTGTCAGCTATAACGAGGGCATCTACGTCGGCTACCGTTACTACGAGACCCGCTACGAGGACACCATCCTCGGTCAGGGCAACGCCGATTCCACGGTTGGCACCAAAGCCTCGACCGACGGCTGGAACTACGCCGAGGAGGTCTGCTTCCCCTTCGGCTACGGTCTGTCCTACACGAACTATGAGTACAACCTTGACAAACTGGACTACAACAGCGACAACGACACCTTCACGGCGACCGTCACGGTGAGCAACACCGGCGACAGGGACGGCAAGGCTACGGTGGAGCTGTACGCACAGACCCCCTACACCGACTACGACAAGCAGAACAACGTCGAAAAGTCCTCGATCCAGCTGCTGGGCTATGACAAAATCGACGTGGCCGCAGGTGCATCCGAGACTGTCACGGTCGATGTTCCCGGCTACTTCCTCGCGTCCTATGACGCCAACGGCGCGAAGGGCTACATCCTCGATGCGGGCGATTACTACTTCGCCGTCGGCAACGGCGCACACGAGGCACTGAACAATGTGCTGGCCGCCAAGTGCGGTGACGCCGTTGCGGGCAAGCTGATCGATCAGGACGGCAATGTCGTCACCGGCAACACCGCCGCCGTGGCCACTTGGACTGCCCCCAACACCGAGGTCGATACCGAAAAGTACCGCAACTCCCGCTACAACAGCGATGTGGAAGTCACCAATACCTTCGACGACGCCGATGTGAACTACTGGGCGAACGACGACGAAAAAATCACCTACCTGTCCCGCAGCGCGTGGGATACGACCTACCCCACCACGCTGGAGACCCTGACGGTCAACGATAAGCTGTACAACGGTCTGAATATGCAGACCTACGTCAAGGCGGCCGACGCCAAGAGCGTTTCCGACTTCAACCTCGGCGTGGAGCTGGATGAGAAGATCAACTTCAGCGATATGATCGGCGTTGCCTTCGACGACCCGAAGTGGAATGACTTCCTTTCTCAGCTGACGCTGAGCGATCTGCTCGTCAACATGGGTGACTCCAAGGGCATCAAGGCTGTCAAGGCTGTCAACAAGCCCGGCTGCACCATCGTCGATGGTCCCGAGGGCATGAACGGTCAGTTTAAGTACGGCGACCGCCGCAACTGCACTGGCTGGGCTACGCTGCCCATCGTCGGCGCAACCTGGAACCACGATGTGCAGACCCGCTTTGGCGAGATGTACGGCGAGGATGCGCTGTATGCGTCCATCCCCATCGCCTACGCGCCCGGCGCGGACACCCTGCGTTCTCCCTACTCCGGTCGTACCTCTGAGTATTTCTCCGAGGACGGCGTTCTCAGCTACTATGCTGCCAAGGCCGTTTCCCGCGGTATGCGCAACAAGGGTCTGATCGGCACTGTCAAGCACTTCTTCCTGAACGAGCAGGAAGCCGGTCGTCAGGGCATCTCCACCTTTGCGAACGAGCAGTCCATCCGCGAGATCTATATGCGCGCCTTTGAGGGTTCTCTGGCTGAGGGCGATTCTCTCGGCGTTATGACCGCTTACAACCGTATCGGCGTTATGTACGCTGCCGCCAACCAGGGCATCCAGCACATCCTGCGCGACGAGTGGAACTACGGCGGCTACATCATCGATGATGCGCTGACTGCGTCCGAGTATTCCTCCGCCCCCGAAATGCTGATGGCAGGCAACAACATCTTCTGCCTGGATACCGCCCGCCCGAACGAAATCGAGAAGCTGATCACCAGCACCGATGACGGCGACCTGCTGCAGAAGGTCATTGACTCCAACCATTATCTGTACTACGTCATGCTGCAGTCCTCTATGGGCGGCTCCGGCGCGGAGGACGTTGTCGTTTCCGACGCAGCCCCGTGGTGGCAGACGACCCTGCGCGCTCTCGATGCTGTGTTCTGCGCACTGGCCGTTGCCGCTGTCGTGATGTATGTGCTGCATACCTACACGGACGTTTTCTCCGAGGAAAAGCGGAAGAATCGTGCCGCCAAAAAGAATTGATGGAGGTGGAACCCGATGAATAAAGGCTTGAAAAATAAAGGGCTGGGCAGCTGGTTCTGCCTTGCCGCAGCGCTGGTCGCGCTGATCACCGGCATTGTATTCCTGTCCACACAGGCCACGGCCGCCCCTCTGGGTCACTCCGGCACGATGCCCGGCGTGGTGCTGCTGGTCGGCGCTGCCGCTTCGCTCGTTTTCTTCTTTGTTTCCGTTCCGTTCAGCGCGCTGATTCAGGCGGTCATTTATAACATTGCCCTGTATCTTGTCGTTGTGCAGTTGTATTTCGTCTTTGCCGACGTCATCAACCATGTCACCTTTGCAGGCGGCAACGCCGGTCTGTGCGTGTTTTATATGGTCGGCACGTTCGTTGCCTGCCTGCTCAGCGTGATTGCCTGCTTCTGCAAGCAGACGAAAACCGGCGAGGCAAAGGCCACCGGAAAACAGCTTGCTGCCGCCGGTGCGGTGGTCGCGGTCGCTGCGGTCTGCGTGGGCGGTTTCTCCCTGCAGAGCAGCAGCCTGCCCTCGAACGACGATGCGGCGGTTGCCCCCGATGCGGAGCAGACCTCTGCCGAGGGTCCCGTTATGAACTACAGCGACAACGAGTTCGTCTCCAAGACGCTGGATGACCTGGTTGCCATCCCGCAGGAAACCTGGGAAGCCAAGGAGCCGAACGGAGAAGTTGCCTACTTCTTCGAGGGTCAGTACACCGAGGGCTTCAGCACCATCGTGGATCCGGCCTGTCTGGATATGTACTGCTACACCGACGGTTCGATGTGGGGTTCCTTCAGCGGTCCCAGCACCTCCGTGGGCGCCGACTCTATCTCCCATGTTTACGGCTACTGGTACAACTGCGATGAAAACGGCGAGAAAAACTTCGTCATTCATCTGCTGGGCAATCAGGACGCCGACGGCACCGTGCGCCCCACCGATGTGGATGGCGGCGCAGATGCAGATATCTTCGTCTTTGACACTGACCACGGCGCATACAGCATGGAAGCCAGCCTGAGCTATGGCGTTATGGGCGGTATGTTCACCCGCAACATCAACATCTACGGTCAGCCCTATGCCCCTGCCAAGAGTCTGACGATCGATGCCTCCAACCTGCGCACCTTCTACACGGGTGACATCTTCAACCCGGGCGAGCTGGTTGTGACGGCTACCCGCGCCAACGATGCGGAGGAGTCCATCTGGGGCGGTCGCTTGACCTTCACCGGTTACGACAGCGACACCGCAGGCACCAAGACCGTGACGGCCTCCTTCCTGGGTGCGACCGCTACGTTTGAAGTGCAGGTCGAGGATCTGGTCACCGAGCAGTACACGGGCAGCTATGAGCTGGTGCAGGGCGAGACGCCCACCGCAACGGATGCCGTGCTGCTGGTGGATTACTCCCACAAGGTCTGCACGCTGACTGCCGCCGACGGCTCTGCATCCATCACCGGCACGCTGGTGGATGTGCAGGACGATGCCCTTACCATGACCCTGAACGGCAGCGATGCCCTGACGGTGCCCATCACCGAGGGTGAGGACGGCAGCAAGCAGCTGACCATCCCCGCCCACGACGAAATCGTTTCCGGCTGGGGCTCCAGCAGCACCTACTCCATCAACGAGGCTGTGGTCACGCTGGCGGCAGAGTAAGCGTCCATTGTCCCTGATAAAACATAACGGTATTTGCTGAATAAAAGCCGCGTCTGATGTCTGCTTGTAGGCGTTGGATGCGGCTTTTCTTATGAGAAGGGAAAACCATATGCAAAATACAGAACTTTTGCTGAAAGAATTGACCTTGGAAGAAAAATGCGCGCTGCTTTCCGGCGCGGAGACCTTCAAAACGCGGGGTATGCCCCAACACGGCATCCCGCAGATCTGGCTGTCGGACGGTCCCCACGGCTTGCGCAAGCAGGCGGGCGAGAGCGACCACTTGGGGCTGAACCCCAGTGTTCCCGCCACCTGCTTCCCCACGGCGTCGGCTGTTGCGAACAGCTGGGATACCGCGCTGGGCGAGGAAATCGGTGCCGCTTTGGGCGAGGAAGCCGCTGCGCAGGAAGTGTCGGTGCTGTTGGGACCGGGGCTTAACATGAAGCGCAACCCGCTGTGCGGGCGCAGCTTTGAGTATTTCTCCGAGGATCCGTATCTCGCGGGCAAGCTGGCGGCGGGATATATTCGCGGCATCCAGTCCAAGGGCGTAGCCGCCTGCCCGAAGCATTTTGCCGTCAACAGTCAGGAAACACGGCGTATGGCTTCGGATTCCATCGTGGACGAGCGCACCCTGCGGGAAATTTACCTGACCGGGTTTGAAATTGCCGTCAAAGAGGGGCATCCCCGCAGCATTATGTCGTCCTACAATCTTGTGAACGGTACGTATGCCAACGAGAATAAGCACCTGCTCATGGAGATCCTGCGCGGTGAGTGGGGCTTTGATGGCGCGGTCATCACCGACTGGGGCGGAAGCAACGACCACGCGCTGGGTGTGAAAAACGGCTCCACGCTGGAAATGCCCGTGCCCGGCGGGGATAGTGTGCGCGAACTGCTGGCGGCGGTGGAAAGCGGGAAAATCTCTGAATCTGACATCGACGCCCGCTTGTCAGAGTTGCTGCCGCTGGTGTTTGATACCAAGGCTGCGCTGGACGCTGCCCCGCGCGAGTTTGATGCGGCAGCCCATCATGCGCTTGCCCGCCGCGCCGCCGAGGAAAGCCTTGTGCTGCTGAAAAACGAGGGCTCTTTGCTGCCGTTGGCGGCGGGTACCAAGGTGGCTGTCATCGGCGACTTTGCCAAAAATCCGCGCTATCAGGGAGCAGGCTCCAGCATGGTGAACTCGACGCAGGTGGATGTGCTGCTGGATAAGCTGATCGACTCCGAGTTGAACGTCATCGGGTATCAGCAGGGCTTTGACCGCCACGGTAAGCCGGATGCAGCTTTGCAGAAATCCGCCTGCGAACTGGCGGCACAGGCGGATACAGTTATTTTGTGCATGGGTCTGGATGAAATCGCCGAGAGTGAGGGTCTTGACCGCAGCAATCTGCGCCTTGCGCAAAATCAGGTGGATCTGCTGCAGGCTGTGGCGGCCGTCAACCCGAAAATTGTTGTGGTATTGTACAGCGGCAGCGTAGTAGAAACGCCGTGGCTGGACAACTGCCAAGCCCTGTTGTACGCCGCCTTAGGCGGTCAGGCAGGGGCGGGCGCCGTTGCGGATGCACTGGCGGGCAAGGTCAACCCCTGCGGCAAGCTGGCAGAAACATGGCCGTTGACCTACGCCGACATCCCCAGCGCCGCCGACTTTGCCACCCGCCGCAAGACTGTGGAGTACCGCGAGGGGCTGTACATCGGCTACCGCTACTTTACCACGGCGGAAAAAGCTGTGCGCTTCCCGTTTGGCTATGGTATGAGCTACACGACGTTTGCGTACAGCGATATGGTTGCCGATGAACAGGGGGTCAGCCTTACCGTAACGAACACCGGCAGCGTGGCAGGTACGGAAATCGTGCAGCTGTATGTTGCTAAAAAGAACAGTGAGCTTTTCCGCCCTGCTAAGGAACTGAAAGGCTTTGCCCGCGTAACACTCGCCCCCGGCGAGAAACAGCGCATCACCATCATGCTGGACGATAAGGCGTTCCGTTTCTGGAATGTCAAGGCTAACCGCTGGGAGATCGAGGGCGGCGAGTACGAGCTGCTTGTCGGCGCAAGCGTGGAGGATATCCGGCTGTGCGAAAAAATCACCGTGCATGGAACGGCTACCGTGCATCCGTATGAGGATAAGGGCTTGGATTGCTATTATAAGGGCGATGTGCTGCACGTTTCCGATGCAGACTTTGAAAAGCTGCTGGGGCATCCCATCCCGAACGGCAAAACCAAAATTGACCGCAATCTGACCTTGGGCGAACTGAACCACGCCCGCAGCCCGCTGGGGTGGCTTGTGTGGCTCGTGCTGACGATCCTGCTGGATGTCAGCTATAAACGCGGCAAGCCGGACCTGAACATTTTGTTCCAGTACAATATGCCCCTTCGCGCCTTGGCAAAGATGACGAACGGTGCCATCAGCATGGGCATGGTGGACGGCATTGTCATGGAATTGCAGGGCTTCTGGATCTTGGGTCTTGTGCGGGTGATTTATGAAGCGATTAAGAATGTGGTGCTGAATGCGCAGATGGAAAAGCGTCTGCGCGGCGCTTGATGGAGGTTGCATTATGCAGTTTTGGAATAATTTTGCGGCAAAACACCCCGCCGCAGCCAAGTGGGTGCGCGAGGGCGGTCTGTTCGTCATCGTGTCGAACCTGATTACCGTGTTCAAGTATCTGCTGCTGCAATTTCTGCCCGCTGCGTTCAGCAGTCTGCCGGTGGTGGATTTCGGCTGGCCCGGCGTGGATGTGACCCTGTTTGGGGAAACCTTCAAGTGGAACATCCTCGGCTACGATGCCGCCCACGGCGGGTTGCCGTACTTTTGCGCGTATATGATCGCCATGGTCGTTGGTGAGTGCATCAACTTCCCGATCCAGCGCAATTTCGTGTTCCGCAGTAAGGGCAATTTAGGCAAGCAGATTGCGTGGTATGTGGTGGCTTTCTGCGTCATTACCTGCATCGTCAACTCCATCAACTGCGTATGGGTTGCCGTAGCCGGGCTGCTGGTGCCGGACTTTATTTATAACATCGGCACGACGGTTTTGAACGGCGGCGTGTCTATGGTCATTTTCTTCTTTGTCAACAAAATCATCTTCCCTGAAAGCGGGAAGTGATGGAGAGAATATCACTTTACGTGCGCCGCAGACAACTGATTGCAGTTTTGTATGAGCGTCAGAATGATACTGTAGGCAATCTTGCCTTTGAGTTTTCAGTGAGTTCCCATACGATCCGCAACGATATTCGGGTACTGGAATTGGAATCTCCAATCTATACAAGGATGGGAGCCAGATGGCGGCGTGTTCATTCTGGATCCGAGTCGACTGCAACAGCGATGGCTGACAGTTTGCCAGCGGGAACTGCTGATGAATGTGTGCAATGTTTTGGATGATGAGCAAGCCCTGCTGATGAAATCCGTCATAGGTGGATTGTCGCCGTGAATTGTGAACG
>ERZ824473.5076-NODE-5076-length-10949-cov-19.378006_pt1 | contig 10949 bp, 11 predicted proteins | sample MGYA00519874_ERZ824473 | MGnify/ENA primary metagenome ERZ824473 (study PRJEB31778, sample SAMEA3449151) | human gut metagenome | biome: human gut; feature: human-associated habitat; material: faeces | place: United Kingdom | collected 2010/2012 ... | reverse complement strand
CGATCACACGGTCTGTAAGAATTGCATTCTCAGAAGGTTTTCCTTCTCTCTTTAAGTATCCACCTGGGATCTTACCTACTGCGTATAATTTTTCTTCGTATTCTACACTTAATGGAAAGAAATCAATTCCATCTCTAGGTTTTTCAGATGCTGTTGCTGTAGATAATACAACAGTATCGCCATAGTGCATAAATGCTGCACCATTTGCCTGTGCTGCAACACGTCCGACTTCAACCATCAGTGTACGTCCTGCAAGTTCCATGCTAAACTGTTTTGTCATAGTTCGTCTCCTTTATATTCTTTTGTCTTAAGGCGCCGAAACAACTGAAAAACCGACTACTAACCTGCTAATCTTCGTGATTTTATTCACTTATTAGCTGTAATAAGCTTTTCAGCAGTCTCGGAAAACGCCTCAGTAACTTAGTTAGTATATCATGGTTTCTTTAAAAAAACCAGACGCAATTTGTCAAAAATCTTCCACACCACATATCCAACTGCGGCTCCTATAGTATTCGTCATCACATCATCGATCTGTGTATATCCTCTGCCAGTCATATGCTGCATTACTTCAAGCATACAACTGATTATGCATGCACTTCCTACACACATCCAGATTTTTCGAATCCTCTTAAATGCAATTGGAAGTAATATACCATATGGGATAAACATGATGATATTTTCCACAAAATACGCATGAGCGATCATTGAATTCCCCCATGTTTCAAATAATTTTAAACTTACATCCGTTCTTGTTCCTGGTTCTCTTGAGAAAAATCCTACATTAATAAATACGATCGCATAGATCAGAATCAGTGTCCAGACATATTTCTTTCTATGAAAATGTTTCCCTTGTGGAAAGATCATGTCAAACATCTTTAACAGCATCAAAAATACCATTCCGATACTGCATGCGACAATCAGATATCTTAATGGCTCCATCATATCCTCTTTTATAAAAAATGAAAGATATTTTATTTTTTGTAACAACTTATCTGCCTCCTCTCTTTTGCTTTCTTTTCCCTATTCATAATTTACGCTATCATATTTCTTTAAAGAATAAACGAATATGGTGTGAGTGGTTATTTATATGGTGCGAAATGTAAAAGAGGATGCCGTTTCTTTCGACATCCTCTTGGTTTAACTAACAACTTCTTAATGTTCTTACTTCTGGTTCAGCAACTTTTTTATCTTCTGATACCCATAAATCTTTGTAATTTAATTTTAAAAGTCCTGTAATCATTAAGCTTAATACTAAGATCATTGCGACTGTTCCTAAAAAATGAATCATCATATTCTCCTTTTTTATTTTTTGTATTCTGTATTATGTATTTTCTGTGTATATTTTATCAAATTATTTCTACTCATTCAATCTATTATGATATTTTCTAGGAAATGACGATACTATATATATGACTTTCTTGAGATAACCAGCAATCTTCTCAAGAACTATTATTGATCACAGAAGGATTTTGTGCAATTTGTAGTACCAATTTTTGTAGTAAGAATATAGGATTATGATAATGACTATACCGAACTCTTACGATCATTCGTTATAATCCAAATTTTTCTATGATATTTTTCTCCGTACTGAGCTGTAATCAGTGCGCCACTTCCTTTATTTTGCAACATTACGGTCTTGCGGTCTTACGGTCTTGATGAAAAATACCTGAAAGTAGTAAAAATGCAGGGATTTTCATGTCCCTGCACTTTTATCATATTGTATCAAATCCTTACTATGCTATGCTTTCTCCCGACAAAACCATACAACATCTTTAGGCTTGAACTTTATGTATAATTTAAAATCAAATTCATAAGCATAATACTTTCTTCTGATACACTCCACTGCTCTCTTTTTATCTAGCAAAACACCGTCCACATAATAAAATTCTTTGTATTTTCCAAGTCTCTCTAATTCTCTGAGACATTCCTGTTCTGTTAGATTCTTCATTCTCGCTTTTGAAATTACAAATTTATAACTAAAATTATTCTTCTTTGAATAAATATGCTCATTTATACCATGCATCCTGCATATCGGTATTGCATTTTCTTTTTCCCTAAGCTGCTTATATGTCTGAGATTGAACATACCTTGCAAGTGCCCAATCTGATGTGTAAGAAAAATTACGTATTAAATAATCTGTTTCTTCTATAAGTTTCAGAACATTTTCAATACCTTTTTCATCATAAGAAATACTTAACTTCTGACACTTACTCTTTATAAATCCATTTAATGCTTCTTGACCACATGTTTCTACTAATCCTGCAACAGTTTTTTCATGATCAATATCTGAATTATCTGAATAATGCATAATTCCGGTTATTTGGGTATATCTTATGTAAAAATCCATCTTATCTTCAGGATTCCATCCAAAAATTTTATTTCTTCGCATATTTTCATCCAAATATCTTGCAATCATTGTCGTGTTTAAAGAGCCTTCTTCATCTGGCTCTGAACCTGCCAGTTCTGTATCTACTAATTTTATTTGTTCGTCTTGAATCCAAGCATAAATACATTGCTGTTCCATATCTGCTATATCATAATTATGATTATAGAGTTCCCCAAGTTGTTTACACTCTTTTATAAATTCTTCCTTTAATAAGCCTGTTCCTTTATCAAAAAATCCATTTAATAACTTTAGAAGAGCATCCTTTTCAGTTCCTAGCATCCCATTCCATTGAAAAAAATCCGACAATTTGTAAAAACATCCTATCAGATCATAATATTGGCAGTATAACATAAAGAGAAATTTTACATTAAAATCCTTCGTCCATATTTTGTATTTAGCAATAATAAAATCTGTACTCGCTTCAAACGTATCTGTTATTGAAATATCTTCAGGAATTCTGTATTGAAAACTTCTCAAAATATTCTCTAGGTTTTCTTCTAAAAGGAATGATGCTCTTAATCCACTTATCATATCGTCCGTTATCGTTGTGTATAAAAGATTTCTTATTTTTTTTTCGATATTCTTCCGTACGCACGTCCATTTCACAATATGCATAATAATAAATCAACTGGAATACCATTGATAAAAACAGAAAATAATGCATATCTTTTTCATATTGATTTTTCCCAGTTATGCTTCGAATAAATAGTGTATAAATTTTCTTCTGTTCTTCTATGTTATCTGTATTCATTATATACTTAAGAATTTCCAGAGCAACTTCTTCCTCAACCAATAGTTTTCCATCTTCACAACTTCTGGAAAAATACAGCAATTCACTCAAATAGCTTTTTAGAATTTGATACTTAATTTTCGGCGTTGCCGATTCATTTTTTATCAACACAAAAAAATACCGATATAATATTCTTTTCCATTCATAATCTGTTATGCTTCCATCTTTATATTCTTTTAATACACATAGAGACAAAACTTGATTTCTATAATCGTTCTTTTCCAATTCTTCGTCATTGAAATACTTCATCTCCTGAATTGGTTTTAAATATAAATCTTCCTTCCAATAACCGTACTTTGATACTCCATTAAGCATTTTTATACTTTGTTCAAGCATCTTGGAATATCCAAACTCTGTACTTATATTGCAACATGCTTGCTGAAATCTAGTCTCAACAAAATTCACCTGTTCCCATGGCAAATCCTCTTTGTTATCAACAACTCGTATCAATGCAGAATATAATGTACACAGTTTTTCCATTTCCTCTAAATTACGTTCTTTACAACTTTCTATTAATGCATTAGTCAATGTATTGATATGATATGAAATTTTCCCATTTTTATTAAAATCCCTTTTAACAAGACTTTCATACCCATTTTCTAATGTCCTGTATACAGATTCATCATTAACCATAATATCAAAAACAGAATATGCCATACAGCCTGCCGAAAAAATGGCTGCCACTAGCAAACATATCATGGTATTAACACAACTCACTCTAAAAAATAGGCTTAATAGCACAATCCCTAATACAATCTGTAAAAGCGATGTTCTTATATATCTTCTTAGATTAATACGTTTTTTCACTCCATCAAACGTCAACAATTCTCTTAATTTATATCCATAGAATTTTTCTTGTAAAATACCTGCAACTAATGCAATTATAGAAAAACTAAGTAATCCAACCGACACTATAGCTGCAAAAATGTAATCCATATATGATTCAGTCACAGTAAATTGTGACACACCAGTTAATCCGACTCCTATATCAAGAATAATTCCAAGAATTATTATACATGACGATATTTTCAACCAATTACAATAAATTTTTTCTTTCATATGTACCCTCTTCACTCTAACGATATATCCAACGTTCTTGATTCCAATAAGGTTGAAGTTCATCTATAGAGCCATGAAGTTCATCAAAGAGATTAAACGCTACTAATTTTGCTGTATTCAAATCATATATCTTTCTCCCATGATATTGCCATTGATTTTCTCCACGAAAAATAACACCCCAGCCTTGTCCGTATTTACTTCTCATGATTGTTATATTTTCACCTTTATATCGTAATACATAATTTCCACTTCTAGGATGCACATTCCATCTTTGTTTCATAAAATTTTTTCTTCTATTTGATCTATTTCGCAAATCTCTTTCTCTTTTTTCTGGATTTACATAATCATCTGTCATCTTCGATGCACATATACATCCTACATGTAATTCTCCATCAACATCTGGATGTTTCATAATATGCACATATCGAATTTTTTCATTTCCGCACATCTCACATTGCTCATATTCTATTTCTTCCCCAAACTCCGTATTTTCTCCTAAATCCTCCATTCCAATTTCTGTCCATCCTTTATGCGGTAAGTCAACTTTATTCCATCTCATATACTTATCTCCTTCCCCATTAAAAGTAAACGCACAATAGCACGTACCTAGACAAACAAAAGATCATTTTTTCATGACCTCTTGTTTGTCTTTTTGATCTCTTTTGGTAACTTTTCTGACCACGGAAGTAAGTCATCTAAAAATGAACGATCGGTATCTTCCATATGTTTTGGAATCTCTGTCAGCAAATGTTCAAAATATTCATATGGTTTCAGATCATTTGCTTTGGCTGTTTCTGCAATACTGTAGATGATCGCTGAATTCTCAGCTCCACGGATCGCACGTTCACTTGCATTGTTATCCATCGGCACTTCCCCATTTTCTAGAAATACCCGCAGATACTTTTCCTGATTTAACAGATATGTCACTGCTCTGGCAAGTTTTCCCTGTGTCCCGACCGGAACCTGATGCTGTTTTGCGTATGCAAACAAAGCATCTACCAGTGGCTTGATCACCAACTGACGCTGCTTTAATCTTTCTTCGGTTTTCAGATCCTTAAGCTTCCCTTCTTCCCGATAGATCCCTTCATAATCTTTCAGAAATCTTATAGGATGTGATGCATTTCTTGTCTTCTGATATTCGTAAAGTACAATATGATGTGTGCTGCTGATCCCTCCAGAACGATATACCCATATATAGCTCTTACTTCCGGCTGATCGCCAGTCCATAACGTTCGAATTCTTTTTCCAGTCGATACAATGGAACGGCATTGACATATTTTCCGTTCATGACCGCTGCTCCAAGAGATGGTGACACAAGACTTCCATGCAGCAACGCCTTTGGATGCGGTGCTCTTACCATATGTTCATCTTTTTTATCTGCATAGACTCCGATATGATGTTCCTCGATCTCAACTTTTGCTGGAACAAAATAATACTGTCTGGATATCATATCCGGCAGCTGTTTCCATCCGTTTTCTCCAAACTCATCTTCAAATTCCTGTTCGCTCAGATAATGATCAATCCGTCTTACCGGCAGTCCTGAAAGATCCTAATCCTTTTTTCCCTGTTTCCTTCTGGATCCTTTTTTTAGTTCCAGTTCCTCTGGTTCTTCCATATCAGGATCACCGACGGCTTCGGCTTCATTAAAAAATACGATCTTTCCATCGATCTCCATAAAGCTGATCTGTGTCGTATCCTCCATACGTTCGGTAGATCTTCCAAAACGATGATGTTTTGCCAGAACCACCTGTTCCATAAGAAGCTGCATCTTCTGGTTCAGTGCATGGGTTTCCTTTGTCAGTTCTTCCATCTGATCCTGTAATCCGAGAAACAGTTCGATCAGGAGTGCCTTATCCATCTTATTCAGTTGATCTTCTGTATATTTAAATGCCATTCAGAGTTCTCCTTTTCTTACTCTGATTATAGCAGATACAGATGTTTTTTGCGAATCCTTAAGTTCCCTTCATTCGTCATTCTGACGGTGGATAACTCTATGAAAAAGTCAGAAACTACTGGCTTTTTCATACGGCTGTCCACAATATTGAAACAGATCTGATATTTTTTGACCAGAAAAATGCAGTATATCAGATCTTTGTGGATGATCTTTCTGTATAGATCGTTTTCTTTATGTTTTATCCATAAAAACTTTTTGAAAGATCAGCAGATTGAACAAGAACTATAGTTCTGTCGGTGGATGTTTCATTTCTGTGATCGGACGTTTTGCGATCACTTCAAAGCCCTGCATCAGTCGCTCATACTCTTCCTGTGAGATCTCAACAGCTTCATCTGCGGACCGTGGCCAGTTAAACGCACCGATATTAAATCTCTTGTACATTAAAAGAAATCCATCACCTTCCCAGAGCAGTGCCTTGATTCGGTCACTCCGTCTTCCACAGAAAAGAAACAGTGTATTCCGGTCAAATGGATCCAGATCGAACTGGAAACGGATGATCGCTGCCAGTCCGTCAATCCCACGTCTTAGATCTGTGTAACCTGTGGCAATATAGATCTTTTTAAATCCATGAGCATCATTTAACATTTGTAACTGCTCCTATCAGTGACTGGATCTGTTCTGCAGATATAGAAGAAAAAATATCAATTGACAGATTGTCATCAGTATGGATCCGTGCCACAGGCAGGTTTTTTGACTCCTGTTTTTCAGATTTTTCTGATTCAGACATAACAGGAAGTTCCACAAAAGTAGTTTCAGAACTCTGAGTTGTTTCAATATAAGCTTCACGGACACGGCGGAGTCTGTAATAGTAGTTAGCCTTTGTGATTCCATTTTGGCTGCACCATGTTTCAACCTTCATGCCTGCCGGACGTGATTTGCATTCATGGATCTGTCTGGCCCATTGCTGAAGTCGGACTTGTGAAGCAACTAAACTTGGTTGAGTTTTTATATGATCATCTTCTATCCAAGTACAAAAAGTTAAGTACTTAACTTTTTTGACTTTTTATATTTTGTATAGGATAATGATAGCAGAGTAATTTTAATAAAAAAAGGTACGTGCTATTGCGCGTTTACTTTCGATACGCCAATTATATTTCTATTAATTCAACAATAAACTTATCTGCCAATACTTTATTATTAACAAGCACATTTTTCACCTTCGTTAATTTATTTTTATAAGAAATCTATAAGATTTTTCCCCTCAAGAAATTATTAATGTCTGTGGGGATTTAAATTTTTATATAATTGTACAATTATTTGTGCTAAATTCTTTGTATGTTCTGGAAATATAACAAAATACAATGTAGCTGCTGCAATTAATAACATTATAAAATTTAAACGCATACTTCTTCCTGTATTTTTATAGTCATACATATTTTGTAGAATTTGCTTCTTATCTTCAAATTCTTTTAATAATATCTCAACATTTTTCTCTACTTTTTCCGTCTCTGTCTTTACTGACTCACAAAAAAACTTATATGACATAAAAAAAGAACTTCGCAATTTTTTTATACTCTTTTCATTTTTACTATATACCTCTTTAAGATGATTCATACTATTCTCAACACAATTATCTCTCATATATCTATTATAATCATCCATTGCTAACGAAAATTTATATTTTAATTTTAACAGTTGTAATAATTTATTCTTTTTTAGTTTTATTGAATCCAATTGTTGCTTAAAATTCACTGTATTTCTTTCTGCTTCATCTGTTAACAGTCGTAAAAATAGTATATTAAAATAATATATTGAGTATTTTCTCAAATGATATTTCACATCATCCTTTACAGAGTCTAATTTTCTTTCTAAACCATCATCTTTTACAATATATAAAATTCTACCTTTAGTTTCATCTTTTTCATACCTTCCAGAAATAGTAGTATCAAAAAACATCTTATGTCTTTCATCAATAAATTGTCCCTGATAACTATCAATTCCTATAGATGACCAAAAGTTTCTACAATCTTCATGATAATCTATATCCGTATAATATACTTCCATTCTTGGAGGCATAATTTTTCTATCATGTAGCACAATAGGAAATATTTTGTTCATTTCCTCCATGAATTCCCATTCTATTATATTTAAAAATTCATATATTTTATCCGCCTTTAAATCATTATCATTATATAAAATAATCGAATAACTTTCAAAGGCCCCGCCTTCATTCCTTGCTACCAAAGTCGGCTGAACATATCCCTTTTCATCAGTATAATTTTTTTCTATAATCTCATTTAATTCTTTTTTCTTTTGTTCTGAAAGTTTCACCTCAAATTTTAAGGACAGAAATGCAGAATTGATATTACAAATACTTAAAGAAAAATAATCAATCACCGTCTCCAACGGGTGTCTCCTAAATTCAAAAAATCCACATTCCATTTGTGTAGACCATACTGATAATGTTGAATCCATATTTTCTATTTTTTTGCACATTTTATCTAGTCCACCATCATTAAAATATAGTATTCTACCTGTTCGATATTTTTTCAATATTTTTCTGAGACCTTTTTGTAATTTGTAAATATCTTCTCTACGAATTATATCGGCTACAATAAAAGAGTCAAGATAAAAAACATGATCAGTTGGAAGTGAATTATTATTTTCACTCAAATTATATCTTTCACAAAATGAAACATTATAATTTTTCTTCCAATACTTACTTCTTCTACCTGGCAAAATACTTTTTATTTTTGCTCTTACCTTAGCATATTTATAAGTATATTTTTCTTTAAAAAGTTTATTATTTAATCCATAATATTTCACCAAACATATCCCCACTATTTTTCCTATATGATGCGTTTACGGTCTGCAGGTACTTAATTCTTCCATAGATTTTTCTTTAGATTTTTTATCTTGACAACTGAACCATCATATCTATATTAAATATGGTTGGAGAATTTGAGGTAAATCATCTTTTGAAATATTCAATCTTGATAAATAAATCGATTGTTGTTTAAGTAAATCATATAATTCCATAGCTTCTGTTAAATTTTCTTTAATATTTCGAATCAATGATTTTCCTATATCCATAACATAAAATCTATTATGAGAAATCCCAACTTCCAATATAATAAATAAAAACAATGCCCTTATAGAACTATCTTTTGTCAAATTATAAAACCTTAGGCATTTTGAACCTATTGTATCAGTATAGTTAAACCCCCACATTTGACTTGTATAATAATTTTTCAAATGTTTAACAAGATCTCGTAATAATTCTAATTGTTTATTCTCTAATTCTTGATATTCATTATCAGATAAAGCAAAGAAAAACTTTTCAATTAAATCTTCTTGTGTATAAGATATAAGTTTTAAAGCAAGATTCTCAATATCAGCAAAATCATCTATCATTCCCATTTCCAAACAAGAAATATCCCAACTAATATCATCATTTGCTGTAATTCTAAGTATATTTTGATAAACATTATCCACCATTCTCTTTAACTCTTTTGAGTCAGAAAATCTTTTATCTGCATGAGGATTTGTACACTTATCGATTATGTATTCAATTTCATTATTTGGTACTGGATGATTAAGAAAAGTAGTTACAATATCTTCCAATATTTTTCCAAATGCAAAAATATCTGTTTTTTCATTTACATTTTCTGAATTTTGAGCCTGTTCTGGCGATATATACCGCTGTGTTCCAAATACATCTCCATAACGTGTCAACCGAAGAGAATCTGAATCAATCTGACGACTAAATCCTAAGTCACTAATAGCTATATCGGTATCAGAATTATATAATATATTTTGTGGTTTCAAATCTCTATGCAATACCCCTTGTTCATGTAAATATATAAGACCATTTAATATTTCTGTTATGACATTATACTGTCTATCAAAATTGTTATACAATTCTGGTATAATTTGTACAATACTACCTCGATATTTTGGCATAATATAATATTTTCTACTCCCAATTGTATCATACGCAATTATTCTAATCACATTTGGATGATTTAAACGACTTGTCAATCTTACTTCTTTTTGAAAACGTAAAACTGCATTTATTTCATCTGTTTTTAATATTTTAATGGCATACTTATCTCCAAGTTCTGAATGACAATTATATACATTACCAAATCCTCCAATTTCCCCAATTTTATCATCTATAAAATATCTCATAATTTACTATCCCCTATCTTACGTAATAATAATATTATTATACATCAAAACAAATATAAAGAATAGATACATTTGAAGGTGGATGATTTATAAATTCTTTTTCTGAAGCAATTTTTAATGCCCATTGTTCAAAATAAGTATGTCATATCCTTTTTAATAATCGTGACCAAACAGGTAATCCTACAGTTGTAGATGCTCCTGCCCCCCCCCAATGCAAGACAATAAGAATGATCTTTTAAATCATGAGTTAATTTATAAAAATTACTACAACTTTGTTTTGATAAAAAATTAATTCTCTCATCCGGATACATATTAACCCTCCAACTACAAATCCTATCTTGTCTCTTCTTCAATTCACTTTGTAGACTAATTTCTTAATGTGTATAAAGCTTAACTTTAATATATATTAATCATCAAAGTATATACCATTATTAGATCCTACTGGCTATAAAAATCAAACATAGCCAATAAAACATGATCCTAACAAAAACCACATTCTATTGGCTACCACCTATTCATCTACTCCCAAAGCTTCTCCGCATAAACCCCATCAGCGATCAACTCCCTAAAAGCGTCCTGCACAGTCTCTTTATCTTCCTTATATGTAACTCCAAACCAACGATCCTGTG
>ERZ824473.5067-NODE-5067-length-10967-cov-2.256598_pt1 | contig 10967 bp, 9 predicted proteins | sample MGYA00519874_ERZ824473 | MGnify/ENA primary metagenome ERZ824473 (study PRJEB31778, sample SAMEA3449151) | human gut metagenome | biome: human gut; feature: human-associated habitat; material: faeces | place: United Kingdom | collected 2010/2012 ... | reverse complement strand
TTGAAAAAATAATCCTGGCAAATTGCAAGGGACAGACAAAAACAATGTCTGTGGCAGAACTGCTGCCATATGGTTTTGGCTCTGAGTCCCTGAATATAAAAAATAAATGTAAGTGAAAGCAAAGGAGCGATTAGTATAAATAAGCAGGATGGCAAGCATTATTCTGGTTTTGCGGCTATTGTAGGCCGGCCTAATGTAGGCAAATCAACGTTGACGAATGGATTGATCGGGGAGAAAATTGCAATTATGAGTGACCGTCCTCAGACAACGCGTAATAAGATCATGTGTATTATGAATACTGACAATGCTCAGATCATGTTCTTGGATACTCCCGGTATCCATAAGCCGCAGCATAAGCTGGGGCAATATATGGTACGGGCTGCAGAAAGTACGCTGCACGAGGTAGATGTGGTTTTGTTTGTTGTTGATGTTTCGGAAAAGCGCGGTGCCGGAGAGGATTATATTCTGGAGCAGCTGCGCAAGGTCAAAACTCCGGTGATTCTTGTTGCCAATAAAATCGATAAACTGGCAGACAAAGGTAAGCTTTTCGGCATTATTGAAAGCTATACTAAAGATTTTACCTTTGCGGCAGTAGTGCCTGTTTCTGCTTTGCAGGATACTGAATTCCCGGGTTTAGTAAATGAGATCACCAAGTATTTGCCGGAAGGTCCGGCATATTTCCCGGACGATATGATAACCGACCAGCCGGAACGGATAATTGCTGCGGAAATGATTCGTGAAAAGGTACTGCGGTCAACTCGTGATGAGGTGCCACATTCTATTGCTGTGGAGATTGATGAATTCAAGGTACGTGATAATGATGATATTTATATTCGTGCCAATATTTTTGTGGAACGTGAATCCCAAAAAGGTATCGTGATTGGGGCTAAGGGCAGCTTGCTGAAAAAGATCGGCGAGCAGGCCCGGAAGGATATTGAATCACTGCTCGGCAATAAGGTTTTTCTTGATCTGTGGGTTAAAGTAAAACCTGATTGGCGCAATAAGGATAAGGCTTTGAAGCAATTCGGCTATGAAGGCTGATTTATTGACTGAAAATACAGTAGTATGGTATGCTTATGCTAATAACAATTTATGAAGTTTATATAAGTAAGGAGAGATGACCTATCGACGGCGACCCCGCTATGACATGCTTATTTGAGCTGTCTATTGCATTATTGATCACTTTATTGAACGGCTTTTTTGTTATGGCTGAATATTCTTTAGTCAGAATCAGAAAAAGCAGGCTGGATGAATTGATCCGGCAGGGAAAAAGCAGAGCTAACACAGTTTTAAAAATGAGCGAAAAGCTTGATACCTACCTGAGTGCGACTCAGCTTGGTATTACTGCTTCGTCTTTGCTTTTGGGCTGGTTTGGCGGCCCGCTTCTCGCTGAAATGTTCCGCGGTATGTTTGGTGTAAGTGCCGGCACCTGGTATGATCATTCGCTGGTTTTTGCCTGTGCGTTTCTTATCATCGTTTTTCTGCATGTTGTTTTCGGCGAACTGGTGCCTCGCACTATCGCCTTAGGTAAGGTCGAGCAGGTAGCGATGGCGGTCGCTTATCCGTTGGTTTTTTTTCATTACCTTTTATATCCGCTGGTTGTGCTTTTTAATCGAATCTCCCATGCTGTATTGTGCCTTTTAGGCGTTGATCCTGTCCCTGATGAAGATATCTCGCGCAGTGAAGATGAGCTGCGGATGATAGTCAGTGCCAGCGAACGCGGCGGTAAGCTGGATCATATGGAAAGCCGTCTGATTGATAATGTTTTTGATTTCGCCGACCGCGTGGCTCGTGAAGTCATGGTGCCGCGTCAGGATATGATTTGTTTGTATACTGATGATACGCTGCAGGAAAATCTGCAGGCTGTGCGTGAAAGCCGGCATACACGTTATCCTTTATGTATGGAAGACAAAGATCATGTTTTGGGCGTTATTCATGTGCGTGATTTGATGGATCTGGACGATGACGACGATCCGGCTTTTGATCTGCGGACACGAATGCGCAATATTGTCGTTGTTCCCGAAGGAATGTCAACGGCTAAAGTGCTGCAGATGATGCAGCATAAGCGTATCCAGATTGCTGTAGTTGCTGATGAATATGGCGGTACGGCTGGTCTGGTTACAATGGAAGATCTCCTGGAGGAAATTGTCGGTGATATTCAGGATGAGCATGATGGCGAAGAAGCAGAAGATATTTTGCGCTTAGGCGATGACAGCTATGAGTTCGACGGCCTTGTTTTACTGGACGAGATTTCTGAACTTTTAAATATTGAATTTGACGAACCGGAGGAAGATACCATTGGCGGTTTTGTCTTCGGACTTTTAGGGCGTAAGCCTGAAGAAGGTGACAGAGTCGTTACCGGCGGCTGGCGCTTTGAGGTTACTGAAGCAGAAGGCTTTAGAGTAACACGGGTCAAAGCTACCAGGTTACAGGAAGATGGTACTGCGGTACAAGCTGATGAGTAATACTGCATATCAGGACGAAGTAATTATTTTAAAAGTAAAGGATTGGCAGACTGCGGATAAATACGCAGTCTGTTTTTCGCGTGCCCATGGTAAAATACCTTTTTTAGCGTACGGTGCCCGTTATGCGAGGACTACTGGCGGACGGCTGATACAGCCTTTTGCGATGCTCGATATGCAGCTATATTCTGGTAAACGTCTGGACAGTATGAAAAGCTGTGAATTGATTGCTTTGCCGCAGCAAATGGACATCAAACAGATGGCTTATGCTTCGGTGATTGCTGAAGTGACAGAAGCTCTGACGGAAGCACATGAGCCGCAGGAAGATATTTATGAGCTGCTTGTAGGAGCAGTACAAATACTTTCCAGGAATAACCCGCGTCTGGTCGCGTTGTCGGCTATTTGCAAGCTGCTTGTTTTAACAGGATTTGCTCCTGTTTATGACGCCTGTGTCAACTGTACTGAAGCTGTTGAAGGAGATGCTTTTTTTAGTGTCGTTCAGGGCGGCCTTATTTGCGAAGCCTGTCACGGAGGGGAAGAGTTGCCCTTTAGCAGCGGCGCTCAGAAGCTGCTGCAGGAGCTGATTGCGCTGGATTTCAATGATCCACAGCCTTTTACTGTGCGCGGCGGCGATTTGATGCAGCTGGAACAGATACTTTATCGGTTTATTGTTTACCAGATCGACAAGCCTTTGAAAAGTTTAAGCTTTTTAGCGCAGTTAGGATTGTAAAAGCATTGACAAAGGACGTCTGATTTGATATATTTTCTTTTAAGCGATGAAAGGGATAAGTAGTTTTCTGTTTTAGCGAGCCGGGATGGTGTAAGCCGGCAGATGAGAAAACAAAGGCACCCGGGAGCTGCAATTTTATAAACATCGAGGCGGACCGTATGAGCGGTCAAGCAGGGTGGAACCGCGGAGTGATTTATGTCTCCGTCCCTGTAACTTAATTGTTACAGGGACGGAGACTTTTGTTTTTGTCGTTGTAACAAATAAAATAGGAGGCAGAACATGAATTTTCAAACAATTATTTTGAAGCTCCAGAAATTCTGGGCAGACCAAAACTGCATCATGGGCCAGCCCTATGACGTCGAAAAAGGTGCGGGAACTATGAATCCGTCAACTTTTCTGCGCGTTTTAGGACCGGAACCATGGCGTGTGGCTTATGTAGAGCCATCTCGACGTCCGGCTGACGGGCGTTATGGGGATAACCCCAATCGGTTGTTCCAGCATCATCAATATCAGGTAATTATTAAACCGTCTCCGGATAATATTCAGGAGCTTTATCTCCAGAGCCTGGCCGAACTGGGTATCCGTCAGGAAGAACATGATATCCGTTTTGTTGAGGATAACTGGGAATCACCGACTTTAGGTGCTTGGGGACTTGGCTGGGAGGTTTGGCTGGATGGTATGGAAATTACCCAGTTCACCTATTTTCAGCAGGTCGGCAGTATCGACGTGAAACCTGTTACTGTTGAAATCACGTATGGTTTAGAGCGACTGGCTATGTATATCCAGGGTGTGGAAAATGTTTTTGATATTGAATGGGTGGATGGAGTCACTTATGGTGACGTTTTCCATACTAACGAAGTAGAACAGTCTTTTTACAATTTTCAAGTAGCTGATACAGCACTGCTGTTTGATCTGTTTGATAAATATGAAGCTGAGGCAAAACGCGTTATTGAGGCCGGATATATCCGTCCTGCTTATGATTATGTATTGAAATGTTCTCATACTTTTAACCTTTTGGATTCCCGCGGCGCCATCAGCGTCAGCGAAAGAACGGCTTTCATTGGCCGTGTGCGCGCTATGGCACGTTTGTGCGCAGCTGCTTATGTTGAACAAAGGGAAAAACTTGGCTTCCCGTTATTGAAAGGGGAGAATAAATAATGGAAAAATTATTATTTGAAATCGGTACTGAAGAGATCCCCGCAAAATTTATGCCGGGTATTCTTAAACAATTACAAGAGCTTGCTGCAGATAAAATGCAGGAGCTGCGTATTCCGTTTGAAAATATCAAGGTTTATGGCACGCCTCGCCGGATGACCTTTATTGCTGAAGGGGTAGCAGAAGCTCAGGCAGACAGTACGATTGAGGCTAAAGGGCCGTCTGCAAAAATTGCTTTCGTAAGCGGAGCTCCTTCCAAAGCGGCAATAGGCTTTGCCCGCGGGCAGGGGATAGACGTTAAAGACCTGGAAGTGCGCGGAGAATACGTTTATGCAGTAAAACATTTGGCAGGTCAACCTGTTGTCGATTTACTGCCCGGTTTGCTGCTTGATATCCTGGAGTCTTTATCTTTCCCGAAAAATATGCGCTGGGCCGATTATGATTTTCGGTTCGTGCGTCCTATCCGCTGGCTGGTAGCACTGTTCGGTGAAAAAGTAATACCGGTAGAAATTACCGGCGTAAAATCGGGCAGGTATTCGATGGGACATCGTTTTATGCAGCAATCTATGAAAGAGGCTGTGGAAACTAAAGGCCTGCTGAGCGCGGCTATCAATAAGGTTGGCAATGTAGTGCATTCTGCTGTTATGGGAATGCAGGGAGCTGTTGAGATCCCCAACGCTGATGCATATGTACAGGCACTGGCTGACAACTTTGTGATGGTCGATCAGGATGCCCGCCGTGAATTGATTCGTCAGCAGGTGACAGAACTGGCGGCTGTCGAAGGCGGAATTGCTGAAATTGACGAAGACTTACTGGAAGAAGTCAATTATCTTGTTGAATATCCTACTGCATTATGTGGGAAATTTGAAGAAAAATTCCTGTCGTTACCGAAGGAAGCCATTATCACCCCAATGCGTGAACATCAGCGTTATTTTCCGGTAGTGGATGAAGAAGGCAGGCTGCTCAATAAATTTATTACAGTCCGCAATGGCGGTAAAGAGTTTTTAGATGTTGTCGCACACGGTAATGAACGTGTTTTACGCGCTCGTCTCAGTGATGCTGAATTCTTCTTCAATGAAGACCGCAAACTAAAATTGGAAGACCGTCTGGAAAAATTGAAAACAGTTTCATTCCAGGAAGGTCTGGGCAACATGTATGATAAGAGTGAGCGGTTGGCTAAACTGGCTGAAATAAGTTTGCCATTAATGTTAAAGTTGACGATACTAACCTCAAACGTACAGCTTTGCTGTCTAAAACAGATCTTGTTGCCGGGATGGTGGTTGAATTTACAGAGCTGCAGGGAGTTATGGGGCGTGAATATGCCAAATTAGACGGCGAACCTGCTGAAGTTGCTGAAGGTATTTATGAACACTATCTGCCGCGTTTTGCCGGTGACGAGCTGCCGAAGGGTACTATTGGACGTATTGTCGGCATCAGTGATAAAATGGATAATATCGTTGCTACTTTCAGCCGCGGACTTGCACCGACAGGCTCGCAGGATCCTTATGCATTGCGTCGTCAGGCTTTGGGTATCATCAATATTCTTATCAGCAGTAACTATCATATGCCCCTGATCAAAATTCTGGCAGGTGCGCTGTATCTGCTCAATATCAAACCGGAAGATACCGGTAAATTGATACCGCAGATTTTAGAATTCTTTAAATTACGTTTGAAAAATATGATGATCGAACAGGGCATCCGTTATGACGTTGTCGATGCTGTTTTTGCCGATGAACGCAACGATGATTTAGTAGATATTTACGCGCGCTGCAAGGCTTTGAATGCGTATGTAGTTCTGCCGGAAGCAGAAGCTGTTATTCAGGCTTCTATCCGTGTCTGCAATCTTTGCAAAAAAATTGAGACTGAAGTTGCTATAAGCAGTGCGCTTTTTGCCGACCCGGCAGAGCAGGAATTGCATGATGTTCTGATTCGTCTTAATAAAGAGCTTATCCCGGACATCGTGACTTATAATTATGCCGGTGCATTAAAACTTGCCGAGCAGGTAGTTGAGCCTGTAAATAAATTCTTTGACAGTGTTATGGTCATGGATGAAAATGTTGATATTAAAAATAATCGTCTGGCCCTTCTTGAGCAGGCGAAAGAGGTTACAAATGCTGTCGGCGATTTGAGCTGTATCGTTCTTTAATCGCACATTTTACGGCAGTTGTTTTGTCAGGCCCTTGGTTACAAACACCAGAGTACATTTAGTACGCGGCGTGTCTGTCATCAGGGGCTTTCCTTGTATTTGCAGTGAGATTCGTGGGCTTGATTGTATTGTTAAGAAATATACTAAGAAGTACATTGTGCAATCTTTACATATATGGCGCAGTCTATGAGATGGATTTTAGTTATAATCTGCTGATTTTACTTTTTCCCAGGTATCATTTAGTGTATACTAATATATATACTCTGTTTTTCCTGTGACGAAAATATTATTTAAAGAGTAAAGGAGGGCCGTACTGAAAATAAGCATATTTTGTAAAATTTAACACAAAAAGTTAAAAAGCGATGAAAAAAGTCCTTGAATGTGGTGTACAAATATGATATAGTATACACTATATTAAGGGCGCAGCCCAAAAAGTATAATATAAAGGAGTGCTACAATCATGAAAAAAGAAGAACAGTTTCTTCTCTGGTTTGAGCAATTAGAAAGAAAAGACGTTGATATCGTTGGCGGCAAATCCTCTTCCCTCGGTGAAATGACTGCTAAGACAGATGTTCCCGTTCCTTACGGTTTTGCTACTACGGCTTACGCTTATAGATACTTCATTAAAGAAAGCGGTCTTGAAGAAAAGATGCGCTCTATTTTGTCTGAATTGACTGACGTTGAAAACAGCGCTTTACTGCGTGATGTCAGCGCTCGTCTGCGTGATGCCATCATGGCTGAGAAAATGCCTCAGGATCTGCAGGACGCTATTGGCGCTGCTTATGTTGAACTTGGTAAAAGAGTCGGCGAAGAGAATCCCTATGTCGCCGTTCGTTCCAGTGCTACAGCTGAAGATTTACCGGATGCAAGCTTTGCTGGTCAGCAGGATACCTATCTGAACGTACAGGGTGCTGAAACCATTATCGCAAAGGTAAAGGAATGCTACGCTTCCTGCTTTACCGACCGTGCTGTTTATTATCGTGAAAAACAAGGCTTTGATCATATAGAAGTTGCTTTGAGTGCCGTTGTACAAATGATGGTTTTCTCTAAAACTTCCGGTGTTATGTTTACTGTTAACGTTGCTACTGGCGATGACAATAATATCCTGATTGAGGCAGCCTTTGGACTGGGTGAATATGTTGTTCAGGGTACTGTTACTCCTGATAATTATACTATTTCCAAACATGACCACAAAATCATTGACCGCTGCGTAAATGAGCAGGACATCATGCTTGTACGCAAAAAAGGCGGCGACTGTGAAGAAGTGCAGGTCCCTGAAGAACTGCGCAAAGTACAGACTTTGACTGACGAGCAGATTTTGGAACTGGCTGATTATGCTAAAAAGATCGAAAAACATTATGGCTGCTATATGGATATGGAATGGGGCGTTGATGAACGTACCAATAAAATCTGGATTCTGCAGGCCCGTCCGGAAACCGTATGGAGCCGCCGCAATAAAGAAGGAGGAGCAAAAGTGCAGGAAAGCAAATCTATGACTACTACTGATCATAAAGTTATCGTGAAAGGTTTGCCTGCAAGCCCGGGTAAAGTTTCTGGCCGCGTACACGTTATTCTTGATCCTTCCCGCATCGATGAATTTAAAGAAGGAGAGATCCTTGTTACTGAGATGACCGCTCCTGACTGGGTACCGGCAATGAAAAAAGCCAAAGCTATCGTCACTGACAGCGGCGGAATGACCTGTCATGCTTCCATCGTTAGCCGCGAGCTGGGTATTCCCTGTATCGTTGGTACTAAGAGCCGTGGTGAAGCTGCTACTGTTACTATTCCTGACGGTATTGATGTAACTATCGATGCTACTCATGGCGTAGTTTATGAAGGCATTATTGAAGAAGCTAAAAAAGAAAATCAGGCAGGCGCTGCTGTAGCGGTTGCTGAATACTTCCCGCCGACTGGCACTAAAGTTTATATGAATTTGGGCGATCCGGAACTGGCTGAGAAATATTCCAGTCTGCCCTGTGATGGTATCGGTTTGATGCGTGAAGAGTTCATCTGGACTACTTATATCCATGAACATCCTTTGTATCTCATTAAAACCGGACATCCTGAAAAAGTTGTCGATCAGCTGGCAGAAGGTATGCGTCAGGTTTGTCAGGCAATGGCTCCCAGACCGGTTACTCTGCGTTTCAGCGATTTCAAATCCAGTGAATATCGTGATTTGAAAGGCGGCGATGAGTTCGAACCTTATGAACCTTCAGCATTATTGGGCTGGCGCGGTGCTTCACGTTATTATGATCCTAAATACATCGAAGCTTTCAAACTGGAATGCCAGGCTGTAGTGAAAGTTCGTGAAGAGTTTGGTCTGAAAAACCTTAATGTTATGATTCCTTTCTGCCGTAATGTAGAGGAATGTGAAAAAGTGGTTAAGATTATGGCTGAATGTGGCTTGGAGCGCGGTAAGGACTTTAAAGTATGGTTGATGGCTGAAATTCCTTCCAATATCATTCTGGCCGATCAGTTCAATAAGTATGTAGACGGTTATTCTATCGGTTCTAACGATTTGACCATGCTGGTGCTTGGCTGTGACCGTGATAATGATACTGTTTCCCATATCTATGATGAACGTAATCTGGCAGTGCGCCGTGCAGTACGTCACCTTATTGAGGTTGCTCACAGCGAAGGCAAAACTGTTTCTATCTGTGGTCAGGCTCCCAGCGTTTATCCTGAATTTTGTGAATTCCTCATTAAGAGCGGTATCGACAGTATTTCCGTAAATCCTGATACTGTTAAATTTACCAAAAAATTAGTTGCTCAAGTAGAGCAGCGTGTTATGCTCGACGCTTTAACAGGTCGCGGCCGTAAAGAAGTCGAAGAACTTGACTGGAAATAATAATTAAGAAAAACCCCGTTGTCTTTTAAGACAGCGGGGTTTGTTTATTAAAAATAGAATTTAGAGTTTTTTAGCTTTGATGGCGATAAGATTCATATATTTCCCTGCACCGGCATTCATTGAAGCTCTATCGTTGATGGCATGTTCCTCATCACATTCCAGCCAGTCCTGCCAGGCTTCCTCCATACACTTCAGCTCTGAGATGCTTTCGATATTGATCGTTTGAGATTGTGAAAGCAGTTCGTGCCACCACTTACAGCTGTGAAAGGTATCAAGATCTTCAGCACCCCAGGAAATGAGCAGTTCGGACGGCAGATTATTGTGATAATCTTTTTTGAAGCCGGGGAAGGCTAAGGCAATGATACCATTTGGTTTGATATAAGGAGCTAGTTTGGTGTCCATAAATTCAGGTGTATTGCCAAAATAATGATATGAATCGACACTGATCACCGCATCAAAATAATTTTCAGCATAGGGAAGGTCAAGGGCATTGGCATGGATTGGTATGATGCGATCTTCAAGCCCGAGCTTTTTGAAGCGCTCAAAATTTTCTGCAGCTGTTATCCAAAGGTCAGTTGCATAGACTTGTACGCCGAATTCTTTTGCTAAAAAGATTGATGTAAGTCCTTTGCCGCAGCCCAAATCAAGTATTTTCATATCTGACGTGAGTTTTATTCCTTCTGTAAGTTCTTCTAAAATTTTTAAGGCATTAGGGCCCATCATATTTTCAAGCAGAAATTGCTTGTCGTATTGTTCGCTTTTAGGATATTTCATTATAGCACCTGCTTTCTCTGTCTTTGTGTTTATTATATTACAGGTTTTACAAAATTACTTCCTGCATTTTTTTTCTGAAAAGAAAAAGAGAACGTCAGGTAATGACGTTCTCAAGGATCAGATTTTCTTTTTAGCAATGATACTGTATATTGTTTTAGATGACAAAAAGTATTCTTCGGCAAGAACAGTAACAGGAATTCCACTTAGATAACGGCAGAATATTTCCTGATTACGTTCAGCAGTTTGTTGTTTTGTACCTTTGGTCGATCCCCAGGGGCGTTTGTTATTGGTTTTACGAGGGATATAGATATATTCACCGTCTATGTATTCCTGAATAGCTGATAAAAGTGGCGGTGGTAATATTTTTTTACCGTTTTGATAGCACATATTGCTTCCTCCCAGATTTATAATTACCGGGATGGCAGCAAAAGCTGTTTTGTTTTAGCGATTGCCTGTCAAATAGCCTTTGCTACCTGACATGACCGCATCGATATTTCTTAAAGGATTGATAAAGCAATCCTCCTTTCAAATAATAGATTCTGGGTTTATCTTATACGATAGCGGCAGATATTGCAAGAAGCAGATTTGTAGGTTTGCTGTAATGCGTGGGAAGTAAAATTCCTGGAAAATATTTTGATTTTGGTTTGACGTACCACTTAATGGATGGTAAAATATTACCAATAGAATATTACCTTTAAAGCGGTCCTGTGAGACTGTAAGGTAGACTTTTAGGTAACTTGTACTACAAGCCTTCTTTGCCATCTTGCAGGCACAGAAGGCTTTTTTATGTGATTAATAGGAGGTAGGACAATGGCAAAAGCAAACGTATCTCTGGGTGGCAGAGATATCCTT
>ERZ824473.5065-NODE-5065-length-10969-cov-7.079897_pt1 | contig 10969 bp, 9 predicted proteins | sample MGYA00519874_ERZ824473 | MGnify/ENA primary metagenome ERZ824473 (study PRJEB31778, sample SAMEA3449151) | human gut metagenome | biome: human gut; feature: human-associated habitat; material: faeces | place: United Kingdom | collected 2010/2012 ... | reverse complement strand
CGATTGCGACTGTATCCAGGGTGATCAATAAGACGAAGCCGGTAAGTGCAGAACTCCGTGACAGAGTCTACGAAGTGATCGAGAAGAATCATTTCAAGCCCAACAGCCTTGCACAGGGATTGATCACAAAGAAGACCAATACGATCGGTATTATCGTACCGGACATTTCCAATGCAGTTTTTGGTAAACTCACCAAGGGAATCAACAGTGTTTTTGCACAGGAAGGCTATACTGTTGTCCTCTGTGAATCACAGGGTGAACTTGAGAAAGAACTGAAATTACTGGGAATTCTGGAGGAGAAGCAGATTGAAGGCCTGCTTTTTGCCGGAGTTGATGTAAACCACACTCTGGTAGAGCGCATGCGCAAGAGAAATTATCCGGTAGTCCTGGTGACACAGGAAGCTTCGGAGGATGAGGAAGCAGTGCACACTGTGATCCACAATAATATGGAGGCGATGTACGATGCGGTGAAGTTCCTTCTGGACAATGGCCATGAGCGGATCGCCTATCTCGGCGGACCGAAGAATGACTTTTCATCTGGCAAGAAGCGTGTCATTGGCTATAAGAAAGCACTGGAAGAAGCAGGAATAGAAGTGAAGGATTCCTACATTGCCCAGGGAGATTTTTCTTTTGAAGCGGGATATCAGGGAATGAAGAAGCTCTATGAGGAGAACAGTAAGCTCCCGACGGCAGTAGTCACCGGAAGTGATGTGATCGCAGTAGGAGCGATCCAGTATCTTGACAACATGAGAGTGAAGATTCCAGATGATATTTCCATCATGGGATTTGATGATTCTGAATTTGCAACTTACATCAAGCCGGAGCTGTCAACCGTGCGGATCTCTTACTATGATGAGGGAGTCAAGGCGGCGGAGATGCTCAGGGAACTGATGGATGGCAGCACAGAAGCACCAATGAAGGAGTATGTGCCCCACAAGATTATCCGAAGGAGCACGACAAAGAGTCTGAACTGAATACAGGAAAGAAGAGCTGTATAGGAGCAGCTCTTACTTTTGAACGAATAAGAAAGCGTTTTCCCTAAAGATTATGCAGATTATACAAAAGAAAATCATAAATATTAGTGATTATAACAAACGGAAAAACGATGAAACCTTATTTTTTTACGATTAAATGTAAACGTTTTCCTAAAAGTATAAATATCATTCCGACAGTTCAGAGACATTCTTAAATTAAGAGATCTATAAAAAACACAATATATATTTTCATTCATGAAGGAGGAAACAACATGAAAACAAAACAGTGGAAAAAAGCAGCAGCACTTATGTCAGCAGGAGCAATGACCGCATCTATCTTTGCGGCACCATTGGCAGTAAAGGCAGACGATAAGGTAACGATTTCATTTTCCTTTGACCAGGGCGTTGGCGAGGCAACCCAGAAGATGGTAGATGCCTACAACGAAAGCCAGGACAAAGTGGAAGTACAGACTGTCATTCTCCCGCAGGATGCAAACACAGTTCACGATGATTTTGTAAACAAGCTTGCTTCCGGAGATACCAGTGTAGATGTAATGGGACTTGATGTAACTTATATCAGCGAGTTTGGTTCTGCAGGATGGCTGGCAGATCTCTCTGATCTGGTAGATCCTTCTCTGACAGAGGGAATGCTCACAGGTCCGGTAGAAGGTGCAACGATTGATGGCAAACTTGTAGCAATGCCATGGTTCACAAACTCAAGTGTCCTTTTCTATCGTACGGATGTCCTTGAAGATCTGGGTGCAGAAGCTCCGGATACCTGGGAAGGCTGGATGGAGCTGGCAGACAAGGCAAAAGGTGTAGATGGCGTGGAATATGGAGCTGATTTCCAGGCAGCACAGTCCGAATCTCTTGTATGCAACTGGGTGGAATATGTGTGGGGCAATGGCGGAGATATTCTGGATGAGAACGGAACTCCTGTTGCAAACTCCGACAATAATGTAGAAGCAACAGAGATCATGAAGAAACTTGTTGATGATTATGCACCGGAAGGAATCACAACTTATTCCGAAACAGAGAGTGAGCAGGTATTCAAAGAAGGCAAATGCCTCTTCATACGTGACTGGTCAGGATTCTGGTCAAGCGGACAGGATGAAGGTTCCAAGGTGACAGGAAAAATTGGCGCAACTACACTTCCGGTCGGACCAAGTGGTGAAGATTCTCACACCTGCCTCGGTGGACTTGATCTTGTGATCAACAACGTTGACGATGCACACAAAGAGGCAGCAGCTGATTTCATTTCCTACATGGCAAGTGCAGATACACAGAAAGAAATGACTCTGATCTCTTCTCAGCCGCCAGTTGTAAAATCTGTTTATGAAGATGCTGATATCCTGGAAGCAATCCCATTCTACTCTGATTTTGCAGACATCATCGCAACAGGAAAATCCAGACCGCAGACACCAAAATATGCAAAAGTTTCCGATGCGATCCAGAGAAATGTACACCAGGCACTCACCGGCGAGATGGAAGTCAAAGATGCACTTGATACACTCCAGAGCGAACTGGAAGAGCTTACAAAATAATAAAATTTTAAGGGAGAGGAATGAGCACAATGAAAAAGGGACGTGGTTCACTGGAAAAAACAGAATCCAGGGATGCATGGATTATGATGACACCGGCTCTTATTGTTCTGACGATCGTGGCGGTTTATCCGATACTTCGTACATTCTGGCTGAGTCTCCATGAGATGGTCCTAACTGATCCGACGAGCGGGTATCCGTTCGTCGGACTGGGAAATTATATAAAGATTTTTCAGGATTCCAGAGCATTGACGGCACTTGTATTTACACTGAAATTTACTGTTGTGACAGTATTTTTTGAGACGATTCTCGGCTTTATTTCTGCGATGATCATGAATCAGGGATTCAAGGCAAAAGGCTTCGTCCGGGCAGCAATCCTGATTCCGTGGGCGATTCCGACCTCTGTTTCTGCAATGATGTGGAAATTTATCTACAACGATCAGTATGGACTTTTTAATGATGTATTGTGCCGCCTTGGGGTGATCGATGGTTACAAAGCATGGCTCAGTACTTCAAGTGGTTCCTTTATGGCGCTGGTCATCACGGATATCTGGAAAACAGCGCCGTATATGGCACTTCTGATCCTTGCAGGACTGCAGATGGTTCCGGATGATCTCTATGAAGCGGCAAAGATTGACGGTGCAAATGTAATTCAGCGTTTCATTTATGTCACGCTTCCAAACGTCAAAACGACCGTCCTCGTGGCAATGCTGTTCCGTACCCTGGATGCTTTCCGGGTATTTGACCTGATCTCCGTTATGACAGGAGGCGCGAACGGAACGGAGAGTGTGTCTGTGTACGCATACAATAACCTGATGAAATTCCTTGATTTTGGATATGGTTCTTCCCTGGCAGTGCTGATCTTTGTAGTTGTATTCCTGATCAGCGTGATCTATATGAAATTTATGGGAAACCGTCTGACAGAGATGTAGGAGGTGGACATTGTGCAGAAATCAAAGAGCATAGCAGGAAAAATCTTATTCGCAGTGTTTGTGATCGTTTTTGTCGGAATCATTGTCCTTCCTTTCTTCTGGCAGTTTATGACTTCGATCAAACCTCTGTCGGAGATCTCAGCAATTCCGGCGAAGTGGATCCCGAGCAAGGTCCACTGGGACTTTTACAAAAATGTATTTACGAAACATCCATTTGGAAGATATCTGCTGAACAGTTTTATCGTGGCACTTTCCACAACGGTACTCAGCATTCTAATCGGTGCTTCCGCAGCATATGCACTTGCGAGACTTCGCTTTAAAGGTAAAAAGATCATGCTCATGGCGATCTTAAGTATTTCCATGTTCCCGACGATCGCAACCTTAAGCCCGATCTATCTTCTTCTGAAAAACCTGAAGCTTCTCAATACATATGCAGGTCTGATCATTCCGTACATCACCTTTGCCCTGCCCCTGTCGATCTGGCTTCTGACGAACTTTTTTGCACAGCTTCCGAAGGGATTTGAGGAGGCTGCAGCGATCGATGGTTGTTCCAGAGGTAAGATTTTCTTCACGATCATGCTTCCTCTGATCAAACCGGCAACTTTTTCTGTGGCACTGATCGTCTTTATCAATGCATGGAATGAGTATCTGTATGCACTGACTTTTATGACAAATGACAATATGAGGACAGTACCGGTAGGTATTGCACTTTTCCCGAGCAATTACGAGCTTCCGTGGGGCGACATTGCGGCAGCGACTGTTGTAGTAACCGTTCCGCTTATCATTCTGGTACTTATTTTCCAGAAAAAGATCATCGCAGGTCTGACCACCGGCGGTGTAAAAGAATAATAGTAGCTGTGAGGGTACTGAACAGTTACAAATAATAAACATCAGGAGTGAGCATTATGAAAAAAATTAAATTATCAGAAAATCTGGAATTATCTCAGGTAGTTATGGGATGCATGAGAATCGCAGATTCCAATCTTACCGAAAATGAACTTTTGGATCTTGTAGAAAAATGTCTGGATATGGGAGTGACCTCCATTGACCATGCACCGGTATACGGCGGCTATACCTGTGAAAAAATCTTTGGAGATGCGGTACTTCGGAAACGTCCGGAACTGAGGGACAAGATGCAGCTTATCACAAAAGCTGGTATCGTATGCCCGGGACATTATGGAAACAAGACCATTTACTATAAAAGTACAAAAGAAGAGATTCTGAAAGAAATGGACGAATCTCTGGAAAAACTGGGAACAGATCATGTAGATCTTCTACTGATCCACAGACCTGACCCGCTGGCTGATCCGGCAGAAACTGCAGATGCATTGGAAACTGTTGTAAAGCAGGGAAAAGCCCTGAATGTTGGTGTTTCAAACTTTTTGCCGTCCCAGATGACGATGCTTCAGAGTTATCTGAACATTCCGCTTGTGACGAACCAGATGGAGCTTTCTGTCAAAAACACTGAGAACTTCTTTAATGGAGTAGTTGACGATGCATTTACAAGAAGAATCCCTCTGATGGCATGGTCTCCGCTTGGAGGTGGTGATGTATTTAAGAGTACCGATGAAAAATTTGTACGTCTGCGTACTGTACTTACGGCAATCGCAGAAGAGCATAAGACTACGATCGACGCAGTGATCTACGCATGGCTGTTTGTTCATCCGGTAAGAATTGCGGCGATCACAGGAACTATGAATGCAGACAGAATCCAGAAAGCCGTGGATGCGACAGAACTGGAACTTTCTTATGATGAGTGGTATCAGATTCTGGAAGCATCCAGAGGATACGCTGTACCGTGATGAAAATTAGTTGACATAAATGATCTTGGGAGGACAGAAACGTGAGTAAAATTCGTTTTGGACTGATCGGTTCCGGCTGGAGAGCAGAATTTTATATTCGCATTGCCAAAGCCCTGCCGGAAATGTTTGATCTGGCAGCAGTGATGATAAGAAGTAAAGAAAAAGGTGAGGCTTTTTCTGCAAAATTCGGTGTAAAAGTAGTCAATACACTGGATGAACTTGTGGAAAAAGAGCCGGAGTTTGTCGTAATGGCAATCAAAAGAGGAATCGTCACAGAAAATCTGATCACTTTATTTGAGAGAGGGATCCCGGTGCTGACGGAAACACCTCCGGGAGAAGACGTGGAAGCACTGCATCAGCTCTGGGATGCTTATCAGAAATATCAGCCAAAAGTGCAGGTGGCAGAACAGTATTTCCTGCAGCCGCTCTATGCATCCTGGTACAAGGCAATCTGTGATGGAAAGCTTGGTGAGGTAGAAAATATCAATATTTCTTCACTCCACGGTTATCACGGTGCGAGTATCATCCGGCAGTTCCTTGGAACAGGATTTGAGAACTGCAGGATTTACGGAAAACGTTACTGGTTTGATGTGACGGAAACATATGGAAGAGAGGGCATGGTTTTTGATGGAGAGGTTGTCAAATGCTCCAGAGATCGTCTGACGATGGAATTCGACAATGGCAAAGTGGCATATTTCGACTTTTCTGACCCGGCGCAGTATCACTCTTTTATCCGCACCAGACAGCTTACCGTGCAGGGAACACGAGGTGAGATCGATGATCTTACTATTCGCTATCTGAATGCGCAGAATATTCCGGTCACACAGGATCTTCGGAGGATTGATCTTGGCGTATATGGAAATCAGGAATGGTCACATTATGCGGTTATGCTGGGCGAGGAATTTTTGTTCCGTACACCGTTTATCAATGCGAGATTCAACGATGACGAGATCGCAGTTGCTTCCTGTATGGTAAAAATGCATGAGTATATCAACGGCGGTGAAGAATTTTATGGAATGGCAGATGCACTGCAGGATATGTATATCTGCCTCAAGATGGATGAAGCTCTGGAACATCCGGTGACTGTAGTAGAGACTCAGACACAGCCATGGGCGCAGAAATAAACCAAAAAACAGGATCCTGACGTTATAAAATGCTTGTAAACAAAAGCACTGAATCTATCAAGAAACATTTCTTTTGAAGTGATGTTTCTTGATGAATTTGGTGCTTTGTTTTTGTGGTTTTGTGTAGTATTGCAGAAAGAACTGTGAAAACCACATGTGATTTGTGACTATTTTTTGAAAAAACCTCTTTACAAACCACATAAAACAATATATAATGCAGACATAAACAAAAAGAAACCACATAAAATTAAAATAAACAGACACAAAACCACAAAATTGCAAAAACAACAAAAACAGACAGGAGAGTATTAAAATGAAAATTCTTGAATCTAAATTCGTAAAAGGCTTTATCAAAATGGCAGATGACGGTTATCAGCAGGGATGGCATGAGAGAAACGGTGGAAACTTAAGCTATCGTCTGAAACCGGAAGAAGTAGAGATGATCAAACCGCGACTGAATGCACCGGGAGAATGGGAAGAGATCGGAGTGGAAGTTCCGGGACTGGCAGGAGAGTTTTTCCTTGTGACAGGAAGCGGTAAATATTTCCGAAACATCATCGTGGACCCGGAAGTATGTCTTGCGATCATCGAGCTGGATGAGACAGGAACGAAGTACAGAATCCGCTGGGGACTTGTCGAGGGTGGCAGACCGACCAGCGAACTTCCAACACATCTGATGAATCATGAAGTGAAGAAAAAACTGACAAACGGAAGACATCGTGTTATCTACCATGCACATACCACAAATACTATCGCACTGACTTTTGTTCTTCCACTGGACGACAAGGTATTTACAAGAGAACTGTGGGAATCCGCAACAGAGTGCCCGGTTGTATTCCCTGACGGTGTCGGCGTAATCGGCTGGATGGTTCCGGGCGGAAGAGAGATTGCCATCAAGACAGCAGAACTGATGAAGAAATATGATGTTGTTATTTGGGCACATCACGGAATGTTCTGCTCCGGAGAAGATTTTGACCTGACCTTTGGTCTGCTCCACACAGTAGAGAAATCTGCTGAGATCCTGGTCAAGATCCTTTCTATGACACCGAACAAACTCCAGACCATTACACCGGACAACTTCCGTGCTCTGGAAAAAGACTTCCATGTAAGTTTGCCAGAAGAATTCCTGTATGAAAAAGACGATCAGAAAAAATGATCACCGCTGCGTTGGTACTGTCCCGAACTGCTTTTTGTAAGCACGGACAAACGTAGTGTAATCCCGAAAGCCGCTCATCTGGGCGGCTTTCATTATGGGCGTTCCCTGGGAGACCAGGGAACGGGCGTGAAGCAGGCGTTTGCTGACGATGTAATTGTGGATCGTATAGCCTGTTTCTTCTTTGAATTTCCGCATCATATGATATTTGCTGAAGAAAAACTTCCCGGCGAGACTGTCGATCGAGAGGTCTTCCGCCAGATTTCGATTAATATATTTCAGAAGCTGCTCCACCTGGGAGTCCGAAGAGTAGGATTTCCGGTCTGGAGCAGTACTGCTTTTGAGGAAAATCCGGTTGATGTAGACCATAAACTGTGTAAAAAGTGCCTCACTTAAGAAATTATCCCCAAACTGGTCACCACGCAGGGACTGCTCGATCTCGGGCAGCAGGTCCTTGAGACGTTCCTGGAGGGCAGAATCCAGACGGACGAGATTGAAACTGCGGTCGTTGGCTTTCTGGAAGCAGGTGTTGAGCTCCGGACGGGAAAGATCCTCACGAAGCCAGAAAATATAGCGTTCATATGGCACTGCCGGGTCAATCTCCGGCTTGTGGATCGCGCCCTGGCTGACCAGCAGAATGTCCTGAGGCTTGAGGTGGTAAGCTTTTCCTTCTATATGATAAGTAACTTTGCCGGAGACAAAGACGATGATCTTGTGAAAATCATGATAATGCCACTCAAACTCCCGATCTGTACGGTCATTGATATGAAACAGCCGGAAATCCTCCTTGAGATAGCCGGTTTTTGCAAGGGAATATTGCGAATAGTCCATGGGAAGCCCTCCTGGAATAAAGATTCATGTGATATAGGATCAGTTTACAGGATGACCGCATTTTTTGCAAGGTAGAGAGCATTTTATTCTATATACATTGTAAAAAATAACTTATATACTGGAACTATCGAGTAGTTGAGGGATTGCAGGGGCTGTAGTGACAGCGGGCAATCTATAATATAAGCAAATCAAGCGGGAGGGCATGGCAATGACAGACTGCATTACAATGATAAAATATCAGGGACTTGGAAATGATTATCTGGTACTGGATCCGAACAAGAACCGCGTACAGCTTCAGGGCAAAAAGATTGCACTGATGTGTCAGAGAGGTTTCGGACTCGGCGCAGACGGAGTTCTGTATGGACCGGTGGACATCAATGGAAAAATGGGCGTGCATATCTACAACTCTGACGGAAGCGAAGCAGCGATCAGTGGAAATGGTGTCTGTATTTTTGCAAAATACCTTCTTGACCATGAATATGTCAAAGAGAAAAAATTTGAGATCGAAACTTTGTCCGGCTCCATCGAAGTGGAGTGCCTGAACAGCCGTGCCACAGAATTTCGTGTAAACATGGGAAAGGCATCCTTCCTTTCCAGAGAGATTCCGGTGACTGGCGAGGTGCGTGAGGTTATCAACGAGGACTTTACTTTCAACAACAAAGATTACAAGGCAACCTGCCTGACGATCGGTAATCCACATTGTATCATCTTTATGGATGAGGTAAGTGAAAAAGCTGCCAGAGAACTTGGCCCATATGTGGAAAACGCCGATGAATTCCCTGAGAGGATAAACCTCCAGATCTGCCGCAAGATCGACACCGGCAATCTCGACATCGAGATCTGGGAACGCGGCTCCGGCTACACCAAAGCCTCCGGTACAGGAAGCTGCGCCGCAGCAATGGCAGCATATAAACTCGGCCTCACCGAAAAACGCATCAACATCAACCAGCCAGGTGGCATGATCCAGATCGACATCCACGAAGACGGCACCATCTACATGACCGGAAGTGTGGGATATGTTGCAGATATGAGCGTGGCTGAGAGCTTTTTCTCATAAACAAATCACGAAAGGAAACGGCAAATGCTGTTTCTTTTCTTTTATACTTATGATAGGATATATCCGAAAATATTCACCGATACGAAAGAGAGGTTCACGTTTTTATGGATATTACAATGCTGGGAACTGGAAATGCGATGGTAACTGAGTGTTACAATACATGTTTTGTGCTGAGAGATGGGGATAAGCATCTGCTGGTTGACGGCGGTGGTGGAAATACTCTGCTGGCACAGCTCAAACATGCCGGATTTGACTGGATGGATATGCGCGAGATCTTCGTGACACACAAACACGTAGACCACATCATGGGTGTTGTCTGGATGATCCGTATGATCTGTCAGCATATGAAACAGGGACAGTACGAAGGAGAGGCGACGATCTACGGACATGAAGAAGTCATCCGTATCCTCAAAGAAATGGCAGAGATGCTTTATCCTAAGAAACAGACATGCTACATTGGAGACCGTCTGCACCTTGTAGTCGTAGAAGACGGAGAAGAAAGAACCATCATGGGACACAAGACGACATTCTTCGACATCCAGTCCACCAAAGCGAAACAGTTCGGTTTCTGCATGGACATGGGCAATGGCGACAAATTCACCTGCTGTGGCGATGAGCCATACAACGATTGCGAGAAAAAATACGCCGAAAACAGCAAATGGCTCCTTCACGAAGCATTCTGTCTCTTCGACCAGGCAGACAGATTCCACCCATACGAGAAACATCACTCCACAGCCAAAGACGCCAGCGAACTGGCAGAACAGCTCGGCGTACAGAATCTGATCCTCTACCACACCGAGGACAAGAACATCGCCCGCCGCAAAGAACTCTACACAGAAGAAGGAAAGAAATACTTCCACGGAAATCTCTTCGTCCCGGAGGATCTGGAGAGAATAGAATTATAATCTGTTAATTATAGTACATATAAATCCCCATCATGCATATAAACATTAGAAAGTTTCATGTATGATGGGGACTTGCTTTATTTATCTCTATAATGCGAACCACACTGAGCAATCAAAATTAGATTATTTATGCAAAATCCTGCCATGCTTCATCAGACCATGCTTTTATCATCCATATTTACCTCATGTATCGTACCGCCGGTGGTTTCAAGTTGCTCTATTGACTTCTTAAGTCGTGCAATATTTGTAGGACTGTAGAATGGATCGCTGTCAGCGGTGATCTCGAATGGGATTCTGCGTTCACGAACTGCTTTTTTGGCGAAGACACAGAATGCTGTTGTCATACTCATGCCAATGTCAGAACAAAAGGCTTCAAACTGTTTCTTAAGTTCTGCATCCATACGGATATTTACATTTGTCTGAGCCATTGAAATTCCCTCCTTTATACAAATTTTGATACTTATATTGTATGTAATATTATATACAATGTCAATAAAAATGATGAGTTAAAAATATAAAAATAAAAAATGGATTCGTTGCTTTTCACACTGCAAATCTTGCAGTTTCACCCAATCTATGGTATGGTATTACAGTATATGAATATATAGAAAGAAGGTGAAGCTGTGGTTGAATTAGATCAGTTCAAGAGT
>ERZ824473.5051-NODE-5051-length-11006-cov-7.491188_pt1 | contig 11006 bp, 9 predicted proteins | sample MGYA00519874_ERZ824473 | MGnify/ENA primary metagenome ERZ824473 (study PRJEB31778, sample SAMEA3449151) | human gut metagenome | biome: human gut; feature: human-associated habitat; material: faeces | place: United Kingdom | collected 2010/2012 ... | reverse complement strand
TTGCGTGTCTAACTCATCACTGAAAGTAACGAGAATGCGACACGCAGTTATTCAAGGCATTTTCCTTCTATTTCAAGAAATTACTTATTACGTTTCTTTTCTTTTTTCCCATGTCAGTCTTTTTGAGGATAAAAAACTGTAGCAGACAACCTGCTGCTGTCAGTATAATTCCGAGGCCCAGAGTCACCGGTAAACTTGTCAGCCCCAGGGAACTGTATATCTCTTCATAATCTAAGGCGAATACACCCAGCATGAATCTGCCCCATGTTACTGCAAGCAGTGAACTCGGCAGCACTGAAGAATACTCTTTTGCACGGAATGTGGCAACTGCTGCGATTATCGAAACCAGAAGTGTTATCACAAACACTATCCGACACACTATCATGTTCCATCCGCTAAAGCCAGAATCTGACAATAAAATCATCAACAAAATATTAACATTCATCAGCAGAAATGTATTAATTACATCTCCCAGATTTCTTGCCTTTACATATATTATTACCAGTATAATCAAGATTATTACCGTAAGTACCGCTTCTATCCCGCCATCGCCATCTTCATCCATCGAAAAGCTATACAAAAACCAAAAAATCGGCATCGGCAAAGATAAAAACCATATTAAATAGTAAACCTTCTTCCAGTAAGAGCCTGCAGCCCAGCACAATATCATGGCTGCCAGCCCCAGAATCCCTAATACCATTTTTCCGCCTCCATTCTTTTTGATGCCTCAGTATAGCATTTTCTTTTTACATATTTGTTCTTTTTTATCTTCCGGTGCTGTACTTCACGATCAGCAGCTCCACGCTCAGCACATCCTGCAGTCTGCCCGTCTTCACTGCTTCCTCCGAATCCACAAAATCCACTTCCGCCTGTTCAAGCTCCTCCGTACTGTACGCCCGTGCACAGGTCAGCAGATTCCGTACCGCAAACGACGGCACACCAAGTCTTGATGCGATCTCACTCTGCGCCGCACCCTCTCCCGACATCTTCTTCGCCAACGTCATCTGGCGGAACTGCTTTGACAGAAGGAACAGAATCCTCATCGGCGGCTCCCTGAGGGTCAGGAGGTCATTGTAGAGATCCAGCGCTTTCCTCTGGTTCTTCTCCGTAACTGCACGGACCATCTCAAAAATCTTATTCTCCGTCCGTGTCGTACAGATCTCCTCAATATCCTCTGCCGTAACCACATCACGTCCCATCGTAAACGTGATCAGCTTCTCCAGCTCATTCCGGATATTTCCCATGTCCGTCCCTGTCTTCGTCAGAAGAAACTCCATATCACGTGTCGTGATCTTTCGTCCCTCACGTCCGAGGATTCCTGCTGCCCATCTCATCAGAGTTTTTTCATCCTGTTTTGCGAACTCCACGATTCGCCCTTCAGCCTTGACTGCCTTGTACATACGGCTTCGTTTATCCACTTCTTCTTCCACAAAAACCATCCGCACATAATCCGGCAATGTCTTTACATAATCAGCAAGTTCATCACACTTGTTCTTAAAAAACCCAGAGTTTTCCACAAGAATCACCCTGTAATCCGCAAAAAAAGGCATCGTTTCACAGAGATCGATCATCTCCCTCACTTCGATTCCCTTTCCCTCATATTTGCTGAAATTCATTGTATCGTCATCCGGGTTCAGAGCTTTTATCAGTTTATCCTTGTACTGGATCTTCAGATAGGCTTCATCCCCGCACAAAAGATACACTCGCCTGAAATTCCCTGTCTTGATATCTTCCTGTAAATTTTTCACAAAAAAATCCTCCTGAAAATTGTCCCTGTTCTTTCCTCATAAACAGAAAAAATAAGATTCCCGTTCTCTTCTCTGCCATTACAACTCAGTTTTCCAGCCGGATACAGATCCATAGAACTGTTGAAACGATACAGCTGCAGCGCATGATTTTCTCTGATTCCTTTCGGCTCAATAACAATCGTATAAACAGTTTCCCCATCCGGCACAATTGAGTCAAATGTAAAATCAAGCTGAGTTTCTGCAATCTGCTGTGCACTCAGAAATGCTTCTGCCAGTTTCTTCCCTTCTTCATCCTGAATCAGCATCTGACACCCACCGTCCGGTACTGCACCATTTTTGAGATAGCCCTGTACCAGAATGTGATCAAACGCCGATGAAGCCACAAATGTCTGCGTAACCCTGTCACCAGAAACAATATCCTGAAGATTCTGTCCCACCCGGTAAATATTCCGGACAGAAAACTCTCTCCACTCCGTTTCTTCCACAAACAACGGTCTGTACAACAAAATCGCCAGCATCACAGCCAGGATTGCAGTTACTGCTCCCCAGCCTCTTTTTCGGATCAAAACCGGCACAATATGTTCTGTTTCCAGTTCCCCATTCTGCAGCAAACGGCATCCATCTGCGGCAAGAAAAAGCAATATTCCCACCATTCCAATACTGTAACGGTTCTGTGCCTCCCACATCAGATAGAAAAGAATATTTCCAAGCAGCACAAGCCTCAATAGCATTCCTGTGCCCATCCTTCCACTTATCATAGATGCAGCCGTTCCTGCCAGCGTCAGAAACAGAATCATCACATAAAAAATCTGCGCCCAGTATAGAAACAGATCATTTTTTTCTCCACAAATATATTGAAAAGCTCTGGAATCTTTCAATGGATAAAGCCATTCCGACTGAAACCCGCAGGAACCATCCTGCCAGACAGTCAGCATTTTTTCTCCCGCAAGAGAAATTGTACCTTTTACACCCAGATTTCTGATTCTTTTCCCTGCTTCCTGCAGATCTGCTTTTGTCTTTGCTTCTTCTCCGGGGATCCGGGCTGTAAATTCTACATCTTTCTTTTTGTAAGTTCCATCTCCTCCGACTCCCATCATTACAAAATGAGCCGGTGGAAATGCTTTATCGGAACTGTCAAAATCTGCATAATGATTTCGAAGCATGCCTGTCCCGGCCCAAGTCAGACCACATATCACCAGAAAAGGAATCAGACATGCAGCCAGTCTGCACCGATTCCAGCCTTTCACACAGACTGCCATGATCAGAAACGCAATCAGAAGGATTCCCTCTGTTATCCGGATTCTCATTCCGACCGCAGTAAAAATCCCCGTACATGCCGCATAGATTATCTGACTTCGTAAATTCACCGCTTTCCACGTCTTCCATCCGAAATAAATTCCCGCACTCAGAAACGGAAGCAGGCATACAGTTGTATAATGCCACGGAATCCATATATAAATAATCGGATCAAAAAGACTCAGAACCGCCACAAGAAATCCCCGATGGATATCCTCAGTTTCACATGCCAGTTTCCACATGAACAGCAGCGCAAGATCAATGCTTACTAGTCCCAGAAGATGAGAAGGCCAGTATAAACCGGATACTCCCAGTTTTCCCGCAGCTTTTAGAACCCAGTACAGCAAAATCGTAACCGGATGATTATGTGGATAACGCTGAAAATACGAATCATAAAAATCCGGTGAAATATGTCCATCCGTCTGCATATACCAGGCTTCATCCAGAACCAGAAGGTTATCATACCCTACCCAGTAACGCACATAATACAGATACAGGAACTGTAATACCAGAATCAGGAGGAAAACAATGGCAGTTGCCTTCATAAGTGTATGTTTTTTCCATGAGCGGCACCAGTCTGCCAATTTCACAAACAACAGCAGCAGAAATATACTTCCTGCCAGAATCAGTGGAAACACCGTTCTGTTTTTCAATATATTTTTTGCCTGGGGAATGGTACACAATGCATGAAAAAACACCCACCCAAGACACCCCAAAAGCAGGAATGATGTCAGATACAAAACCGTCTTTCGCATACGCTCCATGTCTTCCACCTCCTTCTGATTTATTTTCCTGTTTATCATACTACAAAACAGCTGTAGATTCTACGCTGTTTTTTCGTTACAAAAAGTTTTCATACGTATAGAATGCCCATCTGTATAAACCGTGATCGCCCCATTTTTCATCGTATATTCTGTCCGGATCCCGTTCTCTTCAAGACGTGCCGTCGTTTCCGGTGACGGATGCCCATACGTATTGGATTCTGAGCAGGAGATCACCGCAAGTTCCGGCTTTATCTTATCCAGAAATTCCTGGCAGGTAGAATACCGTGACCCATGATGCCCTACTTTAAGAAAATTCACATCATCAAGTTTCGGAAGCAGCTTTTTCTCCGTCTCCGCTCCGATATCACCAGTAAAAAGCCCCCGGAATTTCCCGTACCGTAGTTCCATCACAATCCCTTCTTCATTTACATCCGTCCCCTTCGCACCTGTCTCTGGCGACAGGATTTCCAGAGAGCCATCCCCAAACCACAGTTTCTGCCCCTGATGAAGCCTCAGCACAGAAATCCCGCACCTCTTCGCCTGCTCCTCCAGTTCATAATAGACCTCCTCCGGTGCCTTCCAGTCCGGGAGGAGCAGATTTTTTATACGCAGTGTTGTGAGATGTTTTTCCTTCAACGTCAGCAGTTCCTGTACGCCACTGATATGATCAAGGTCCGTATGTGAGATCAACATGGCATCCACCACCGAAATCCCCTGATTTTTCAGATATGGAAGGATCTGATACGACGCAACCTTTTTCTTACTGCTGCTTCCACCATCCACCATGACCGTTTTGCCGCCCGGAAGCTGTATCACGATCCCGTCCCCCTGTCCGATATCCAGACAGGTGATCGAAATCAGATTTTTCTGTCGGAATCCCAGAATAAAAATGCTCACACAGACAACAGCAACACAAATCCCTCTCGACAGGACTCTCCACACACGGTACGCTCCTTTTTCCTTCAGGAACAAAGCGATCTGTATCCCGCCAAACAGAAGGACATAATACACCACGCACTGCCATATCTCCGGCGCGCCGCCGATCCATGTACAAAACGGAACGGCCCCTGCCAGCACGCAAAGTTTCTCGTAAAGCATCAGCAGGATTTTTCCCGGAATCAGACAGATCCCGGCAGCGGAAATACTCATAAATCCAACAGCCACACAACACAATCCGCAGATCAGCACCACACTTACCGTAGGAAGCACGGCCAGATTCAAAACGATTCCCAGAACTGATACCTCACCATACATCCGAAGAAGCACCGGCAGCGTTGTAAGCTGCACGGCAAAGGATGACAGAAGTGTTTTGACCCACGCACGCTCACTGCCCACCAGACGGTTCAGGGCAGGTGCCACGATCCCCAGACCTGTCACTGCTCCGAATGAAAGCAGGAAGCTGCTGCTGTACAGGTACGCCGGTGTATCGAGCAGCAAAAGTATCGCAGACACAGCCAGTGCAGTCAGAAAATCATAGCTTCTCCCCAGAATCCGCGCTCCGACTGCCAGCACAAACATGCAGACAGCGCGCATTGCGGACACACTGCTTCCTGTCAGCATCCCATACTGAAGGATCACACTCAGTGAAAGAAATCCTGCCCATCCATTGCCAAATGAAAGCTTCTTGAGTAACGAAAACAGTCCCATTCCGAGTACGCTGATGTGTAGTCCGGAAATAGCCAGGATATGCACCATCCCCGCCATCTGATACCGCAGCCTCACCTCCTCATCCAGACCGCTTTTTTCTCCCAGCAGCATCGCCTGGTAGATTCCCGCATCCTCTCCCGCTGTTTCCAGCAGGATTTCGCCGATTCGCCCCCGAAGTTCTGTCAGGAACTGTCCATACTTTGAATAATTCCTGCCTTTTTTCTGTATAATTCCATTTTTCAGGAAATAATAAATTCCCTGGCAGGCATAGTACTGCTGCGAATCAAATTCGCCTGGATTTCTGGGTGCAGAAACCCGCTCCAGCTCACCACCGACCTGGATAACCATACCTGTTTTCAAATTTTCTTTTGCATTTTTCTCCAAAAACACTCTTATATTTCTGATGGGAATTCGCTCTGACTGACAGAGCAGAAAGACTTGTTTAAGATAGACAGAAAGAGAATATTCCGTGTCCTGGCACCGCTGTACTTCCCCGCAGATCACAGCCGATGGATGTGACTCTATATATTCCCGGACCTCACGCGGCAGCGGATTCCCTCTTATAACAGGAATCCCTGCCAGGTCCAGAATACACAGACACAACATCAGGAACACGCACGCACAACACACTGGTCTTTTACGCATTCCCTGTCCTTTCTGTATAGAAATGCCTTATGATTCCTCGTCCTCATCCGGAATTACAAGGTCTTTGTTTTTTTCATAAAATTTATAGAGCGGCAGATTCTTCTGGAAGTTTCCTCCACTGTTTCCTTCAATGGAAATCTGTACCTTATCCGCCTCACAGGAATCCACAATGGAATTCACCACCGAATAAACAGAAATATTTTCTGCCACATCCAATGCTGCATCCTGGAACTCACTGTTCAGGTCAAGATAACAGATTCTGTCTGCCGTAATCACATTGATCGCCATAGTATTCTCTGGAATCGTTGCATAATGTCCGTCCTCCAGAGGTCCCTTGGCAAGCTGTTCCAGAACAACACGCTCTTTTGGGAGCGTCCTTCTGTAATAAACATTTCTTGTTTCTTTCAGAAGTCTCTTACCGCTCTTGTCTGCAAAATACAAGGTAAACGTATCGTATCGATAGTTGTCCTCATTTTTCTTTGATACTTCCACAAATGTACTGTCCGTCATATCCCCGATCTCCTGGTTTCTGGAGTCTTTAAGCGGCTGACCTGCCACTGTAAAACGGATCTTCGCAATATCCGGTATCTGCAGAAATGTCTGGACAATTCCATCTCTGGTAAGAACTTCCCTTACTTTGCTCATTTCTGAATATTCTTTGCTGAAATCTATGATCAGCAGATTATCCTGCAGATCATAAGAACTTACAGAAACATTTTCCGGAAGAAGACTGATTCCGTCTTCCGGTACTTCTCCGTTCCCTAATTTCTGTAACAGAGCTTTTACCATGTATTCTTTTGTTTCTTCTTTTGGCTCATAGGGTTCACTCTTGAGCGCAGTCTCATTTGTATTGAGATAATAAAAATTATATTTACTGTCTTCTTTCTTTGACTGTATGGTTTCTATGCTGCATCCTGCAAACAAGGTACAGACCATCAGCGCCAGAAGAAGCACTTTTGATATTCTCTTCATCCGGCACCTCCTACGGAATATATGACAGTGGGACACGAACGGAAAAAGTAGTTCCTTCCCCTTCTTTGCTGAATACCTTGATCACTCCATGATGCATGCCGATCGTACTTCTCGTGATCGCAAGGCCAAGTCCTGTTCCTCCGATCTCTCTGGAATGAGACTTATCCACCCTGTAAAATCTCTCAAAGATACGGCTCAGAGAATCCTCCGGAATACCCATTCCGGAATCAGCAACTGTCACATAGAAGAACTTGTGATCCGCATCCAGCGACACTCTTACCCATCCGTCGTCTACATTGTACTTGATCGCATTTTCTACCAGGTTACTGATCGCAGATGTAAATTTCAGCTCGTCCACATCTGCCTCCACCGGGCGGAAACTGTCAAGAATCAGATCGATGTTTCTCTTGTCCGCGATCGGACGCAGGCGCTTCAGGATATCCTCCAGCAGCTGGTTGATCGACATATGCTGGATCTGAAGATCTGCGTTTTTCTTATCCATCTTGACCAGCGTCAGAAGGTCAGTGATGATCCTGTTCTCACGGTCGATCTCCGCTGTGATGTCACGCATAAACTCCTGATACAGATCCTCCGGGACACCCTGCTGTCCTACCAGAGAATCTGCGAGGACTTTCATGGAAGTCATCGGAGTCTTGAGTTCATGAGAGACATTTGATACAAACTCCGATCGTGACTCATCCAGAACTTTCATTCTGGCAAGCATCTTGTTAAAGGCATCTGTGATAAGTTCTGTCTCTGTATAGTCCGGCACACTGATCTCGTCCTGCTGATAGCCATCTGTCAGGTCTTCAATTGCCTTGGTAACTCTCGCAAGCGGTTTTACCAGGACAGTCGACAGGATATACGCCAGAAACAGCGATAATACAATAATAATACAGATGATCAGGATTCCTTTCTGCTCCAGATCTCCTGCTATGGCAGCGATCTCACTTCCGGAAATATTCACCAGCATGGCTCCCTGAACCTGAGACACATCTGCACTTTTGACCGGAACTACCAGTTCGATCATCTGTCCGATCTTTTTAAACTCGTCAGAATCACCATTCTTAAAACAGCGTATCACCTTGGACGAAACAAGAGTTCTGCCCTCTTCCACATGATAGGTATCTCTGACTATCTTGAAATCTCTGTCAACCACAAGGATTCTGCCGCCATAGACATTAGACAATAACTCCAGCTTGCTGTTGACAGCCTCGGAGCTGGAGTCATTGAGATAATTTTCCTTGATGATCTGGTCGCAGAGAATCGCGCATTCTGTGCGTACTGCACTCACACTTACTTCCACTGCCTGATTTTCGTAATAGTGTATCATCAGTTGTGTCACGATAATTCCCGGCACGATTCCCAGAATAATAAGGATAATAAAGATACGAAAACGCAGACTTTTAAAAAATTTTGTCTTTTTTTTCGTTACCATGGGTTATGCCTGGAAATAGTATCCTACGCCCCATTTGGTGTGTACATACTTCGGCTCACTGGGATTCGCCTCAATTTTTTCACGAAGACGACGGATATGTACATCGACAGTACGGACATCACCCGGATATTCATATCCCCATACAATATTCAGAAGATTCTCACGGCTGTAAACCTTGTTCGGGTTGAATACCAGAAGTTCCAGCACATCAAATTCCTTCGCTGTCAGATTGATCTCTCTGTCTGCAATAAATACACGACGGCTCTCGCAGTCCAGCTTAAGGTCACCTGCCTGGATTGTCTTTGCTTTTTCTTTCTCTTCATGTTCAGAACGGGCACGACGCATAATGGCTTTGATACGTGCCTTGACCTCAAGGATGTTGAACGGTTTGGTGATATAATCATCTGCACCGTAGTCCAGTCCCAGGATCTTGTCCATGTCTTCGCCTTTGGCAGTAAGCATAACGATCGGCACATTGGAAAATTCCCGGATCTGCTGGCATACTTCCAGCCCGTCCATCTTCGGCAGCATCAGGTCCAGAAGGATAATGTCGTATTTATTCTCCTTCGCCTTCTCCACCGCTTCTTCTCCATCGTAAGCACAGTCCACTTCCATTCCGTCCTGTTCCAGATTAAAGCGGATTCCTTTTACGATCAGTTTTTCGTCATCTACTACTAAAACTTTTCTGCTCATTCCATTCTCCTTATTTTACTGCAATCTTATCCTTTATCATTGAAAAGGTACTTTCTTTGATTCCGGGGACCTGCATGATCTCCTCGATGCTGGAAAAACCTCCGTGTTCCTCCCTGTATGCAAGGATCGCCTGTGCCTTGGAATCTCCGATGCCTGACAGTGTCTTGAGCGTCTCGGCATCTGCTGTATTCAGATTGACAATTCCATCTTCTGTACCCATGCTTTCTCCCGTTCCTGTAGTCTCAGGTACCGCCGGAACAAAACTGCCCTCCTCTGCTTCCTGAACAGTCGGTACATAAACCTGCTGTCCGTCACTGAGTGGCTGTGCCTGATTGACAGAAATTCCGGAAGCCTCTTCCGTCATTCCTCCCGCTGCCTCGATCGCCTGAAAAACACGGCTGTCCGGATCCATCTCATAGACTCCCGGCTGATTCACAGCGCCACAGACATCCACAAAAATTTCCTGCGGTTCAGGTGTCACTGACGGAATTTCGTCAGTCATCTCTCTTTCCTCCTGCTCTGTTTCTTCTACAGTATCAGAAGTATCTTCCTGACTTTCAAGCAATATCTCATCACTTCTCGCGCCACATCCCGCACAGAAAATCCCTGTAAAAAGCGCGATCGACAAAAGCACTGTACAGTATTTTCTTATTGATTTTGTGATAATACCGGTTCACTCCCTTCTATATTAAGGCAGTCTCCCCCCGGTATATACTTGACCATGTCTTATTTTACCCAATTCCCCTGTGTTTTACAATAGGAAACTTCTATTCTTCCAGGATTACCCTTATTTCTGCCATTTAAAGATCACGATCCCGGCGATCGCGATCAGCATTCCCAGGACTTTTCTCCACTCAAAAGGCTCTTTATCCACGCCAAAAAGCCCCATCAGTTCGATCAGATATGCAACGATCAGCTGCGAGATCACGATCAGCATGGCTGCTTTTGCAGGACCGAGTGCGCCCATGCTCTGGATCACGGTGATCGTGATAAATGCTCCGATCACGCCTCCAAGAAGTGTGTATTTATTCTCCACCTGCCATAACGCAGAAACGCTCTGCCGCCCTGTAAAAAGCCACGCGGCAACGCAGACTGCAAAAGCCGAGAGCTGCACCCAGCCCGTCGATACCCACAGACTGGACTGTTTGGTCACCTGCGTATTCCACACGCCCTGGATACTCATCAAAGCTCCTGAAAGAACTGCAATCCATATTCCAAGCATAAAAAATCCCTCCATACCATAGATGTATTCTGTACTATAGTATGGACGGATTTTATTCTTTTATGATGATAAAAACAGATTATTTTAATTTCCAGATATCTTCATTGTACTGCGCGATCGTTCTGTCAGAGGAGAAGAATCCCGCCTTTGCAATGTTGATCAGTGCTTTTTTGTTCCAGGTCTTACGATCTTCATAATCTGCATAGACCTTTTCTTTTGTTGTGATATATTCTTTTGTATCCAGCAGTGTCATAAACCAGTCTTTTCCGATCAGTTCTCTGTGCAGACGGGTCAGACTTTCTTCATCACCGATCGCAAGCAGTTCTTCTCCTGTGATAAAATCTACCAGTTTGTGGATAAGCGCATCCTCTTCATAGATTTCTTTGGAACTGTAAGTACCTGCCTCGTACAGATCGATGACATCCTGTGGTTTTCTTCCGAAAATATAAATATTCTCTTCGCCAACCAGATCCCGGATCTCCACATTTGCTCCATCTTCGGTTCCCAGCGTCAGCGCACCATTTAACATGAACTTCATATTACCGGTTCCGGATGCTTCTTTACTTGCTGTGGAGATCTGC